>MDTA01168761.1_pt1 | contig 12774 bp, 12 predicted proteins | sample 811151 | NCBI WGS metagenome assembly MDTA01 (sample SAMN05326648, study PRJNA326480) | marine metagenome | isolation source: seawater | place: Indian Ocean: South | collected 2010
ATCAGCACTGGCTGTCGCCATCACCATAAACGGCGCACAGGCGATGAATTGGCGAGCGTATTTGTCGAGCCGCGTCATAGCTTTATCGCGCGCCAGGACACTGGGCTCGCCGTAATGAGCGGCAACCGCAGCGGCGTCGTTTAACTCATGATTGCGGGGTTTGTTAGTCATTTGTGTTCCCACTCTTAGGCCAAATAAACATTTGATCTGCCTTTTTATTATGGGTGATTGGCGCAAAATATTCAAAAACACAATCCATTGACGTCGCCTTTTTTGGTAAGCATCAGATCAATCCTCAAGACTTCAGATAAACGCCTGGCGGTCAGGCACAAAAAAGCCCTCCGTTGCAGAGGGCGTGTGTCTTATAAGTCCATGTTTTTTATTTAACTATCGTTGGTTGTGGGCGGGAGATTTATCCAAGCCGCTACAAACCTATTTGTCTCAAAAAATGTATGCTCTTCAACAAGTTCCAACCAACGTCATTTAACGAACACGGCGAAAAGCTGCTCGCGCTGAGTGACCGCAGCTTTGTGATACATAATCACAATGAAATCATGCCAAAAAGGCACGAGTTCGAGTATGTCTGACGCCACCTGCCGGAGAAATGACGAGATCCGGTTATTCTAACCAAGGTTCAGGTTTGACCTCGGCCCAGTTCCGGGGGTCAAGCGAGGCTATGACGCTTTCATCGATTCTGACCTCGCGCCGGAACCAATCAACAGTCTCAGACAAGCCTTGCTCAATGTCGATCTTCGGCCCCTCGCCAAGCGCCGCGATAAGGCGCGATGGATCGCCCCAAAGGCGGCGCACATCATTGGGGCGGGCGGGCAGAAATATCGGCTCTGTTTGCAATCCGGTCAATCGACAGATCACGGCGGCGATTTCCAAGATGGACACTTCGGCGCCCCGGCAGATGTTGAATGTTTCTCCGCCAAGCGCTGGATGCAGTCCGGGGCGTGCGAGAAAATCAGCAGTTTCCGTAACGAAAGTGAAATCCCTCGTTTGCACGCCATCGCCAAAAATAATTGGTGGCTTACCGGCAAGAGCAAAAAGAATAAAACGAGGAATCACTTCGCCGAAATGCCCATGGAAATGCTCTCTTGGACCGTAGGTATTGTGCGGCCGAGCGATGACGGTGTCCAGCCAGCCTGATTTTTGAAAAACCTGGGTATAATATTCACCTGTCAACTTAGATGCGCCATAGATGGTTTCTGGGTTATAGGCGTAATCTTCCGCCATGGGCACAACGCCTGCCGTGCCATTCACCTCGGAACTTGAACAATAGAGAAATCGTTTGGCTTTGGCTGCTGAAGCAGCCTTCAAGACATTCAGCGTGCCGCTGGTGTTGATTTCATGAATTTCCGTCGGACGCTTCAGGCTCAGGCGCACATTCCGGGTGGCGAGATGAAAAACAAAGTTGCAGCCTTTAAGCAGCGTCATCATCGCGGTTGCATCGCGGACATCGGCCTGCTCCAAAACGATTTCATCTCTGCCCAGCAAATGTTCAATATTGCGGGTTCCACATGAAGAAAGATCATCAATGATCAGTACCTGGCTGCGCTGCGCGGCTAGAAGCTCAACAAGGTGACTGCCGACGAAGCCGGCGCCGCCGGTTATTGCAATTCTTACCCCTGCCAGATCAGGCATAATAATCTCGCAGCGCCGCGACGACCCGCGCCAACTGGTGTTCGGTCATGCCCGGAAAAAGCGGCAGACTCAGCAACTGATTGGCAGAGGCTTCGGCCTTCGGGAAGTCACCGCGTTTGAAGCCGAGATGCATGTAACAAGGCTGCAGGTGAGCTGGGATCGGATAGTGCATCCCGGTTTGAATTCCCCGTTCGGCCAGGTGTTTAGCCAGGGCATCGCGATTTTCAACATGGATGACGTATAAATGACGATTGGTCACATTGTGTGGATGAATGAGGATAGGACGAATGTGTGGCGAGCCGGTAAAAGCCTGATCGTAGAGCTGTCCAAGGTCCCGCCGTTGCTGGTTCCAAGTTTCCAGATGTGCCAGTTTTATCGACAGAAACCGCGCCTGAATGGCATGCATGCGCGCGTTAAAGCCCTCTTCCTGATGCACATACTTTCCGCTTTGGCCGTGATCCCGAAGCCGTCGGATCGCTGCCGCCATGTCAGCGTCATTGGTTGTAACGGCCCCGCCCTCGCCCAAGGACCCCAGGTTCTTACCCGGGTAAAAACTGAAGCAGCCAAGCTCGGCCAGACTACCGGCGTGGCGTCCACGATATCGTGCCCCATGAGCTTGAGCCGCGTCCTCAATGACGCGCGCGCCGTGATGGGCAGCGATCTTCCCAATTCGATCCATATCAGCGCATTGACCATAGAGGTGCACGGGGATCACCGCGTCGGCGGATCCTGTTTCAAAAAAACGCGCAAGGGCGTCCGGGTCCATAAGACAAGTGTCGGGTTCTATATCGACAAAGCATATATCGCCTCCGGCCTGCGTGATGGCTTCGCATGTGGCGATAAACGTGTTGGGAACGGTGACAACCCGTTTTCCAGGGCAGACGCCACAAGCCCGGAGCGCCAACACCAGTGCATCGGTGCCCGACGATAGGCCGATGGCTTGCATAATTTCACATTGTTCGGCAAAGGTGGCCTCAAAGCTTTCCAGCGCGCTACCGCCGACAAATTCCGCCTTGTCTATGGCCTCGCTTAAGGCCTCAAGGAAAGCCTCCTTGATCGGTGCATGCAGAGTCTTGAGATCCAGAAAAGGGACGGTTTCAAGCGACGTCATGGGCTAAACTTGTTCGTCATCCAGGTAATACATCACCCGCGCCGGGTTGCCGGTGACGATCGCCCGCTCCGGCACGTCGCGCGTTACAACGCTACCGGCGCCGACAAGCGCTTCCGCACCGATAGTCAGGCCGCAAAGAATGGTCGCGTTCGATCCGATGGATGCCCGACGACCGACGTGGGTCGGCTCCAGTTTCCATTGGTCCTGATCCTTCAAGGAACCGTCACGGTTTGTGGACCTGGGGAAACGGTCATTGGTGAACATGACGCCGTGGCCAATGAAGGCTTCGTCGCCGATCTGCACCCCTGAGCAGATGAAGGCGTGGCTTTGGATCTTTACCCGCTTGCCGATCTTCACGTCACGTTGAATTTCAACGAACGGCCCGATCCGCGCACCGTCGCCTATAACGCAGCCGTACAGGTTGGCCCAGCCAAAAAACCGGACATCGTTACCTAGTTTTACATCGTCGCTGACGCGCATCGCAGGGAGATCATTCATCAAGTTTGGTCCGTTACCCCGTTACAACTTTACGTGCGCCGTTGTCGGCCAACGATTGCTGGCTGGCCTCCAGTAGGCGCACCACCCGTAATCCGAGCCGGCCGTCTGAGATCGGCTTCTCGCGATTACGGACGCAATTTAGAAATTCCTGTGCTTCCAAGTCTAGCGCTTCGCGAAGCGACAGATTGGGAGCCAGCATATCGCCGACCCTGTAACCGATCTTGATTTCCGAAGCCTTTTGCGCATCGGTTTCCGGCAAAACGATGTTCTTGTCATAAACTTTGACCTTTTCACTGGCTTCGAGATCGTCATAGACGATCATTTTCTTGGTTCCGGCAATCAGGGTTTTGCGGATCTTAACAGGTGAAAACCAGTTGACGTGAGAATGGGCGCGCAAACCACTGGCGAAATCCACGCCGATATGGGCCACGGCCTCGATGTTGTGCGGGCCGTGAACTAGCCCCGTCGCCTGAACCGCTACGGCTTCATCATCAAACAGGTAAAGCAGAATAGACAGATCGTGCGGCGCCAGATCATAAATCACATTGACGTCATGTTGAAACAGACCGAGGTTGATGCGGACTGAGTCGAAATAGACCACATCGCCGATCTCGCCTCTATCGATAAGCGATTTCATCTCACGGACCGCGCCGGTGAAAAGAAACGTATGATCAACGCCAAGAATTCTGCCATAGGCATCCGCCGTTTCAACCAAGTCTTCTGCTTCCGCCGTCGTCGAGGCCAGGGGCTTTTCAACTAGAACGTCCTTCCCTGCCCTCAGGGCGGCTAACGCCAGGGCGTGGTGCGTGCCGACCGGAGTCGCAATCAATACGACGTCGATAGCAGGGTCATTGATCAAATCTTCAAATACGCCGCTGGTTTCAACATGTGAATAGGCGCGCTGCGCGGCTTTGCGACGGGCAGCGTCCAGATCGCAGACGCGAAGCAGCCGGCAGCCTTCTTGATGCATGAAATTGCGTGCAAGGTTAGGCCCCCAATAGCCAAACCCGGCCAGCCCGACACCGATGGTTTTCAAGGCGTTAGTCATTTCTGTCCTTACATGTCCGGGTCGCAGTATTTCAGGTAGGATGATTTGGGCACAAGGTTATAGTGCGCCAACAACCGAATGGCGAACCTGAACCGGCGTAAAACCGTAAGCAGATTAGGATAGTCCCAAAATGTTTTCGGCGGCAAATCGACCAGTTCCTGGAATTCCTCACGTGTTAGGCCGAGACGCTTAATGCAAAGTTCGACTACTTTCGGGTCTTCGATAGCATAAGGTTGCGAAATCAATTCAATGCCCTGTTGACGGGTCATCTGACCTGAACGGATAAGCGCTGAATAATTGAATTTTCGGCGGTCGACTGTAAATTTTGTCCGCAGAACATAGGTCAACAATGACTGATAAAGATCATCGTAATAGTGGGCTCCGGGATTGGTCCAACCATAGTGCTCGGCCAACAGATCATCGACGTCGGCGCGAACGTAGTTCATATAGTAAAGCGGCGTAATCACCTTGATCCGTCTGACCAAACTGAAATAAAGCAAATGTTGCCAATTTAGCCTGAACCCAGGGGCCGTCGGGGTCCAAGGGCGCAGTGGAATTTGACTGAATCGGCTGTGAATCGCATCCAAATAGCGACCATCTAAATAATTCCATTCCAAGGGCGCAATGCCTTCGGTGCGGAAAGATTGGCCGATAAAAATGGTGCGGACTTGCTCTTGCGCTGCTGCGCCGTAAAGCGCGCTGGCAAGACCCAAGTCCGTCGCCAGGTTGAGATCCGGCACAGAAGCCTTGAGGCAAGCGATCTTCAAATCCTTGGATTCGCGCCAATCAGCGGATACCGTCCGCATGGGAAGCCCCAAGGCGTGTGTGAGCTTTTGCATGTTTTCACCGGCGGTCGGATTGCCGAAGCCATCGTTGAAATAAACGGGAAGACAGCGCAGTCCAACGTCTCGACTTAGGAAATGCAGCAAAAAGGTGCTGTCGCGGCCGCCGCTGATGCCGACAACGCAATCGAAAGCTTTCCCTCGACCTTCGTGTTTAGTGCGATGAAAAATATGTTTCAGTTTCTGATCGGTCTCTGGACCTAGGCGGTATTCCGCGTCAAGAGCGTCATGGAAATAACAATAGGAGCAGACACCCGCCGCGTCAAAGGAGATGCGTGGCACGGTGGTATCCATGATGCATCGCGAGCAGATCTGGGGTTCGGTCATTTCCGGAAAGCCAATAGATCAAGCTCGGCCAGACGCAGGCCTATCTGTGTGCCGCGATGAGGTTGGGCAGACAAAGCAACATCCGCAGTGATCAATTCGCTGGCAAATTCATTGTAGTTTCCGGATGCTATAATGCCGTCCTTGGTCACGGCAAGCGAACAACCAACCATTTTCTTGCCTTCATAGGGGCCACCAAGGATGGTGCCGACAGCGGTGGCGCTGACGACGGCCATGTCAAAAGCCTTCGCCAGGGTTTCGTAGGGACCTGCCCATTTTTCCGCATAGGGATTTTTCTGTTCTGTTGCGGAATAATCGACCGTCCAAGAAGAAGGTGACAATAAGAGCCGGGCGCCCATGCGGCCTAATACAAACCCAATATCAAGGGCGTCACTAAAATTGTCAGAACAGATGTTGACCCCGATTTTGCCAAAATCAGTATCCACCACAGCCAAGTGATCGCCGATGCCGTAAAAGGGAAATGAAACCTCAAGTACGTTGATCTTACGATATTTAAGTAAAATCTTCCCGCTGCCGTCAATCAATAGAGCCGCGTTGTATACGGCATCGTCATCACGTTCGGTCAGGCCGCCGCAGATATGAATGTTATACTTTCGAGCGAGGGCGCATAACTCTTCGCTTCGTGGGCCTGGGATCAGCTCTGCTTCAGTTGTAGCGCTTAGGTGGGTCCAGCCGAGGTCAAAGCACTCCGGTAGAAGAACGATCTCGCAACCTTGTTTTGCGGCTTCGACAACAAGCAATTCCGCGCGTTGAAAATTACGTTCGGGCTCGCCTCCTTCGACAAGGAGTTGCGCCATTCCGATTTTCACCATTGGTAATTTCCAGCACCTACGGGACGTCACTGAAAATTGACAGTGGTGTTACTCTTGGTCAAGACCTTCGTGCGACCGGCTCTCGGGGTGGGCGGACCCTATGAGTCTATCGACTAAAAACCGCGGTCGGTCACGGGACTCGTCGTAGGTTCGCCATAGGTACTCACCAAGGACGCTGAGCATCAGCATCTGTACGCCGCCCATGAACAACAGCATGATCATCAATGACGTCCAACCCAGTGGCGGCGCACCCCAAAAAGCGTTCCACAAGATATTGACGCCGAATAGGAAGCCAAAAATCGTCGCCATAAGGCCGATGGCTCCCATGATCCGCAGAGGTAAATGACTAAAGTTGACGGCAGTATCGATGACCAGACGCAATTGTTTGCGAAGCGTCCAACTGGAAACGCCATGTGATCGCATCTGGCGCTCAAACCCGACCGTCGCGCTGGGCAGGTCAAGCCAAGCCACCAAAGCAAATAGGCTGAGGTTGCGATCTTTATGTGCGCGAACGAAGGTTGCCACCTGAGCGTCCATCAAGAAGAAATCAGCGCCTGAAGCCGGCATGCCTTTGATGCCGATGATCTTCCGGGAAAAGGCATAATAGAGATAAGCGAAAAGCTTGTAAGCCGGGCTCTTGTCGGCGCGGCGTTCGCGGGTCGCCCAGACGACCTTCGCGCCTTTTCGCCACTCGGCCAGCAATTGGGGTAGAAGTTCAGGCGGGTCTTCAAGATCGCAGGCCAGAATGGCGACGCAGGCACCGCGGCAAAGTTCCAAGCCGCACTGTATGGCCAGATGAGACCCAACATTTCTGGCCAGGCGCATGCCGACAACCCGACTGTCTTTGCCGGCGATTTCTTCAATAACTTCAGTTGTGCCATCTTCGGAGTTGTCATCCACGAAAATAATTTCAAACTCAATACGCGCCTCGCCGGCGCCGGCGACGACACGCTGATAAAAAACCGGTATGTTTTCGGCTTCGTTATGTACGGGGGAAACGATGGACAATGTCGTCATTGTTGGCGAGCCTGATAAAATCATATAAAAAAATGGGTGTCGCGCTCCCGCTGCGTTGGGACTAAATTGTTTCAGTATCCTGTGCTTCATGCAATAGGCGATACTCCTTAGGAGGGCCTCTCATATGGCCAGCGAACCGCGGATACCCATCGCTCGCCCTTGGCTGGGCGTGGAAGAAGAGCAAGCGGCGGCATCGGTGATACGATCCGGGTGGCTGATAAGTGGTGCACACACGCAGGCCTTCGAGCTTAGTTTCGCACAGTATTGTAAGGCCCGGCATGCCGTCGCGCTGAACACCTGTACCCATGGACTGCATCTTGCGTTGCGCGCCGTGGGCGTCGGACCCGGAGATGTGGTATTGACGGTCAGCCATTCTTTTATCGCCACTGCCAATGCGGTGCGTCTGGCCGGCGCTGAGCCGGTCTTCGTGGATGTCGATCCAGATACGGCGAACCTTTCTCCAGCGGCGCTACGGAGAATACTTGCCACACAATTTGATAAGGACGGCGACGGCGCACTTGTATACCGGGACGTTAAATCACTTGCATTAGGTGAAAGCCCCCTGGCCAACATTTCGGGTCGGATTGGAAGACTGGCCGCGATTTTATTGGTGCATCAGGTGGGGCTACCGGCTGAGATAGATTCTATTTTGGACGCCGCCGATGGGGCCGGTGTGCCGGTTGTTGAAGATGCGGCCTGCGCCCTGGGCAGCATGTACCGCTCGGCAGCGACACAAGATTGGCTTCCCATCGGCGCAAATAGAGGAACCGTTGCCTGCTTCAGTTTTCATCCCCGCAAGGTCATCACCACTGGCGAAGGCGGCATGGTCACCACTGACAATAGTGCGATCGCCAAGCGTATCAACATTTGCCGGCAACACGGGATGGACCAGTCGCCCCATGAACGGCATGTAACTCGCGATCTGGCGCGCAACCTTGTGCGGGAAGAGTATCTCGCCACCTCGAATAATTACCGAATGACAGACATGCAGGCGGCCATGGGTGAAGCGCAGATGACGCGCCTGGACGCCATCGTTGAGCGCCGCAGGACCATCGCCACCATATATAAAGAAGCCCTGGCAGGCTCCAATAATTTGCGATTACCGTTTGAGCCATCCTATGCCCGCAGCAATTTCCAGAGCTTTATAATCGGTTTTCGAGATTCCGCCGCGGCCCGGAGGACGGCGGCGGCCTTGGATGAAAAGGGCATCGATGTCCGGCCGGGCATCATGAACGCTCATGAAGCCCGGCCTTATCAAGCCATCTGGAAAACTGGTGATCTGCCGGTCAGTGAAATGCTGTCGGCGACGACTCTGACGATCCCGCTTTTCCCGACGATGACCGAAACGGAAATCGGCCGGGTGGTGGCGGCCTTACAAAAAATCGGCTAAGCTGAGCACAAAGTTGTTGATTAGCGATCAACGATGCGTGCCGGCGTTCCCCAGGCTCGGGTATCCGGCGGGATATCGCGGTTGACGAACGACTGGGCGCCGATCACTGCTCGGTCGCCGATGCAGACACCTTTTTGAATAACCGTCTGTGGCCCGATATAGACGCCGGAGCCAATGCTGACCGGTCCGCGGTCTTCGTCCTTCTGGCCCATAGAGGTAGACCATTCGACGGTGTCATGGGTATAGATCTGAACGCCTGCACTGATTGAGCAGAAATCACCGATACTAAGACCGCCGACGCCGTCCAGAATGCAATTGGGGCCAATCCAGGTTTGACTGCCGACCGTCACGTCGCCTTTGATCAATACATTATCATAACAACTGCTGCCCGAGCCGAAGCCGTAGGCCCTCGCGGTTTCCCAGCGATCAGTGATCAGGTCTGGGAGGGAAACATGCCGATCATGTTTTCTTCGCATTTCATCGCGCAAATAGGCGTGTAGGCTGCGCAGTTGATTGATTAATGCATCCATTCAGCTCGCATCCTTTTCAATGTCCTTCGCCTATCGTCTTGGTAAAATATACCCTATTACGCCAATAAGAATCACGGCCAGACTGGCCAAGGCATAAGCCACTGCGCCAACGACAAAACCGTTCTCTGGCGCGTGTCCCATGATTTGAAAACAATAGGCATAGGCTGCTTCGCGAACACCAATGCCCTGAATGGTTATAGGCACCAGCCTGACAAGCTCGACCAGAACGGCGATCATGCCGATGACTGCAAACGGGATATCTGGGCCAATATCGCGATTGACGAGCCAAACCGCAGCCGTCCAAAGAAGGCAGCCGCCAACAACCGAAAAAAACCACGCCGACCACCATTTGTTATTTGGCAGCTTCGTGAGCAGTGCCGTTGCGGCGACATTCAGACGCGCAGTCCAACCTCCTCCCCAGCGGTTGGCCCGCGCTATCACCAGCGGCAGCAGGAGGTGGCCGAAGGCGGCAAGAATGCCGGCGCCGATCATGATCGGCACAACCCCCAAGGCGATTTGGCTTACGGCGGCTGGAATGGCCAGACCTTGGATCATGACGACGATCATACAGAACAGAAAAAAATAGATGAACGAAGCCAACCCCATGACCCGTTCACGCATCATAACGCCGACAAGAAATGATCCGCTGACACCGGTTTTTTTCAGATCGAAATAACGCGCCGCATCGGCGCCGATTTGCGCTGGTGTAAAAGCTGAGAAGAACGCGGCGATAAAATATCCGCGCATCAGACGATAGGTGCTGATATTTTGACCGGCCATGAGCACGATCCAACGGCCCCCAAGGATTGGGAATTCGATGAGTAGCAGCAAGACCACCAAAATGGCGGAGGCCGCGCTTAGATTTCCGACAGCCTGTGTTATCGCCTGTAGGTCCAGGCCCCAAAAAGCCAAAGCCAATAAGGCAAGACTTACGCCGGCTTTCGCCGCAATCAAAAAAGAGGCGTGCAGAGCGGACTTCGCCTTAGTCATTTTTCCTCGCGGGCGGGAACAAAGATAGCGCCATATTTTGTCCGAATTCGGTGGGCGATCCAATCGGCCTGATCCAGCGCCCTCACTTGCGGTAAAAACGGCAGAAATACCTTGTCTTGAAAAAAGCGCCCATAATGGAAGGGTGATTCCGCCAATGAGATGTAAATGACTGGATCACCAAGTGAATGAACCAGATCTTTGAATGATTCAGTCTGGCGCATGGCGTTAAAAACCTCTTCGGACCAGAAATCCATATCTGCGAACAGGTTGCCGCCAATGAAATAGCGCAGCGCAAGTCCGGGTTCGTCATGAATATACATGATGCGCGAAGACTTGATGCGTTGACGCAACGCGGCGGGTTGTTGATTTATGGCCCGAGACATGACTAGGTCGGGATTGTTTAGCCGGTAGCTTTCGAAGGCGCTGGCGAAGGCGGCTTTGGGGCCTTTGGCAATTAAAGGATGATGAGAGATTTTTTCACTGAAAACACCAATTACGGCAATTGTCATTACTATAGTAAAGGCCGAAATAATGACGAGTCCTCGCCTGGTCCCGAATTGCGACAGACGTTCGGCAAGGGCCGATTGGGCAAACAGCTTCGCCGGATACCAAGCAGGCACAAACAGCTTGAGCACATAGAGTTTGTTTAAGGATGCGCCGCCGTATCCGGTCGCCGCCTTGAGAAGGCCGGGGATCAGATAAAGCAGCCAGGGGGCGAAAAGAAGCCAAATTAGCGCGCGATCTTTAAATAAGCGGTGACGATAGCCGAGTAAGGCCAATACAAGACTGATCGGCGCCATGGCGAAAACCAGCTTCTGTATGTTTGTCCTGTTGGCGGACAAATCGATGCCAATGTCATAAAGCCAGCTTGTCAGTGACGGGAACCCAGAAAGCCATTGCGTAACCGAATAATAAGGCGAGGGAACGAAAATAAGCAGCCAAAGCTCGCGGGCTGAAAATACGCTTCCCATGATGAACAGGCTGAGCCAAACTCTCACCTCAAGTCTACCATCGCCCCGATAGCTGGCTATCATTGCCAGCAGACAGAGCAAACCAGCGTAACCAACACCGTAGGAGCGCCCAAAGGGCAGAAAAATCGCCGCCAATGACATTAGTGCTAAGGCCTGCAAATCTTGACGGGCCCTACCTAGGTAGAACAGGACTCCAGCGCCTGAAGTATAGACAAGAACGTCGCCCCAGTTGTATCCGACAAACAGGCGGAATTCACCTTCCCAACGCAGTAGGGCCAGAAAAAGAACCATGAAAATCAATAAAATGAGGGGTCGGCCCCGAAACGACCAAGCCAATAAGGCCGTTGCGGCCAAACCAGCGCAGATGGCACCGGCGAGAAATGCGGCGTAAGTCTGGCCCAGATCCAGCCAGCGGCCGAGGGCGACCAATCCGATCAAGTCGACGTTCAGTAAAAGTCCAGATAGGATACCAGGGGCAAAAGCCAAGTCGGATTCGACAGCGAAACGCCCGATATCGAAGCTATAATCGATATACAAAGGATACCAGGGTTGATGCGCGGTTAAGCCCGCTGAAGGTTCGGGGATAAGAATTTGAGTAAACCAAATCGATGCAGCGAGCACCGAAAAGCCTAAAAAATGCGGGATATCGAATAGACGTCCGGACTCCTGCGGCGGCGCGATCCAAAGGCGCGTCGAAATCGCCAAGATCAATGCCGTGCCGAGTGCGCAGTACCCAAGCCAACTTATGTCAAGGCTCAGGGCGCGAAACAGAAATAAGCTCAAGTTCGCGCCGGCGTTGATAAATAAGAATCCGAATAGAAAACATTCCGGCCATGAGCGACGAAGCGGCCAGCCGATCAGCAGCGATAAGGCGACGAAAACCAAAAGGTAGCTCAAATAAGCTGGGTCGCCTTCCACCAGGATTGCTGAAGTGAACAGCTCGGAAAAAAAATCTACCATCTATAGCGCTCCCATCACGGTTTGCGGAGCATGGGTTGGCAAAAACAGCAAGCAGATCCTCAAACGATTGGCGGCGGGGAACGTAAACGGGGCCACCCGCACTTCGGCAGGCAGGTCGGGCCAGCTTTCCACGGCGATGCCCTGATCGCGAAGGCTATGGAGCAAGGCCCGTGCTTGGTCCGGGCATTGGACGACTACGCGATAGGGGCAGACCGGTTCGCAGCCTTTCGAAAAAAATGATCGACAATCTGCGTCTTGACGCCCGGGCAACATCCTCCAATTTTCGGCAGTCCGGCCTCGCCGGTCGCTCAGCGTTCCAATTCGCGGCAAAAGCCAGGCCAGATTGCACTTGGCGTTTAGGGTCATATCCGGTGACGGGAAACTCAGCATGGCCGACAATGATTTAAGCTGGTGATAATGAACATGGTTTTCTGAGGTTTCCCATTGCATAGTCCATAATCATTACACCCGCCGACAATCGGTTCCAAATATTTCTATCACTGCATTTACATCCCAGTGACACGCCCAGTGACAGATAATTACTTTTTCGGACAGATAACGGGAAAGTATTCTCGGCATAGCTGTTTATCTGACTGACCGTCATCGACCCCCC
>MDTA01089367.1_pt1 | contig 12773 bp, 10 predicted proteins | sample 811151 | NCBI WGS metagenome assembly MDTA01 (sample SAMN05326648, study PRJNA326480) | marine metagenome | isolation source: seawater | place: Indian Ocean: South | collected 2010
ATATAAAAGAGTATATACGAATCACCGTAGATAATAAATGTTAAACGGTTGTTCATTAACAATATTAATTTTAGGAGTATTATCCAGTCTATCAATGGTGTGCCTTCAGATATATACATTGGCCGTAGACTATCCACTTAATATATTTTCAGACTCCTCTATACAACTGAATTGGTCGGGTACACTTTCCGCAATAGAAATCTGCGTGGGAACAGCAGTTTTACTTTTATGCACAGTTACAGCCATCCCATACCTAGATGTGTTAAACATAAAGAACAGAACACCGATGAAATTTGCAACAATATACTACTCTATTATGGCACTGACTTCGGTTATTATTAGCATGTACCGTTTGTCTGAAACAGGTATTATTTTTGACAATGGTGTATGCAAACGCGTAGAGGGGGATTTGGTCTGTCCCACGGTCTTATTCCGATCGGAGATGGAGATAGAAAACAAAGCGGATTGTGTTTTCAACGCCTTTGCCGATTCGGCCTCTGTATGGAACAAAGCAGGGGTTCCAAGAATTGATTGGTCGGACAAAGCTATGTACGACAAACAATCACAGCAGACTGTGTACAATGCATACAACGCTGCTCGTGAGGATGTGGATATAACTGTGGATGAAATGACCTTATATCACTATTGTTGGTATTGGGGATGCGACGAAGTGTGCAACGACAGACACGATATAAACATTGTTATGGCGTATGCCTCTGCCATAGTATCTGTCATATATATCACTTTGGCGGTATTGTCTGGTGTTCAGTCGGAATTTGATTACAAAGAAGTACCCGATGAAGATCCTATAGCTATACCTGTAGAAGAACCCGTAAACGAACAAGATCAAAGAACTGTAGTAGAATTGCCTTCTCTTATTCCGGGCGATACTAATCTGCCTATTGATACAGATCAAGGTTCTTCATCAGACAACAGTGGAACCCCCTCGTCTGATAAATTCAAATCTTGGAACTTTAATTTGCGCATGTGAAAATAGGAAATCATCATGGTCCGTATAACAAATAACCCCAGTAATATTGCCATGTCATATAACCACATATTTGTAAGAAATTTATTTTTAGCATCAAAGGTCGCATAAACCGGACATTCTGGTGTACAATATTTATGCATACTGATACATTCCATATCACAAAGGTCTTCGTATTGTATGTAAAATACAAAAACGCTTATCGTATACGGCACAGAAAATGCAAGTTTCCATATAACAGCAGCATTGTATAACCCGGCACAGTGATCATAATGATGAATGGCATAAGCCAATAACACCACTGTCATAAGAAGGGTTGAAATACACGATGCAATTACCATATAATCAACATCCAGAAAAACGATAGAGATAGTAGAAGTACAGAAAATAATTCCTCCAAATTTTCTAAAGAACATATCAGCGTCCGTGGTCACGCGACATTTGAAAAATTCACTACAACAGCGGTTGGTATTGCATGCCATAACTTCTGACTTATAATATTCATGCTTACATATTTCACAGTGGGTTTTTTTTGATTGTTCCACCCACTGTGCGAGGCACTTGCTATGGACATAGCCAGAAGATCCTTTGCATAAGCAAGGGTGAACAAATGGTCCTTCTTCCTCTAGGCATATTCTACAAGACATTTAAAAGTAAATATTTGGTATTTATATATAATTATTCTTTAATCTAATCGTAGTATTTATTACAATCGTATATTGTACAAATGAGCGACCGAGACAAAAGAAGGGATGCGAAACGAAAAGAGCAGAAGAAACGAAAAGATAGGCGACTATTAAGTAAACAAAACAAGAAGAGAATGGAAACTCGATGGGAAAGGGGCGAACCAAGAGCATACTATCCCAAACTAGAGGATCAAGAATCACCAATGGAAATTTGGATAGGTGATGCGGTTAATATGTGTACTAGATGTAAGGGAGTTCTCGTATTTAAAAAGGATATATCAATAGTGGTAGACATATTAACCGATAAGAAAGTACGGGTTAGACTGGCCGGAGGCACATTCCTCGAACCGGGGGTAGATAAGATACGGTTCGACCATAGAATTTGTAGTGCCAATCATTTGTTTAAACGTATCCCGCAAAAACCATTCAAATTCTAAATACCCAATTCGGTGCAATCACTGTCTCCCATGGGATATTTACGTATATGATACCGTAAAGTGTGTGTCGAGTTTCGCCAGAAGGGTCCAAATGCATTCCTTTCCGCTTTCTTCATGTCTGGCTGAGACTCGATACGATAAACGGCTTCTTCCCTTTTATGGTATGTTCCAAGTATTTTGGGCATACTTTGATAAAATTCGGTGTTACAATAAACCATAAAGATAGACATTTTATTTTATTAATCTTGATATGTATTTTTTATACCCACAACTGTTGAAACTTCTGTCGCTACTCCAAATGCAAAAAGCGTGTTGAAAAAGAGGACCGACATCTTAGCAAAGTGGACCAACAATTTAAATCCAATTGGTAGAATGATACCCAAAGCAAACGAAGTAACATACACTACCACACCTACCATGACAATGTCCGTATACCTTAATCCCAAACAATCTATCTCTGCCAACGTAACGGGTATATCTTCTTGTAGCCTTAGGGCTATGTCTTTTACTCCATCGAAATTTTTAAGGGCCCAATTAAAAGGTACCGTTTTATACAACCATAAGAAGGTGTCTGGAAATTCTTTTCTAAACCAGAATACCGGAGACCATAGATATCCCATGTTATCAAAGGAAGACAATGGTACTTCGGCAGTACAGTTGGCAAATGATGTTGATTTACTAACCAAGAAACATAGTTCCGGGTCGCACGAATCCGCCAACCCCGGGTAATACTGACAGAAGCACTGTGGATAAGCTACATCGTGAAACCATGCAAACATGTCGTCTACCAGACAGTTTGGAATATTGGGGAAACATGTATATAGAAATCCATATACGGAATACATGTATATGGCTATAGCCAGTATCCAGTTAAATGGGGCCATAGTGGCCATTGTGAACACCGGTAGGGTTGTGTATACCTGTAACCCATAAAGTCCTCCCCAAAATGCCAATTGGTATCCCCACTGAGCGGATATTTGCTGTAATCTCTCTTGAGTTGTGCTGGTAGAGCAGTAGATGATTTCCATGGGGCACGCTTCAATAAACGGATACGTGACGATATATCCCAACCCATATCCTACAAATGGTACATACGACTCATCCACCGTGCTAACGAATTGTAGTGCAATGTCAACGATATTCTTGTCGTTACGAATTGCCCAATTTTTCCATAGATATTCCCAATCCTTTCCGGCCAATTTCATAGGAGATAATTGTCTAGTTGAGTTTGATCTAAGCCAATGTGATCTTAGTACATCTCCTGCCTGTGTTGAATCGTCTTCAAATGTGACATTTTCAAAGGCCTTTTCCGCGGCAGATTGCAACACCATGGCCATATCTTCTCTGTATGACTTTGCTCTCTTCTCCTGATTCTCAAAATAATCAATAAACGAAGGAACAACAACTGGAACGTACGTGTATTCGTAATAATTGACCATCCTAATCCCCTCTTTGATAGCCGTATTCAACAGGTTGTCCACGATGACACAATTGATACAAACGTATGTGTCTTCTTGTTCGTGACATGGGCGTATGTCAGCATTTAATCCGGCGGCTCCCAAAATCGGCGATACAAACTGCTGTGCCTTTAACTTAGATGGTGTAGTTGGTTTGTTCTTGGCATGGTGTTCAAATATGGGCGGAATCATTGCCAACTGTGAACGCATATGTTTCAAGTGCCCGTGTACATCGAATTGTCTCTTTAATATAGGCGATACTTTAAATGCCGAAGACATCGTTTTATAATGGTCTCCCAATTGCATGACATGTGGATATGCATCTTTGGCAAATTTGGTCATGTGTATGTAGAATCTATACATATTACTAACCGAAGTATCACCGGTCTTTACTTCTGGGTATTCCAAAAATGCCGCATGAATCCATTTGTCTACATTTTTAATAGTTAATGTATTGGAGACATGCGTTCTTATTTTATGAAGCACTGGTAAATACAAATCCAAATTAACATGATCGTGTTTCATGATGCGCATCATCTCCGATGCACTTAGGCCCCCAAACACATGGCGCATGTACAATATAGTAGCATGTCCAACATCGTACCCCATCATGTACTTCCTTTTCCAGTTGTACAAAATATCATGAGGAATCGGTAGTTCTGTGATGTTTGCCAATTGCACCGCAATATACCTCTGCTCTAAACACTCTGATATTTCAATCTGTTCCAATGGTCTTAATTGGTTCCATGTATGATTCTTGTACAGGTGTACCATAAGATCACACCTAGACTCTCCATCCCAATCGATTTTTTCCGCGATATGAAGTGGCGTATCTGGATTGGAACTAAATAGGTGGTGAATAGAATGACCGGAAGAACGCATTCTTGAACAGCCGATGTCACAATACCACCTTAATGAGACTGTACAGATGACAGATTCTATGGTACTACATATGCTTTTGAAGGCTCCGCCAATTCCACGAATAATCCTCATCAGTGGTTCAAGTGCCTTCTCGATGAGAGACCACAGTCTACTCATTTGCTGTAACAACATGTTAAAGAATTTTGTGACCAGCACCCAAAGATCCGTGAAAAAACCATCCACGACTCCCCCGGATGAAAATAATTCTACGATTCCGGCAAAGACCTTGGCAATAAGTGAAAACAACTCTAATACTGCTTGGGACATCATTCCTTGAAATATCTTCAATATAGTGTCCAATGTGTAGAAGAATTTACCGGCACCATTGTGAATACCATTCATAAATGTCCCAAATGCTTGAAACAGACGTCTGGTCCAATCAACCAATAAATTCAGTTCGTTTATTATTAATTGAAACGTGGGCTTTTCAACGGACCTTCCAACAGCTGCTCCACGTATAATATCACTAAACCATAACAAGCCATTGTTGATAAATCGCAACGCTACGATAGTAATATCGATGTAACTATACATCATTTTAGCAAGACCCTTCTGTACACCGGGACCTACGAAACCCACGGGGAACATAGCTGCTATAGTGGCAGATGCCCCTGCCGCTGTTCTCTGTAGATCACATAATCTCTCTGATAGATCCAATTTAAAATTTTTAACATCCAGTGCCAAGAAGCTTAAAGCTGTCATAGTCATGGCCCTTACCTGCTGTGTTACTAAAAACACCGCGGTCCTTAAAGTCATACTGGAAGAACATATTACATCGTGTGACCCATACAACTTACAAGAATCTTTTTCATATGAATATTTCACACCGGATACATTGCCCAACAGTGCGTCGTCCCATTCGTCTCGACCATATTGTAGCACATCTGTTGCCAACAATATGTATTCTTTTGATTCACAATAGTTGTTGTTCTCGGAGTTATATGCCGGTGCAAACTGAGAAATAACACCGTCAATTAGGTATGCAAATTCATCTGTTAAAGCAAATGCGTTTTCGAAATGATACGTTCCACACCAATGATGCTGTGCATTGTAAAGATTGGTTAGCAAATCATTCCTAAACCCACGCTGTGTTACCTCTTGTTCGGCGTCGGGGAAGTAGAATATACATTTGCATGTGCTGTTATAAGCGAGCGGCAACGACGGGTTGCATGTGCAACCGGGTCCGTTTTCGTCAACACAATAGTCAATTTGGTTTTGGGTATGTCTTCTTATATTACATTCCGAATAATCTCCTGTCCCCCATCCGCAATTCAATGGTATATCTAAATAATTTCCGGTGACGATATCCGGGAAGGCCAATATTGTTCGTACAACTAATCTCCAGAACTCTATGATAGACAAAAGAAAGGTCTTTTGTGGCAACATATAAAAATCGGCTATACTTCCCTCAAATGCCATTCTATACGACATTATTATCGGGTTCCATATATTGGCCTGTAGTGTAGGTTGACCACAGTATGGGTCATACAATTTATTATCACCAAATGGATTTTCTTCTGTTATTTTCAACGGGAAATTTGTAATTGGTTTGTCGCATAAACATGTTCCACGTGTAACATCCCAATTCATGTGGTCTCTTCTGTATTCACATGAATATTCTATATTACGGTCTATAAGCATGCCATCATAGCGCTGTAGGGTCCTCCACAGATTTTGTTCTTGGTAGAATATACTTTTCCACAAAATCTCATTAACCAATTTGTTTCCACCATATGCCGCATTGATCCATATTTGAATCAAAAAATAAATACCACATGGTCCTTTAACATACCCGAGTCGCGAAACTTTACTACAATCCAATTTCACGTGGTCCGGTACTCCCTCTAACACAAATTTATTTTGTCCAGTAACCATATTTTTAGCAGCACCACCGACTATTTTGTTGGTCAACATGCCCACCCAATGTAACATATTCGTGTTACCATAATTCCACAATTCTAAATGTAGAAGCGCCTTACTAAAGTCCATTGCTTTGGTCATATAGTTTGGATTTGTGATAAACTTTGGTATGGGCACAATGATATGTATGGCTGTCCGGTAAATTACGTGAATACCTTCTACAACAGCCAGCCAAAGCCTTGCCTGAGTAGCCAGAGCAAACTGTTCGGGGGCACCCTTTAGATAGAATTCTGGTATGAATAATTGGATAACCTTTTGAAATAGCGTGACACCAACAGTGTCTACGTACGTTGCTACTTCTAACCCAGCAGAACCCACATGATATATTGTTCTTGTAAACAGTGGCATTTTACTATATGGTGGAAGTATTTGCGTTATCTCTTGAATTAATGAGATGGGTATATTCCATAGGTGATTTATTGCTCTTGGTAGTTGTGGTGTATTGACCAAAACAAACATCAAATCAAATACATCCGTTAAACCGTCGCATATACACGATGCAATTTTCTCCTGATTTGCGACAACCATCTGCCCATTAACAAATGTCTGTGTGATGTTCCATTCATTGACCAAAACATTGTTGTTCATGGTATCTCCAGATGCAAAGTTTTGAACGGATTTAAACAATGAAATAAAGGTGTACAAAATCAACTTGAAAGTTTCAATTACCGTTGATAGATCACAGCGTATAGCTATAGCAATCGAACCGCTTGTCAATTGACCAACAATAGTCGAGTAGTAATTGTATAGTGGTATCAATGCATCATATACTAAACGAACAATCTGAAAAATACTGAAGAATACATCTTGAAACAATGGTCCCAACAGTGATCTAAATATACTGTCTCCACCAGATAAAAAATAAGAGTATCCCTCATGGAACGCTATTGCTGTACCCACAACAGCTCCAAAACGAGCCAGATTCAATGCTTGGCTTGGCAATCCACTTATAAATACCATCGATTTTCCGACCGATATTGAGAAAATGTCACCGACTAGATCTATCGTAGATGTGCTCATCAATGCCAAATTCGTCTGGATAACGGCGTCCATAGCCGGTTCAGTGTGTATTTTATCAGAATTTAGTACAGATGATACAATAAATGCAAAAATTAATGAGAACATCAAAATGCCTACAAAAATAAATAATGCAATTATCATTTTTTAAAAATATATACAGGGGCTTATATACTTTAATAAAACCAACAGTAACGCCAACACTTTTCTTCCAGTTTCCACCCATTCTTTTGTTCGTTTTTGGTGTATCTTTCTATATTACATACAATGCGTTCACAAACACCTTTACTAGAAAAATTTCCACTTAAAAAGGCCATGTTATACATAACACTATATACTTCCCCCTGTAGTCTACATTGGTTGTCATTTCCATTATATACAAGTACCCATCTCAAATTTACATCCTTGTTGTGAAGCGTGACAGACCTACGTATGTCTTCTACACCCTCAAGTGTTTTCATGTCTCTATATACAATTACAACCATGTGCATATCGGAATAAAACGTTGATATAATATTTTTAAAACGTTCGTGTCCCGACGTGTCCCATAGTTGTAAAGATTTATATGCTACACAATCTACGCCTATGGTGGGAAATGCATTTTGGGTTTCTCTTATACATGTTAATAGAGTGGATTTTCCAACACTAGTATCACCTAATAAAATTGCTTTTAACTTCATATAAATATATGTCCGCATTAATTTATATATGGTTTCAATAAAACCATCGTTTCCCCCAAATTGGGCACCCGACGAAGAGACCGACTGTTGTTCAAGATGCAACGGGCCATTTACAATGTTGAACCGGAAACATCATTGTCGGGCCTGCGGAAAGATCTTCTGTGCGGAATGTTCCGCATTTAGCGGGTCTATCCCGTCGTATGTGCATAGGGTATACAACTCCAATGGTAATAGGGGGTTACGGTTATGTTCAGGTTGTAACATGCTTATTCTTGAAAAAAAGAAAAGTAAACGGTTCATACTTATATTTTCGATGATTCCGTTATCCATAAAGGAGCTAGAGGTACTATTGTATATAAATAAAGAATGGAATACTGCTATTACATGCGTGATAGGAATGTTTAAATCCATTCAATATAAAACAGGTTATAAAAAATGGACTGGATTAGAAAGACGCCTGTTAAAGACTCATTGGCGCGAATTTGTTGGTCATAGTAGACTCATGGTACAAGTTTTCAATGGTATGTCAGGCATAACTGAGCTGTCTACCTTTACTAGACATTTTAAATGTTCCGAAAAAACGACGCCCTGTTCCAATCTCTATTGTGATTCAAGATTATGTAGAAAGGATTTCAACCCATTTGACATATTGGAACTGTTATATTCACAACACACTCCCATGATACTCAATTGTCCCGAGCTAGAGTCTTGGATAGGAACTACACTTAGCAAGATGCATGTTAATTGGCTCATAAAATTTCTACCGTGGTTTATTCAGATGGGAAAGACACCGGCGGCACAGCGTATTATATCAAATAATCTCATACCGATAGCACTGGACAGTTTGGAATTTGCATATGCTATATATTTTGAATGTGAAATGCTACAGTCTTCGGATCTAAAGTCATATTACATGGCCATACAGTCTAGATTAATGTCATGTTTGGACAAACAAACTAAAGAGGATATTCGTAAATCTCATCGTCTATTAAGAATATGTGAGGATCCGGTAAAACTGTCAACCGTCACGGTAGATGTTGATGGTATTCGTTTACCCTACGACCCTCAAACCATCCTGAAATTTATTGTTCATATCAAAATACGTCAGGTTAATTCGTTCACCAAACCTTGGATCATACCCATGGAAACTTCAAGAGGCAAAATAGAAATATTGCAAAAAAATGACGATATAAGAAAAGATAGAATGGTTATTACCACCATGCATTTGTTAAGATGTGTAGATTCTAGGTTGACATTTCATACCTACCATGTATTTCCAATCACCTGTGAAAATGGTTGGATAGAAATGATACCCAGATCGAAAACCGTATACGATATAAACAGAACATCGACAATACAAAACTATATCATATCATTCAACCGTTCCAAATCGTCTGCTATATTGCGTGATTCATTTATGTACAGTTGTACCTCCAATTGTGTTCTAGGATATATGTTGGGATTGGGAGATCGCAATTTACACAATATATTGATTTGCGGCGAAACCGCGACTATTGCCAATATCGATTTTAGCTATTTGTTGGGTTATGATCCTAAAAATATTGAATCCACTGAGATGAAAATCACATCTGGCATGGTAGATATGTTGGGGGGATACGAATCTCAGGAATTCAATACTTTAAAAACTATGTGTTCTAGCATTTATGCATCTTTGCGCATATACACTTATTTTTGGTATGCAATGTTTAGATATTTGCCTGTTACCTCCCCCTCTATACATCCACATGGAGGGGATTTAAAAACACTACAATTGCACATAGATAACCGTTTGATGCCCAATGCAACGGACGAGGAAGTCAAGGTGGCGATTGTGAAATCGGTGAATAGCAACTCCGATTCATGGCAATCTTCCATATCAGATATGGCGCACTCTGTAAAGACAAACATAACTGGTATGATTTTCAATTTGGAATTATGATATATAAATATTCGCCAAGATTATGTAAATGGATAAAAGAAGACTTCGCGAGTGTGATGACAGAGATGAAAGTTGTTGTAGTATGAAAGTTTTAACAATATTGATTTTGTTAACAATGTTGGTTCAACTAATGGTTATGATGGTTCCACTAGCCGCTGGTTATACAGTGTATGTAAACAACAAAGCCACATTCGATGCATTTGGTAACCTGAGTGCACCAGCGATTGTTGGTAACTTAAACAACGTAAAAGACTTACCAATCCAATCGTTTGGTAAAGATTCGAAGCATGCCATGCACAATGCAAAAATGGCAACGGATAAAATTTTACAATTACTCGCTAGGGTGAAAAACATTACTGGTGAGGTAGACACAAATGCAGATATATTTAAAGATATTCGTACTGTGTTGCGGAAAACAATAGCGCCACTAGACAGCATCAAAGATATATTAAACCCTCACATGAGAGGAACCGTTATGAAAATTGTCGAAAAAATATTGAGAATATTGGATACCATGACAGACGCCGAAATACACGAACTTATCATGTCTATAGATAAGGCGGTGATCGCAGCGAATAGAGCAATGTCCGTAACAAATGTAAACAAGACCATGCACGTTATGGAAGATGCGGATAAAGCAATGAATAAATTCGATTTGATGTTGAGTAAATTTGTTAATTAATAGTATATAATTAATATATTTTATTACAAATGGCTACCAAAGTAATTATTATCCTGTTATTTTTACCACTTGCTTCTTGTTATTATCACACAACGGATTCCTTGTTAAAAGCAATTCATTTGGAGTGTGACATGGTTACCGATCTTACATGCGACATGCAAGGCGATATACTGGTGGTAGACTGGAAAAAACACAAACCAAGGGGTGTGGTGTGGGCATTCAATGAGCACGCTAGAGAGCGTATTACCGGGGAACTCGCCCTTGAGATGATTCAAGAACTTAAGACATTGAATCCGGATACACGAATCACCATAGTCCCTATTGTCAATGCATGGGGCAGGCGGCGGGTGGAAAAGGGCAAACTGTGTCAACGTAAAAACCGCAATGGTGTGGACACCAACAGAAATTATCCACAAAAAATGGTGCATCACTATGCCAAATTGTCAGAGGAATATGAAGGCAGACATGCTTTGTCGGAACCAGAAACAAAATTAGTCTCAAGTCTATTGAAGGGGGCATCACGGTATGTCAATGTTCATTCTGGGGAATACTCTCTCTATATGCCATGGGACAGCATAACATCTAGACCACCAAACTACGAAACCATGAAACGACGCTTAAAAGATTTCAGTAAGCATTGTAAGGAGTGTGCGGTAGGCCCGGCTGCCATAACCAGTTTTTACAGGGCATTTGGTAGCAGCGTAGACTATGCCACTACTATAGGAGTACCAGAGGCCTATACATTTGAGATTTTTGGTTCTGATTCTCCCAACTGTGATAGGATGTTCAATCCATATGGTAAAGAGAAGCGGAAGGTGCTCAACCAATGGAAGAAAATCATGGCAATGACGGTCCAATAGATCGGGCCATTTAGTGCTGTGTCCTAGCTAAAATAAATGGGCCTATGTTCATGTTAGCAATTTTAGAGAGGGCACCCCTCAAACCAAAACATGTTTTATTTTATTTAATTCCGGTTCATGCTATATTCATGTTATTTACATAGGATATTCATGTAGTTATTAGTATATATTAAAAAATTAAATAAAAAAAAATTTTTTTCTAAATCGAGGCCCTGTCTCTAAGATCGACTAGGCTTACACAGCAGGCACTATAATTACGCCTGTAATAGCGTTGACACCCGATCGACCGTAAAAATGAGACCTCTCTCTTCGACCAGTTGATGAATCCAATCGGTATAAGATAATGCATCAGCATTCATAATATTTCCTATCTGAACCGTATAATATTTGGTTTCCAAATATATAAATAAATCTTCTATCTTTGTTCCTAGTGTTGATTCTTCATGGTATACCGATTCCTTGGTATCTATGACAGTCTGGAATTCTTTCCACATAATAAAAACTACAATGTTACGTATATCACTTTTACTTACCATTGTCAGCCATTGTGGGACCTCCAATGGCAATTTATCTAATGTTCGCAGTATCATTTCGCGGTTTAAATTACGTATATTAAGAAGCTGTACATAGAAATCCCTAACTAAATTATTGTTACCAGTGTCGTTCAACATAGAACGTAGCTTTGTAAACTGTAGAGTATAGTCTGACATTTATAAGTAATAGTTTATATATTTATAGTGTATTCTCTTGTTCAAATGGCGCCTCCTTTGATTCCCCTGTCTTTACTGACGGATTAATACGATTATGGCCTTCAGCAAACATAATTCGACCGGATGTGCTTTCCAAACAGAATGTTCCATCCAGATTAAAGGCCACCTGAAGTTGATCCACTACTTCTTTCCACGAATTACCGACTTTTTCGCCATTTATTTTGGCTAAAACTGTACCAACATGGAAATTTAAAGTGTGAAATGCATCTGAACCCGGAATGATTTCACAAACAACAACTCTATATTCATTCTGTCGATGTTCTTGCATATATTCTCGCAATTGCATTTGATATACGTCGTCTAGACGTAGGGTCTTTACAACCAAGCCATTGGGAAGTTTCATTACTTCTCTTGCATGTTTTGAATCCATAATGGTTTCCAATATTCGAATCTTTGGCTTTTCGTCTTCTTTAAGA
>MDTA01039746.1_pt1 | contig 12772 bp, 11 predicted proteins | sample 811151 | NCBI WGS metagenome assembly MDTA01 (sample SAMN05326648, study PRJNA326480) | marine metagenome | isolation source: seawater | place: Indian Ocean: South | collected 2010
ACTTTTAGGAATTGAGTCATCAATTTTGACACTTTTATCTTTTATTTTTTTTACTTCTCCTACTTTTTTTGTTTTTCTGTTATTAAGCTTTACATCTATAACTTCCACGCTACCGTCTGTTCTTTCATCAATTTTTGATAATTCCTTATCATTAAGATTATCAAGTGTATGAATTGTTTTAAAGGTACAGGTATAGTAAGTTTCAACAATAAATTTTTTCATATTTTAATGGTTTTTATTATATTTAAGATATATATTAAATTTTATTAGAGTCTATCGTATAATAATGCAATTGATAATTGTGTGGATTTAAAATTTCATAAATGAGTTTAAAAATTATTTTTACATGGTGGAACAGACAAACCTTAGGAACATTTCTTAAAACATTTTTTACTGGTATTTTTGTAGGTAAAGATAAATATGGCAATAAATACTATAAAAATAAAAAAAACGAAAGGTGGGTCATATATTCTACCGAGATTGAGGCTTCAAAAATTACAACTGACTGGTATTTGTGGATGCATCATACAGTTGATAAAATACCTAATACAAAAACTGATCAAAAATATTCATGGCATAAAGATCATAGTGAAAATAGAACAGGAACTAAAGATCGACACAAACCTGTTAAAATTAAAAAAAATTTAAAAGAAAAAAAATATGATTCTTGGAAATAAAATGAATAAACTTTTCATAATATTAATTTATTTTTTTTTTATTCCTTATTCTTTCGGGGAAGATAAAATAACATCTACTCCGTTACTAAATTTAGAAAAGATAAAACCAAGTTTTGAAGAAACTGAGGAGAAAGATGAACAGTCAAGCAGCAATCAAAATATAAAACAGAAAAAAAAAATTAGCAACTCTTTAAAATCTTCTCATGCAGTTTTAATTGGTCTCGATAAAATTACAGCAAAATCTACTGAAATTATTGTAAATTTAGACGAAAAGAAAAAGTTTGGTCCTTTAGAGATAAGAATTTTAAAATGTGGTAAAGTAAAAACAAATAATAAAATAAATGATGTAGCATACATGCAAGTTAAAGATTTATCTAAAAATGAAAATGATAAAGTTTTTATCTTTAATGGATGGACTTTTTCTTCGGACCCAAATCTTAAACCTTTTGATCATGCGATCTATGATTTACAACTTTTAAGTTGTTTTAATGTTTAGTAAAATTTTTCTTTACTTAACCAGTTTGTGTCAAAATCTGACTCTACAAATTTTTTATGATTTAAAATCTTTTTATGTAGATCAATGGTAGTTGTAATACCCTCTAAAACAAATTCATCTAACGATCTTAAAGTTCTTTGTATAGCTTCTTGTCTATTTCTACCTTTACAGATAACTTTTGCGATCAAACTATCATAAAAGGGTGTTATTTTACACCCTTGAAAAATTGATCCATCAACTCTTGTTCTAAATCCAGAGGGTTGATGACAAACACTGATTGTACCTGGGCTTGGTTGGAAATCTTTTGCTGGGTTCTCTGCATTGATCCTACATTCAATTGAATGGCCCCTAGGATTTATATCATTTTGTTTTAAGGCGGTTTCACCAGTAAATGCAATCCATAACTGCTCTTTTACAATATCAATTCCAGTTTGAACTTCAGTAACAGGATGCTCAACTTGAACTCTCGTATTCATTTCTAAAAAATAGAATTTTCCATTTTCATAAATAAATTCTACTGTGCCTGCGCCTTCATAGTTTATTTGCTCAACCATTTTTACAGTTTTATTTAAAAGATCAGTTCTTTGGTTATCAGTCAGAACAGGGCTGGGAGTTTCTTCAATTAATTTTTGATGTCTTCTTTGCACGGAACAATCCCTCTCACCTAAATGAACAGTCCTGTTTTTACCAGACATTATTTGAACTTCTATATGTCTAGGATTTCTAAAGTATTTTTCAATATAAAGTTCATCATTTCCAAAAAATTTTTTAGCCTCTGTTTTAGCAATTAAAAACATATTTTCTAATTCGCTTTCCTCATTTACAATTTTCATTCCTTTTCCACCACCACCAGCCGCTTTTATTAAAATTGGATACCCGATTTGTTTACAAATTGATTTAGCCTCATCAAGTGATTTAACTCCACCTTCAGAACCTTCAATTATTGGCAAACCATATTTTTTTGCTATTCTTTTTGCTTCAATTTTGTCACCCATTTTTGAAATGATATTGGCATCAGGCCCGATAAATTTAATCCCATGTTTATTTACTATTTCAGAAAATTTTGCATTTTCAGATAAAAAACCATACCCTGGATGAATTGCCTCTGCTCCAGTCAAATCTACTGCTGACATGATAGATGAAATATTCAAATAACTATTTTGAGGTTGGTGTGATCCTATACAAACACTTTCATCAGCTAGTCTCACATGCATAGACTCAGAGTCTACGTCCGAATGCACTGCAACAGTTTCAATGCCCCATTCTTTACAAGCTCTAATAATTCTAACAGCAATCTCACCCCGATTAGCTATCAATACTTTTTTAAACATTAGCTATTTTAAAAGAATTAATGTTTGACCAAACTCAACTGGCTGACCGTCATCTACTAAAATTTTTATTACTTCACCATCACTAGTAGAAGGAACGTGGTTCATAGTTTTCATTGCTTCAACAATCATTACTGTTTGCCCTTTTTTTATTTTATCTCCTATTTTAACAAATTTTTTTGCCCCAGGCTCAGGTGCTAAATAAGCAGTTCCTATAATTGGAGATTTAACTCTTATACCATCCTCATTATTGTTCGGAGTATTAAGTACAGCTTTATTTGGTGATACTACCGCACTTGTCTTTGATTGTTCAGTTGGCCTAGCAGCCTTTGAAACTTTAATGCTTGTTTGTCCATCTTTATATTCAAGCTCTGTAAGACCGAATTCTTTTAAATTGTCTACAAGTTCTTTAATTAATTTTTTATCAATCTTCATTTTGTTTACTTTAAAAAATTTTTCATCGCATTTAGTGCCATAATGTAACCATTAGACCCAAAACCACAAATTATACCACTCGCTACTGCACTAATTAAAGATTTGTGTCTAAAATCTTCTCTATTATAAATATTACTAAGATGCAATTCAATTATTGGTATCCTGATAATTTTTAAAGCATCATGGATAGCTACAGATGTATGTGTATAACCCCCAGCGTTAATTATTAAACCTTCTTGTTCATTTCTGGAATTTTGTATTTTCTCAATTAATTCACCTTCAATATTAGACTGAAAGAATGATAGTTTTAAATGATTTTTACTTGCAAAATCTTTACAAATTTTTTCAATTTCCTTTAAAGTCTCTGATCCATAATGATTTTTCTCTCTTTCCCCTAAAAGGTTGAGATTTGGTCCATTAAGAATTATAATTTTTTTCATCGTTTTTTTTTTAATAACATTGATTAACTTAATTATGGCAAAAATACAATTAAATGGAAAAAAAGTTGCAATAAAACAAAAAATTACGATATTTGATTTAATTAAAAAATATAAACTAGATAACAAGAAGATCGCAATTGAATATAATGGTAAAATAATACCCAAATTTTATTATAAAAAAAAATATTTAAAAAACATGGATAAAATTGAAATAGTTCATTTTATCGGAGGCGGTTAAATTGAACAGAGATCGATTCAGAATTGCAAATAAAAAGCTTAACTCCAGGCTCATAGTAGGGACAGGGAAATATAAAAGTTTTGAAGAAACAGCCAAAGCTGTAAAAGCCTCAGGAGCAGAGATAGTTACTGTGGCAGTTAGAAGAGTAAATATAACCGATAAAAAAAAACCAATTTTAACTGACTTTCTAAATCCTAAAAAAATAATTCTTTTACCTAATACAGCTGGTTGTTACACCTCTGAAGAAGCCTTGAGAACTTTGAGATTAGCTAGAGAAATGGGCGGATGGAAACTTGTAAAATTAGAAGTTCTTGGTGATAAAAAAACTTTATTTCCAAATATGATAGAAACAATCAAATCAACAAAAATTCTTGTAAGAGAAGGATTCAAAGTGATGGTTTATTGCACCGACGATCCTTTGTTAGCAAAAAAACTAGAAGATAATGGAGCGTCAGCGATAATGCCCTTAGCTTCCCCTATTGGATCTGGGTTAGGTATTCAAAATAAAATTAATTTATCTCTTATTATTAAACAATCAAAAGTTCCTGTGATTGTTGATGCTGGCATTGGAACAGCATCAGATGCAACGATAGCTATGGAAATGGGATGTGACGGAGTTTTAATAAATAGTGCGATTGCCTTAGCAAAAAAACCAGAATTAATGGCAAAAGCTTTCAAAGAAGCTGTATCTTCAGGTCGTAATTCCTACTTAGCAAAAAGAATGAAAAAAAATTATTTTGCTTCAGCAAGCTCACCAAAAAAAGGCCTAATTTAATTTCTTTCTTCTTCTTACCCAAAGTGTCTTCAATTTCTTTTTTGTTTTTGATTTTTTTACGTCCTTTTTCGATTTTTTAATTTCTTTTTTTCCGTCATTTATTTTTATTTTTTTGTTAAATTCAGGAATAAAATTAATATTTTCTACAATATTTAAAATCTTTTTAGATTTATTAATTAATTCAATTTTATATTCTGGTAGAATTAGTTTATCATCTGATAATATTTCTATTTTAAAAGAGTATTTTTTTTGAAAATACTTTAGCTCCTCCAAAAGATTCTTTTGAATAAAAATTTTTACTTTTTCGGGAACATAAGCTTTAATAATTTTTACTTTATCTGTAAATGCCAAATGTTGCAATTTTTTTAAAATTTTTTGTGAAAAAGATCCCAATGACAATTGAGTTTCCCATTTTATTGACCCTTCTCTTAATCTTTGACGTGTCATTTCAAGTAGACCAAAGTTACTAATTCTTCCAACTTGAATTCTTGCTCTATCTTTTCTAATACTCTCTCTCATCTTCTTTTCTACCGTTCTTCTGTTGTAAAAATTCATCATATCAATAAAATCAATTACAATTAGACCTGATAAATCTCTTAACTTAATTTGGTGAGCTATTTCTTCTGCTGCCTCTAAATTTGTGTTTAAGGCGGTTTTTTCAATATTTAATTGTTTTGTTGATTGACCTGAATTTATATCAATTGAAACCAAAGCCTCAGTTGGATTAATTACAAGATATCCTCCTGATCTGAGTTTCACAGTAGGCTCGAATATATTATTAAGTTCTTTTTCTATATTTGCATCATGAAAAAGAGGAATTTTGCCTCTATATTTTTTTATATTTTTCACACTTTTTGGCATTAACTCTTTCATAAATTTTTTTGCTTTTTGATAAGCTTCATTTCCTTCGATATAGACATTTTTAGTGTCATTATCATAAATATCCCTTAAAGTTCTTTTAATAATATCTCCTTCTTCATAAACTAACGAAGGAGCGTTAGAGTCCAATGCTTTATCTCTGATTTCTTCCCAAGTTTTAAAAGTGTTTTGAAAATCTTTATCAATTTCATTTTTCGTTTTATTAGCTCCTGCGGTTCTGACAATCACACCCATACTCTTAGGAATATTAATTTCATTTAGAATACTTCTAATTTTTTGTCGATCTGAAGAATTAAAAATTTTTCTAGAAATTCCTCCACCTTTAGGGGTATTAGGCATTAAAACCATATATTTACCAGCTAATGAAATAAATGTAGTTAAAGCTGCACCCTTTTGACCTCTCTCTTCTTTTATAACTTGAATTAAAACTACTTGACCAGGTTTTATTACTTCTTGAATTTTATATTTTTTGATTCCGAAGGATGATTTTACCTCTTCTCGAAATTCTTTTTTTTCAACCTCATCAGTGTTTTCTAATTTTCCATTATTTTTATTATTCTCAGTTGAATGATTAGAATCGGTTTCGGCTGCAGCCTCTTGCGGAGCTTCTAAAGTTTTATTTTTAAGTTTTTCTCTAATTTCTTCTTCAGCAATCTTTATTTTTTCTTTATCCTCGGACGGTATTTGATAGTAATCGGACTGAATATCGTTAAAAGCTAAAAAACCATGTCTTTCTCTACCAAAATTGACAAAAGCAGCTTGTAAAGATGGTTCAACTCTACTTATTGTACCTAAATAAATATTATTTTTAAAATTTAAATTATTTTTATCTTCAAATTCATACTCTTCGATTGAATTATTAGATTTAAGAACAATACGTGTTTCGTTAGGATGCGATGCATCAATATATAAATTTTTTTCCATTTTTGTTGAATTCCTCTAATTTTTTTGAAATCTGTAAAATTTAATTTTGTCATATTGCTATTTTATACAATTTTTAAGATAAATACACTTATTTAACATTTAATGCCCAAAGAAAGTCAGATTTATCATTAATAAAAGCTAAAATGTTAAAATTTATCAACTTTTCAATAAAATTCTTAATTGTATTTTCTATATTAGTTTTACTTTTTGCTTTATCAACACTTTGGTACTTTTCTATAGGTTTGCCTGACTATAAAAAATTATCTAATTACCAACCACCAATATCGAGTAGGGTATATTCTGAAGATGGGAAATTAATAGCTGAATACGCAATTCAAAAACGACTATTTGTTCCTTATGAGTCTATACCAGAAGTAATTATAAATTCCTTTTTATCAGCTGAAGACAAAAATTTTTTTAATCATCCAGGAATAGATGCTAAGGGAATTTTGAGAGCAATTTTAAATAATCTAAAGAATATATCTCAAAATAAAAGACTAGAGGGGGCGTCAACTATAACACAACAAGTGGCAAAAAATTTTTTACTTACTAATGAGGTTTCAATAAGAAGAAAAATAAAAGAAGCAATTTTAGCTTTCAGAATTGAGAGAGCTTACTCTAAAGAAAGAATCCTAGAATTATATTTAAATCAAATTTATTTAGGTCAAGGTACTTACGGGATTGCTGCAGCCAGTTTAGAATATTTTGACAAATCTATAAAAGAATTAAATTATTCTGACTCTGCGCTTTTAGCAGCACTACCTAAAGCACCAAGCAAGTATAATCCATATAAATATCCTGAAATCGCGAAATTTAGAAGAGATCTAGTACTCAAAAATTTAGAGGAAAATAAATTTATTACAAAAGATGAATTAAAAATTATAAAAAATGAGAAATTAAATTTAAAAAGACGAAAAATAGAAATTGTGAATGAAGCAAACTCTTACACTGAAGAAGTAAGAAGATCTGTTAAAGAAAACTATGGTTTTGAAAAATTATATTCGCAAGGTTTAAGTATAAAAACTCCATTAAACATTAATTATCAAATTCAAGCTATTAAATCACTTAGAAAAGGAATTGAAGATTATGATAAAAGACATGGATGGAGAGGTCCGATTACTAATAAATTCAAAGACAAAAATTGGGAGGACAAAATAAATAAATTTAAATTAGATCCGACTTTAAAATGGGAATTTGCAGAAATCATTGAACTTGATGATACAAAAATAAAATTTAAAATTTTGAATAACAAACAAAAAGACTTAATAGGCAATGTATTGTTAAGTGATATTAAGTGGAGCTTGAAAAGAAAAAACACTATCACAAAACAATATAATTTAGGTGATATAATTTTCTTAAAGAAAGTTAAGAATAAGTGGAAATTAAAACAGTATCCTAAAGTAAATGGTGGTATAGTGGCTTTAGATCCTCATACGGGTGATATCAAAGCATTGGCTGGTGGTTTTAACTTTCGATCAAGTGAATTTAATAGGGTTACTCAAGCCAAAAGACAGCCAGGATCTGCTTTTAAACCAATAGTTTATGCAGCTGCGTTAGAGAATGGTTTTTCACCTAATACAATTATATTAGATGCTCCTTTTGTAGAAAGTCAGGGAGTTGGCTTGAAAAATTGGAAACCAGAAAATTACGGAAAAAAATTTTATGGCCCAACCACTTTAAGAAAAGGCATTGAGTATTCTAGAAATTTGATGACGGTAAGAATAGCAAAAATTTTAGGTTTAGATAAAATTTTAGATTTATCTAAAAAGCTAAATATTTACCAAGAAATTCCAGAGTTATTATCTGTCTCCTTAGGTGCTGCAGAGACGACTTTATTAAATTTAACAACTGCATATGCTCCATTTGTAAATGGAGGTATGAAAATAGAACCTAACTTAATCTCAAGAATTCAAGACAGGAGAGGTAAAACAATTTTCCAAGTTAAAAATAGAAAGTGTATTGGATGTGATAAATTTATTAACGACTCTATGGTTTATCCTAAAATTGAAAATTCAAATAATAGGATATTAAGTGAAGAAACAGCTTATCAAATGACTGCAATATTAAGGGGAGCTGTAGAAAGAGGAACAGCAAAAAAACTTAAATCATTAAAAGTTCCACTTGCTGGAAAAACAGGAACAACAAATGATAATTTCGATGCTTGGTTTATAGGATTTTCTTCAAATTTAGTAGTAGGAGTATATATCGGTTTTGATAATCCAAAAACTTTAGGTAAATTTGAAACAGGTTCAAAAGCTGCATTACCAATTTTTAAAGATTTTATAGAAAATGCTCTATACAAAGAAGATTTTGACGATTTTAAGATACCTAATGAGATTTTTTTAACTTCGTTAAATTATGACACTGGTTTAAAGTCCTCTCCTGGAGATAAAAATACAATTACTGAAGCTTTAAAATTAAAAGATATTAACAATATCAATAATAAAAACTTAATTTCTATTAGCGGACATGATAATTTAATAAAATTTAGACAGTTTTATTAATGCAAAACTTTGAAAATAAAATACAAAATGTTGAAAAATCCCTTAAAAATATAAGGGGGTATCTTTGATAAACACAATATCGAAGAAAGTCTTAAAAAAATAAATAAATTACTTCTGGAAGAAGATTTTTGGAAAGATAAAAATTTAGTTAAAAAAACTGTAAAACAAAAAAAAATTTTTGAAAATATATTAAATTCTTACAAAAAATCAATTAGTGAAATCAATAATTTAAGGGACTTATATAATCTTGCTAATTATGAGAAGAATGATGAAATCTTAGATGAATGCAATTTTAAAATTGAAGAAATTAAAAAAACTGTAAAAAAAAATGAAATAGATTGTTTTTTATCGGGTGAAAATGATGATTTTAATATCTATTTAGAAATTCATGCAGGCGCAGGTGGAACTGAAAGTCAGGATTGGGCAGATATGCTTAGGCGCATGTACATGAAGTGGTTTGACAAAAAAAATTTCAAATATGAGATAATAAGTGAGCATAAAGGAGAGGAGGCTGGTATAAAATCATCTACAATTAAAGTGACTGGCGATTATCTTTACGGATTAATGAAAACAGAGTCAGGAGTTCACAGACTTGTAAGAATATCCCCATTTGATAGTGGAGCAAGAAGACACACTAGCTTTGCAAGTGTTTGGGTTTATCCTGATATAGAGGATAATATTGATATTAAATTCGATGAAAAAGATTTAAGAATAGATACTTACAGATCTAGCGGGGCAGGTGGTCAACACGTTAACACTACAGATAGTGCAGTAAGAATTACTCATTTACCGACAAAAATTGTAGTTCAATGTCAAAATGAAAGATCGCAACATAAAAATAAAGAGACTTGTTTCAAAATGCTGAGGTCAAGATTATATGAGCATGAAATTCAAAAAAGGGAGGAGGAAAATAAAAAAAAAATTAATGATAAAACTGATATAGGCTGGGGTCATCAGATTAGATCATATGTTCTTCAGCCATATCAACTAGTCAAAGATTTAAGAAATAAAGCAGAAAATTCTAATCCTGAAAGTGTTTTGAATGGTAACATCGATCTTTTTATTGAAGAAGGTATTAAAAATAGATAATGAAAAAATTCGTTAAAACAATATTTTCTTTATTTATCTTATTTATTGTAATATTTTTTTTCATACTCTCGACTAAAGGAATAGAAACTAGAAAATTTAATAACTTTATCGCAACTAAAATAAGCGAGTCAAATAAACATATTAATTTAACATTTGATACAATTATCTTTAAATTTGATTTTGCAGAAGTAAGTTTGTTTTTACAAACTTTAGAACCAAAACTAAAATATCACGAAGTTGAAATTCCCACTAAATCCATAAAAGTTTATATTGATTTTACTTCCTTGATGAAAACTTCTGCTAAGATTAAAAAGATTAATATTAATTTAGAAGAATTAGAAATTTCACGATTTAAAAAACTAATTGCAAATACAAAACCATCAAACTTAAAAAATATTGTTAAAAATAATATCATCAATGGAAAAATATTAACTAATATTGAATTTTATTTAAACCAAGACAATGAATTACAAGATTTTATTGCACGAGGTGAAGTTTCTGAATTTAAGTTTAAATTATTCAAAGATATAAGTTTTGAAAAGGTTAAATTTAATTTTTTCGCTGACAAATCTGATGTTTTATTTAAAAATATTGAGGGGGAAATAGAAAAAATTAAGATTAAAGAAGGTGATTTAAAAATAAATGTTTTTCCAGAATTAAAAATAGAATCAAATTTTTTGACTTTTTTTGATCACAATGCAGGTTCAATCAAAAAACTTTCTAATCTAATGAAAAATTTTCAAATTTTAAAAGATTTAAAATCTATAAAGACAGATTTAAATAATAATTTATTTGTTACTTTTGATAAAACCTATAAATTAATAGATTATAAGTTCGAGAGTAGTGGAAATATTGAAAAATCTAATTTTGAATTCCATAATCCTATTAATAACTATTTTTCTGATGAAATTATAAAAAAATTGTATGTTGATAACTCTAAATTTGAAGCTAAGTTAAGTCCGAAAAAAAAAAATATTTTAATTTCAGGTAATTACTCTTTTAATAACAAAGAGTTTTCTAAATATGAATTAAAAAATAAGTTCTCAAAAAATATCTCAAATCTAGATTTAAACTTTGATTATGATGATAAAATAAATTTAGATCATATAAATTACAGAAAAATAAAAGGCAAAATATCCAATATTGCAATTAAAATTAATAAAAAAAGAGATTTAACAAATATTAAAGAAATTAAATTTTCTGAAAATAAAAATTTAATTTTTATCAAAGATCTCAAATTTAAAAAAAATACTTTTCAATCAATTAAAGATATTTTTGTAAAAACATTTAATGATGGAAAAAAAAATAATGATTTTAAGATATCATTTGAGAATAAGATTTTTCTTAAAGGTACACTCTTTGATGCAACAAATTTAGTTAAATTACTAAGTAAAAAAACGTCAAATAATAATTTCAAAAATTTATCAAAGAATATTGAGATAGATCTTCAAAATATAATAACTCCTGTTTCAGAAAGTTTGCAAAATTTTAAATTAATTGGATTTATTGAAAATGGTAAATTTTCGAAAATTTCCTCAAAAGGTGATTTTGGGAACAACAAATTCTTAGACATCTCAATGAAAAATAATGAAAAAAAAGGTCAAAAATATTTAGAGATTTATTCTGATTTAGCTAAACCCCTCTTAACAGAATATAATTTTTTTCAAGGTTTAGTAGGAGGAAATTTACTTTTTTCCTCTGTAATTACTGAAAACAATTCTTTATCAAAATTAAAATTAGAGAACTTTAAGGTTCGAAATGCTCCTGGAATGGTAAAATTATTATCTCTAGCCGATCTTGGTGGCTTAGCCGACTTAGCGGAAGGTGAGGGTTTATCTTTTGACACTTTAGAAGTAAGTTTGAGCAAATCTGGAGAATTAACGAAATTCGAAGAAATAATTGCAACTGGGCCAAGTATCTCTGTTTTAATGGAAGGCTATAAAGACCAAAATGGATTAACAAGTCTAAGAGGAACTTTAGTGCCGGCTAAAAATTTAAACAGATTAATCTCAAAAATTCCAGTTGTTGGTGAAATAATTATACCCAAAGAAGTCGGTGAAGGGTTATTTGGTATAAGTTTTAAAATGAAAGGGCCAGAAGGAAAAATTAAAACTACAATTAATCCAATTAGAACAGTTACACCAAGATTCATTCAAAAAATCATAGAGAGAAATAAAAATTCTAATTAAGTTTAATTAGATAATGTTTTTTTTTCCCGAAAGAAACCTTTATTAAATTATTTCTAAAATCCTTTAATTCTAAGATTTTGTTTTCATCATCAATAATAAGATTATTAATTTTAATACCTCTATTTTTAATAGCTCTTCTTGCCTCACTTTTTGATGAGGTAATTTTACTATTTGAAAGAAAATCTAGTATTTTAATACCTTTATGGAATTTATTCTTCCCAATAACTATTTCAGGCAGATTTGCACCAATCCCTTTTCCCTCAAACGTTATTTTTGCTGTCATTTCAGCTTTTTTTGCAGCATCTTCTCCATGTAAAATTTGAGTTGCGGTATTAGCAAGTAATATTTTTAATTTATTAATATCATTTTCTTTTTCTAAAATATCTATTTTTTCTGGTTCAATATCTGTAAAATAATTTAGAAAGGACTTAACGTCTCTGTCATCAGTATTTCTCCAAAATTGCCAATAATCATATGGAGATAGTAAATCTTCATTTAACCAAATAGCTCCTTTTTCTGTTTTACCCATTTTTGCTCCTGATGCTAAAGTAATAAGAGGTGTGGTTAATCCATACGACTCTTTTTTAAGTATTCTTCTTATTAGCTCTACACCATTAACAATGTTCCCCCACTGGTCAGATCCTCCAATTTGTAAAACACAATTTTTTGATTTAAACAATTTAAAGAAATCATACGCTTGTAAAATCATATAATTAAATTCCATGTAACTTAGCGATTGTTCTCTCTCTAATCTTAATTTTACACTGTCAAAAGTAAGCATTTTATTAATAGTAAAAT
>MDTA01083671.1_pt1 | contig 12772 bp, 10 predicted proteins | sample 811151 | NCBI WGS metagenome assembly MDTA01 (sample SAMN05326648, study PRJNA326480) | marine metagenome | isolation source: seawater | place: Indian Ocean: South | collected 2010
AGGCGGAGGAGTACTTCGCGGTGTAGCTGATGATGCCGACATGTTCGAAGCCTTCGTCATCCAAGGCTTCACGGATGGCCCCGACACGGCCATCCATCATGTCGCTGGGGCCGATCAGATCGGCACCGGCTTCAGCCTGAACCACCGCCTGCTTGCAAAGCAGTTCGATCGTCTCGTCGTTGAGGACGATTCCATCGGCGCTGACGATGCCGTCGTGGCCATCGCAGGAATAGGGATCGAGTGCAACATCGGTCATGATCGTCATGCCCGGCACCTCCTGTCTGATCTGACGGATCGCTCTGGGAATCAGCCCATTGGCGTTGAAACACTCAGCGCCATCCTCGGTTTTCAGCCCTTCCGCAACCTTGGGGAAGAGAACGATGCAACGGACCCCCAGGTCCCAGGCGCGCTGAACTTCCCCGGTCAGGGCCGCCAGACTCCAGCGGCTTGCCCCTGGCATGGCAGCGATGGGTTCCACATCCGTGCCCTCATGCACAAACAGCGGATAAATGAAATCAGCCGCAGAGAGCTGATGCTCCCGCACCATGGCGCGCAGGGCCGGAGTCCGACGTAAACGACGGGGGCGGTAAGTGAGCTCCATCGGGATCTGTATCCAGGCGGCGATCGTACGGCTGAAGCCTCAGAGAGCGGCGGAGCGCAACCAGTCGTGACGTGGATTTTCGGAACGTTGGTCGCGCAACTTGCTGAGCAACGCCCGTTCGTCTGCCGACCAGGACGTCGGCAGCTTCAGTGCAAGGGTCAACAGCAGATCGCCGCGATTTCCCTTCAGCGGCCAGCCTTTTCCTTTTAATCGCAAACTGCGGCCAGGAGCAGTGCCGGCGGGAATCGACACCTGTGCTTCGCCATCGGGAGTCATCACCGTGACGGTGGCTCCAAGAGCCAGCTCATCCAGGCTCACAGGCAGATCCGCCTGAAGCACATCTCCATCCAGCCTCCAGACCGGATGCTCCTTCACGTTGAGATTGAGGTAAAGATCCCCCCGTCGTCCGGTTCCAGGCTGCAGGTTGCCCTTCCCCTTCAGACGCAAACGCGAGCCGTTCTTCACCCCGGCGGGGATACGCACCTGGACGCGTTCATTGTTCACGGAGAGAGCACGTTCACTGCCGCGGAAAGCTTCTGAGAATGAAATGCTCACGGCTGCTTCAGCATCCAGATTCACCGAATTGCGAGGAGCGGCATTGCCCCTTGGGAACCCACCTCCAGGGAAACCACCCCCCGGGAAACCGCCGCCGGGGAAACCGCTGCCCTGAAAGCCACCCCCACCAGCAGAACCTCCAAAGCGTCCGAGCAGATCGTTGATGAAGTCATCAAAATTTCCATACCGTCCGAAATCCACATCCATCCCGGGGGCAGCTCCCCCCTGAGCGCCGGCCTGGCTCCAGTACTGACCGAATTGTTCATAGCGACGACGCTTGTCGGGATCCGACAGCACCTCGTAGGCCTCGCTGATTTCCTTGAACCGGGCTTCGGCACTGGCATCGCCAGGATTCACATCGGGATGGTATTGACGGGCAAGTTTGCGAAAAGCCCGCTTGATCGCATCAGCATCGGCGCTGCGATCAACTCCCAGGACCTGGAAATAATCTTTGTAACCGCTGCCCGCCATGGATAAAAACCCCTTCAAACATTCTCCCAAGCATTGGAACATCCGTGTGGGTTCCCCATGGAGGGAAGCCCGAACGCGATGCCCCCACTAGCGTTTTTTAAAAAGACCTCGAAACGTGATGGGGTGGAGCCAAGCGGGACGATTCGCAGCGGTCGCATTAGGCCTGGGTGTTGTGGCCACACCAGCCCTCGCCCAGACACCGCCCAGCCAGATCAAACAGCCACAACAACCATCAACCGCCCAGGCCCTCCAGCTGTCTGAGCACCTCAGCAGGATCGGAGCACGGTTTTACGGGGCTTGGACCTGCCCAGCCTGCGTGCGCCAGATGGAGCTTTTCGGCAAGCAAGCCGCTGTTCTGGTTCCCTATGTGGAGTGCAGGATGCCGAAGCAGCGCCCAGAGGAAGCCGCCGCCTGCCGTGAAGCGCAGGTGCGTGCCTATCCCACCTGGCTGCTGCCGGACGGACAACGGCGAGAAGGGGTTCAGTCGCTCGACGAACTCAGCAGTTGGAGCGATCTCAACTGAACCATGGCGTTGATTCACGGCTTGCACACGCGAAATCTGCGGGGGGATTTGCTGGGGGGCTTGACCGCTGCAGTGGTGGCCTTACCCCTGGCTCTGGCCTTCGGCAACGCAGCCCTGGGTCCCGGAGGAGCGATTTACGGCCTCTACGGCGCAATTGTCACGGGGTTCATCGCAGCCCTGCTCGGAGGGACCCCATCCCAGGTGAGCGGGCCAACCGGTCCCATGAGTGTCACGGTGGCGGGCGTCGTCTCCAGCCTGGCTGCAGTCGGCGTATCCACAGACCTCGGGGCTGGAGAGATGTTGCCGATGGTCATGGCTGCAGTCGCGATCGGTGGCGTCTTCGAAGCACTGCTTGGAGTGTTTCGACTTGGCCGTTTCATCACCTTGGTGCCCTACTCGGTGGTCTCAGGCTTCATGTCCGGAATCGGCTTCATCATCCTGATCCTGCAAATCGGCCCCTTCATTGGTGTATCCACAACTGGAGGAGTCATCGGATGCCTGACAGCGCTGGCTGAGGTGCCGTTGCCAAATCCTGCAGCGATCAGCATCGGCGTGATGACCGTTGCTGTGGTCTTCTTCACGCCAGGACGAATCCGTCAGTGGGTGCCATCACCACTGCTGGCTCTGCTGATCGTCACCCCGTTGTCGCTGTTGATGTTCAACGACGACCGATTGCAGTCGTTGGGATTGGAGCCCCTGAATCGCATCGGAGCCATTCCCGACGGAGGCCTTCGTTTTGTGATGCCGAACTTCAGTCAACACCTGTCAGAACTGCTGAAAGAGGGCGTCGTGCTGGCCCTGCTTGGAGCGATCGACTCGTTGTTGACGTCGCTGGTGGCCGACAACATCACCCAGACGAACCATGACTCCAACAGGGAGCTGATTGGGCAGGGCATCGCGAACACTGCATCAGGGTTGCTGTCAGGCCTTCCCGGTGCTGGCGCCACGATGCGCACAGTGATCAACATCAAATCGGGCGGAGCGACTCCGATTTCGGGCATGACTCACTCGGTGGTGCTGTTGCTGGTGCTTCTTGGAGCAGGTCCGATGGCAGCGGAGATTCCCACAGCCTTGCTTGCCGGGATCCTGATCAAGGTGGGGCTCGACATCATCGACTGGAGCTTCCTGCTCCGAGCCCATCGGCTTTCGACCAAAACCGCAGCACTGATGTATGCAGTGATGCTGATGACGGTCTTCTGGGACCTGATCTGGGGGGTGCTGGTGGGGATGTTTGTCGCGAATCTGCTGACGGTGGATGCCATCACCCAGACGCAGCTTCAAGGTATGGATGACGACAACCAAAACCTTGAAAGCATTAGCGACAGAGAAAGCTTGAGCGGAGAAGAGCGGCAACTCATCAGAGCCTGCGGCAATCAATTGATGCTTTTCCGATTACGAGGTCCACTGAGTTTTGGAGCAGCCAAAGGAATCAGTGCTCGTATTGGACTCATCAGCAACTATGAAGTTCTGATTCTTGACATCTCTGATGTCCCCAGAATTGGGGTAACCGCATCATTAGCGATCGAGCGAATGGTGCAGGAGGCTCAGTCTCTCGGTCGACTCGCAATCGTTGCCGGAGCCAAACAAAAGCCGAAAGAGCGACTGCAACGCTTCGGCGTTGATATGACAACGGAAACGCGGTTGAAGGCGCTCCAACTGGCGCATAGTCAAATTACGCGTAGCCGCGACCAGCTCCCCTGTCAAGACACTTCACCAAATCAAGACAAAGACCAGCCTTAGGATCCATCGACAGAGATTGTTGCTAATTAATAGAAGTGTGTGCAGGTTCGCCGGCACAGCAGTCAACATCAGCGAAGAGATTCACGTCGAATCTCACGTCTCCACTTCCGACTGTCCCTAATGACAACGAGCACAGCCATGCAGGGAGAAAGCCTTAAGCGTAATCCGCTTGAACCCCAAGGCACTTCATTTCGTCGCTATCAAGGCTCGCCACATCCATTTGGAAGCACACCGGAATCAGGGGGGACAAATTTTTCTTTATACAGCTCAAGCGCTAATCGAGTTCAGCTTCTCATCTTTGCAAAACCTGACGATTTAGAGCCCGTCAAGGTCATTGAACTGAGCAGCGATGACAATCGCAGCTTCAATATCTGGCACGCATTTGTGGAAGGCGTTGTGCCGGGCATGGGCTATGCCTACAGGGTCGATGGACCCCATGAACCCTGGAACGGACATCGCTTTGACTTCGAAAAAGTTCTGGTCGACCCTTACTCAAAAGGCAATTGTTTGAGTCTCTGGGAGAGGGGACCAGCCTGCATGGCGGGCGACAATCTCCATAAGAGCATGAGAAGTGTTGTCATTGACACCGGCAACTACGACTGGGAGGGCGATCAGCCCCTTAGACATCCCATGTCTGAAACAATCGTCTACGAAATGCACGTCGGCGGTTTCACCAAAAGCCCTACAAGTGGTGTTGCCAACCCTGGAACTTACCTGGGCCTAATTGAGAAGATTCCCTACCTCAAGTCACTCGGGATTACAGCAGTAGAGCTGTTGCCTGTCTGCAGCTTTGACCACACGGACGTCATGAAGGTTCACGAAGGGCGCAAATTAGTTAATTACTGGGGCTATAGCACTATGGGGTACTTTGCACCTCACCAGGGGTACTGCGTCAACGGAGACACAAGCAAACATATCAATGAATTCAGAGATATGGTCAAAGCCCTTCACAAGGCTGGCATCGAAGTAATCTTGGATGTCGTCTACAATCATACTGACGAAGGCAATCATCAAGGACCAACGTTTAGCTTCAAGGGAATTGATAACAGCTCCTATTACTACCTAACCGGCCCTGACAACAGCAAGGAGTTTTATTACGACTATACCGGCTGTGGCAATACCTTTAACTGCAATCATCCGGTCGGGGAAAAGCTCATCATTGATTCACTGCGCTTCTGGGTGGAAGAAATGCACGTGGACGGTTTTCGCTTTGATGAAGGTTCGGTCCTGAGTCGAGGCGAAGATGGCGCACCGCTTGAACATCCGCCTGTCATCTGGTCTATTGAATTAGATGATTTACTTGGACAATCGAAGGTGATTGCAGAAGCCTGGGATGCTGCAGGGCTTTACCAGATTGGATCGTTCCCTGGTGCACGCTGGGCCGAATGGAACGGCAAATATCGCGATTGCATTCGCAACTTCATCAAGGGTGAGCCTGGCATCATTGGTGAGGTGGCTGGGCGCATTACAGGAAGCGCGGACCTCTACCAAGACCGACATCATGAGCCGACCAATAGCGTCAACTTTGTCACGGCTCACGATGGATTTACGCTTTATGATCTAACGGCTTACAATGAAAAACATAACTGGGCCAATGGTGAAGGAAATAATGACGGCATTGACGACAACGTCAGCTGGAACTGTGGAGCAGAAGGAGAAACACAAGACCAATGGATCAACGATCTAAGAACAAGACAGGTCAAGAATTTTGCGACGATTCATATGCTCTCGATGGGAGTGCCAATGATCGTTGCTGGCGACGAATTCATGAGAAGCCAGGGAGGCAATAACAACACTTATTGCCACGACAACGAAATCAACTGGTTCAACTGGGAGCAGATAAAAACCCAACAAAGCCAGGAAATGATACGATTCTGGTCTCTCTTAATGGAGAAAAGAAAGAGGTATATAGATCACTTCAAAGGCCGCTATTTCACGGGTGACTGCAACAATTATGGCCTTTATGATATCTCTTGGCACGGCACCAAACTCAATACCCCAGGCTGGGACGATGCAAACGCCCAGTGCCTGGCCATGACACTAGGCGACACTGCTGAAGACACGGATCATACAAACAATGTACACGTGATGTTTAATATGTATTGGGATGGAATTGAATTTGAAATTCCAAAAGTTGACGGGCTTCAATGGTATCGAGCAATCGATACCTCGCTGCCCTCTCCCAACGACATCAGCCCACGTGAACAACAGATTGCTATTCACGACAGCAGTTATGTCGTGACAGGCCGAAGCATTGTGGTTCTCGCCTCCCGAGCATCCAGCTAGGGATTCACTCAACTCCTAACTCCAAAGGCAACTCAACCAACTTCAACAACTCGAACCATGGCTTCCAAGAATCAACTAGATTTCCCCTTCTCAGATCTCATCGCAGGCTACATCAGAAGCGTTTCTTACCCAGGTACTTTTGATTGCCAAGGTGAGATCGAGCTGGAAACATCTGATGGACGGATGTTCACCGTAAAAATCACAGATGCCGCCTATTCAGAACTGGTAAGAAATCTCGGGGAGCCATTCCAAATGGCGCCTGATCTCAATCACATTCTTGTAGAAGATCGTTTTATCCATGTTTATGGATTGTTCTATCCAGAAAGTGATCGACTAAAATTCGAAGCAAAACATCTCCTTCTTTTTGGACGCGACAAAAGTGATCTGCGTTTTGAAGAGCAGAACTGGTGGATTCATCAAATCCAACAACTATTGAATTTCTATCTTGAAGCTCAATTCCAAGTTGTTGAAGGCGAAGCAATTGACTTCAAAAAGTTCAGGACTGATCTCAGCGCAGAAGGTAAAAAACAGGATGGTGTCCAAAATCTCGATACCATTTCAAGGCTGGTGTATGGATTCGCGACTGCTTACATGATGACTGGGGACGAACGAGCCCTTGAAGCAGCAGTCAACGGTACAGAATATATGCAAAGGCATTTCAGACACCAAAACAAGAGCGAAGGAATTTGCTATTGGTATAGTCAAATAGATATCCAAGATAACGGTAGCGTTCGTAAATACATGGGATCAACCGCTGGTGGAGATGAAGGCGGGAATGCTATTCCTTGCTACGAGCAAATTTATGCACTGGCAGGTCCTACCCAAACGTGGCGACTGACAGGTGGCGATGGCATTCGCCATGACATCGATCACACAATCGCCTTCCTCAACCGTTACTACAAAGATCATGGTCCATACGGAGGCTATTATTCGCATGTTGACCCAGTAACCTTTGACGCAAAAGCAGATTCACTCGGGGTTAACAAGGCGAAGAAGAACTGGAACTCGGTTGGTGACCATGCTCCGGCATATCTGATCAATCTCTATCTTGCAACAGGCGAAGAAAACTACGCCAAATTCCTTGAAGATACGTTCGATACGATCTGCGAACATTTCCCTGATTATGGCTACAGCCCCTTCATGAACGAAAAGTTCTATGAAGACTGGACCCATGATCTGAAGTGGGGCATCCACCAAGCCCGCTGTGTTGTTGGCCACAACCTCAAGGTTGCCTGGAACCTGACAAGAATGCACAGTCTGATGCCGAAGGAGAGCTACAAAACATTTGCTCACCAGATTGCCGATGCCATTCCAGGTGCAGGCTGTGATAACCAGCGGGGTGGCTGGTACGACATGATGGAAAGAACTCTTAAGGAGGGCGAAGAAAATTACCGTCGTGTCTGGCACGATCGCAAAGCATGGTGGCAGCAAGAGCAAGGAATCCTCGCCTACTACATCATGGCTGGCGTCTATGACGACAAGCCTGAATATCTGAATTTTGCTCGTGAAGGTACTGCCTTCTACAACGGCTGGTTCCTCGATTATGAGTCTGGCGGTATCTATTTCAACGTCCTGGCCAATGGCCAACCCTACGCCCTTGGCTCAGAACGTGGTAAAGGCAGTCACTCAATGGCTGGCTATCACTCCTTCGAACTTTGCTTCCTCGCGGCCATCTATTCGAATCTGTTGGTGAACAAGCAACCGATGGACTTTTACTTCAAGCCTGATCCTCAGGGTTGGCCTGATAATAAACTCCGTGTTGCTCCTGATTTGCTTCCAAAAGGCAGCGTAGAGCTCTCAGAAGTATGGATTGATGATAAGAATTACACTGATTTTGACAAGGAGAATATGATTGTCAATCTTCCTGAGTCTGACAAGTCTCTACGGGTTCGAGTCCGGATCGAACCGACAGGACTTGGCTTTAGTGCGGATCTGATGAGTTTCGATAATGGAATTGCTCAGTTCGCACTGGATGGAGATCTCTCCAAGCAATATCTGCCTCTCTTCAAAAAAGAGTTGGAAAAACTCAGTGGAGTTCAGGGAATTGTGCTTGATATGACTAATCTGAAGTCTGTCGACGACACTGGCTGGAACTACCTTCTGTTCACAGCACAGCAGCGTGGAGCGTCCTTCTCTGTCAAGCTGAAAGGCTTAAATGCAGAAATCTCTCAAGGACTCAAGGATGCCGAACTGGGCGAAGAGTTTGAGGTGATTGGCTAGTCATTACATCCGAATGACCCAGTCCAACTAATCGCTGTAAAATCAAGAGGCGCCTTCTGTAAGGCGTCTCTTTTTTTCTGTACCAAAAACCATTAACAAACCGTACTCACTGATGAAGAGCAATTCTCAAAAACTCAGTACGGCATTAAAGCAAGATCCCAACAATATTCAGCTTCTTATTGAAACCGCTAGGTATTTCATAAGCACAAAAGAGCCAGGAAAGTTTCTTGACTTATTTCAACAGATCTATAGCCTAAATGCGAGCTCTAAACTGCCACCGCAAATTATTTTTAGCATTGGACAAACTGCTCTGGAAAGTCAATACTGGAACCTAGCAAGCGACCTTTTCGGTATTTTACAAAAAAAAGATCGATCGTCATTGCCACTTATTGGCCCATTAAGCGAAGCCTTAATCAAATCTGGTCGGTTAAGTGAGGCTAAGAATGTACTTGAAGAAGCCATTCATAGTCAATTCAAACCTGACCCAGGCTTACTGACAAACTACGCCATCGTATTATCAGAAACAGGATCTTATGATTCAGCAGAAAAAGTATACAGGCAAGTCGTTGCTATTAGACCTAATGAGTTTCTTGGACACTACAATTTAGCAGGATTCCTGGAGACTCTTGGCAGAGTTGATGAAGCCATCACAGAATACAAAGCATGCTTAGATATCGTTCCAGAAGCACCAGAGGCCATCAATCGATTGAGCAACCTTGCTCAAATGCAAAGCTCACAAAAAAATAGTGAGAGAGAAAAAGGGGGCACCAATGCAAACATGAGAGAAGTTTACTTGGCCATTGAAGAGAAGAACTGGGACAGTGCCGTCAGCAAGCTCTTGCAAAATAAGCAATCGATCGATGCTATACGATGGCATGCTGCAGTATTAGAACTGCCTAAAGAACAACAAGATAAAATAAGCATGAGCAAATTTTACGATCCCAACATCCAAGTTAAATGCAAAAATCTTTTCAGTCATACCGATCCAATACTTGAGGAAATAGTTAGCGAAATTAAAAATGATCCAAGTCTTGTCTGGAATCGGGCCGGTAAGCCAACTCGTTCAGGGTTTCAAACTCACGAACTCTTTCAAAGCAATCGCAACTCGACGGCAATCAGTCAACTCATCAATAAGTTAACGGATACATTACTCGAAATGCCAAGACAAGAGCAGGAAAAGCTCACTGGTGAGTGGTCAATCCCCATTAAACTCAGCGGTTGGGGAGTGATCCTTAAACAGGAGGGATTTCAGAAGAGACATATTCATCCCGAAGCTAGATTCAGCGGAGTTTTATATCTGAGAGTACCCAGTAACCAAGATGAAACTCAGGCAAGTGGCAAAGGTAATCTATGCTTCTCTAGCACAGCAAACGAGTCTCAACTTCAGATCGAGCCGGAGCCTGGCTTGGCGGTTCTGTTTCCAAGCTACTTTCCACACGGCACAATTCCTCTGAGTAGCTCTGAAGAAAGAATATGTATCGCCTTTAATATTCAATAAAATTTTTCAAAATAAATCACCCTCGAGATTTTCTCGAGGGTGAAAACAATTCATTGCAAAATAATCAAACGCTGATCAGTTTAAGAAGATCTTCGGAGGCGAATACATCACGGACAAACGTGAGTTGTTCACTCTTATAGTAACAACCTCCCCGGTGGCCACGGCGTACCCAGCAGACGCTTCCTTTAGCAATCTGCTCATGAGTATTGTCGTCAAGACAGATCCACTCGAAGTGGGTGAATTCACCCCAAAACTGAACAATCGGCCATACCATCGTCACATTTGGTTGAGCAATAATTGCCCACCAGTGCTTCTCACGCTTCTGCTGTTCCGTAATCCCATGATAAGGACCGTCTTGGCAGTGATAGACAAGATCAGGACGATACTCCTTGGTCAAAAGATCACCACGACCTTGGCGGAGTGCCTCGCAGTGCGTCGGCCAAAATTCACGATTTTCAGCTTCGATCTGCTCAAGGGTGTAATCAGGGCCAATTGCTGGGAGCGTTGACTCCTGCAGGACACCAATTTCAGCTGAACGCTGAATCAACTTGGCCTTCAACTCTTCACTGACAAGACCAGGGCGGGAATAATCTGCCGCAAGACCCTCGTAATAGTTGGTACGCGCCATGAGAACATCGGGGTAAAAACACGAAAATGGAAATACATTTACCGAAACAAATGAAATCCATTCAGCTTAAAAATAGCCAGTCACTGAAAAACGTCAAGCAAAAGCCAAGCCATGGACTGTTTGCGCAAGATTGTCTTGACATCACGACAATCTCTTGCTCAAGCTCGGCTGAGCCGCAAGACGATTAAGGGAAGAATCGAAATCTATAGTTAATCAATTCTTCTTTGACTATAATTACTTTGAAAGCCTTCACTGGCTTTAAGTTTGTCTCTGTGCCTAACCATGCTTCTCCCTGCCCACGGCGAGTCCAAAGGGAAAATCGGTGTATTCATCGAAGATCACTTCGACATGACCGAGTATCGCCTTTTTAACAAGCGATTTCCCGCCGCTGGTTTTGATCTGGAATACATAACGAACCTCTGGGGAAACCCTACACTTCAATTTGGTTCTAATCCTGACAATGGCTGGGTTGAAGAACATATTACTGTTTCCAAAGATGTCAAGGATGTCAACCCTGGTGATTACAAGGGTTTCCTCCTGATTGGTGCCTATGCAACAGATCGCTTGCGTTATACAGTTCAACCCGCGAAAGGAAAGCCCAATGATGCACCTGCAGTCGAACTGCTACGCAAAATCAATGCAACGCCTGGCGTAAAAATTGGTACGATCTGCCACTCTCTTTGGCTTCTTTGTGCTGACAGAACACTACTCGAAGGCCGCAAAGTAACATGTGCTCACAATATTATTTGTGACGTTGAGAATGCAGGTGCTGATGTGCAATACGGAGACGATGGAACCGTAGGAAGTGTTGTTGATGGTGATCTCATCACAGCCAAGCATCCTGCGTTCACCGATGAATTGATTGATCTGTTCATCAAAGGTATCGAGGAAGCATAAGAGACCAACCACATCGCCTGCAGCGAATCAATAATCCAATAATCAAGCGGGCAAGTCATCCACTTGCCCGCTTTTTAATAGCCAACAACATTTCGGATTCAAACCACCTGATGAGTGCAACCCTTAATTGCCTCGAATAACTCCAACAGAATGCATTCTTACGTCATTTTGTTGACTTAAAACCCCCTCCAATGCGGTCGCTTCAACCTCAGCGAGCTCATCCAGTCTTGGACAGATGAATTCCCGCTCCCAGCGCGATTCAGCTAACCCCCAGTACAGTCCAAAGTGACGTGCTTCGCTTGCCAGCAAATCCCCGTATAAGCTTCTGAGCTCTGCGTCAGGACTGTGCTCTGCAAGAAGAGCCATACGCTCGTGTGAGCGAGCTTCGATCAATCCAGCCACAAGAAAAGAATCCAGCATCCGGTGAGGCTCCACTTTGCGGATATGTCTGGATAATTCGGCGCCATAGCCAGGGGAGGGAAGCGGCTCCAAATAACGACCTCGGGCCTTGATAACAGATAGAACCTGTTCGAAATGCTCCAACTCCTCTCTTGCCAAGGGACTCAGGACTTCACCAAGACCTGGCTCACAGAGGTACCTGAACATCATCTGAACAGCAAATCCAGCTGCTTTGCGCTCACAATGCGCGTGATCAATCAGAACTTCCATCGGGCAGGAATTGGCCTGTTCGACCCAACTCCAGCTGGTAGGAGCCTTCAACCAGCGGATCGACGAGACGCTTTTGTGGGGACTGCTGAGCGTCATCAAAATTGGCGTAGATGGTGAAGCAGACCCTGCAAAGCCAGGGAATAGCTCATCGGCCCAAAACCAGACACCACCCCGACAGCCCGATCTGCCAGGAGTGAGCGATGACGGAAATTTTCGCGGGCATGGGTGTTGCTGAGATGCAACTCCACAAAGGGAATCGCCACGCCAAGCAGTGCATCCCTGAGTGCAATGGAGGTGTGGGTGTACGCGCCGGCATTGATCAGGATTCCCTGGCTCAACCCCATGGCCTGATGGATGCGTTCCACGAGGGCCCCTTCGAAGTTGCTTTGGAAACAATCCAGTTCAGCCCCCTCAGCCTTGGCCTCCTGTCGAAGTCGCTCTTCGATCGATGCCAGTTTTCCGTTTCCGTAGATCCCTGGCTCCCGCTGGCCCAGCAGATTGAGGTTGGGTCCGTTCAGCAGCAGCAGATGCATGGCCGCAGGCCGGTTTCAATTGGGCCGATCGTATCGATTCGGCCGTGCGCGTCACGCCGGCTGGTAAGTTCTTGCGGTGTGGTTCGGGTCGGTGCCCGAGTGGTTAATGGGGGCGGACTGTAAATCCGCTGGCTCTGCCTACGTTGGTTCA
>MDTA01085520.1_pt1 | contig 12771 bp, 9 predicted proteins | sample 811151 | NCBI WGS metagenome assembly MDTA01 (sample SAMN05326648, study PRJNA326480) | marine metagenome | isolation source: seawater | place: Indian Ocean: South | collected 2010
ATGCTACTTTTTGTTCTTCTGTAACTTTCCATTTAATAAACTCTTCAATATCAGGATGATCTATATCTACAACGACCATCTTTGCAGCTCTTCTAGTTGTGCCGCCTGATTTAATTGCCCCCGCGGCTCTATCGCCAATTTTAAGAAAGCTCATTAGTCCGGATGACTTTCCACCACCGGATAAACCTTCAGAGGAACCTCTGAGGTTTGAGAAGTTCGTTCCAGTACCTGATCCGTACTTGAAAAGTCTCGCTTCACGAACCCATAAATCCATAATTCCTCCATCGTTCACTAAGTCATCATCTATGCTTTGAATAAAACACGCATGCGGTTGAGGCCTCTCATATGAACTTGAAGATCTAGTTAATTTTCCGGTTTCATGGTCAACATAAAAATGTCCTTGAGAAGGACCATCAATTCCATATGCCCAGTTTAATCCTGTATTGAACCATTGAGGACTGTTTGGTGCGACCATTTGATTAGCAAGCATATAACGAACTTCATCAAAAAAAGATTTTGCATCATCCTCAGACGAAAAATAACCACCTTTCCATCCCCAATATGTCCATGCGCCTGCAAGTCTATCAAAAACTTGTTGTGAACTTGTTTCGGATGAGTAAGTTACTTTGCCATCGCTATCATCAGCTATTCTTGGGGCAAGCCATGATGGAACATTTTTTTCATCGGATCGCTTAAGTTTTGAGGGAACTCCAGCCTTTCTAAAGTATTTTTGAGAAAGAATATCACTTGCAACCTGACTCCATTGTTCAGGAACCTCAAAATCTTCCAATTTAAATACAAGGGATCCATCAGGATTTACAATTTCACTTGAAACTTTTTTAAAATTTATATTTTCGTATGGTGATTGGTTAGCATTAGTAAATTCTCTATTTATTTTCATTATTTTCCCTTCTAAAACATAATCATTTCAACAGACGAGTTTTTATAAAACCAAAATCTATAATTTTAATGGTCTCGACCGTAATTTGTGCCAGAACGCTAAATGAGTAACTTTCTAGATTAATGATAATTTATTATTTGAAAAATGAAGTCAACATATTGTGTAAAAAAATTTGAAAACTACTATATAAAGTATGGTAATTGTTATTTAAAACAAAATAATCAATATTTTCAATACTTTATTTAATCAATATAATTCATCTTTTGTTGAAAAAGCTGTTAATTTAAGTAATAAATGTTCTTAGTTTTATGCTTAAAGAGATATTCACCTGGTGGAACGGTAAAACCTTAGGAACTCGAATCTGGTCTTTTTTTAATGGTAAACTTGAAGGTATAGATGAGCATCAAAATAGATATTATCGAAATCAGGATGATACTAAAAGGTGGGTTATATATAATGGTGAAATAGAGTCTACATTAGTTAATCCAGAGTGGAATAACTGGTTAAGATTTACTTCTTCCGTGAAGCCAGACGATATAAAAAAATATTATTGGCAAAAAGAACATTTGCCAAATCTTACAGGAACCTCTAAAGCTTTTAATCCAACTCGGATAGAGCAAACTGCAAGCTATATAAAAAAAACCAATGATTACAAAAAATGGTCACCAAAAAATAAGTAAAATCATAATTATATTTTTATTAATAGTTTATTCAAACAATTCACGCGCTGAAAACGCAAATTTCGAACCACAAATAAATCTTAATGAAATTCTACCTAGTTATGATGAAGAAATATATGATGAAGAAAATAATAAAAGTCAAGAGCAAGACATTATCGATTTGAATAGTGATATGAAGCTAAGCCCTTTTGCAAGCATTAGCGTATTGAACAAAATTACTGCTGAAGTTGTATCGATTGATTTAAAATTGAAAGAAAGTTATTTACATGAAAAATTAAGAATTTTTGCAATTGATTGCTATAATAGCCCACCTCTTGAAAAAAAAGAAATTGCGGTCTATTTAAATATTTATTTAAAAGATAGTAATGAAAAAATATTTAATGGGTGGATGATCAAATCACTTCCTTCCATCTCTTCAATGGAACATCCTATCTATGATATATGGATAGATGATTGTTATGGTTCATAGTATACCAATATTATTTTCAAGCCAATTTATGGGCACAGAACCATTTTTAAAGTCTTGTGAGGAAAGTATTTTTTTATGTAATTCTATATTCGTTTCAATGCCGTCAATAACGATTTCATTCAAAGATCTTAAAGCCCTTTTTATAGCATGATTTCTCGTTCTACCTGTTACTATTAATTTTGCTAATAAGTTGTCATAATAATGAGGCACTTTGTAACCAGAATAAATAAATGTATCTAGCCTTATTCCATTACCAGCTGGTGGGTGATACATACTAATTTTACCAACGGATGGCTTAAAGTTTATTGCATTTTCAGCATTTATACGACATTCAATTGAATGCCCCAAAGGTTTGATATTCGCTTGGGTAGTAAAAATTTTGTCTCCTGAAGCAACGCATATTTGTTCTCTTACTAGGTCTATTCTTGTCAACATTTCAGTGATGGGGTGCTCTACTTGCAATCTAGTATTCATTTCCATGAAATAAAATTCTTCTCCATCAAATAAGAATTCAAGCGTGCCCAACCCCAAATATTCCATTTTTTCCATAGCATTTACACAAATTTTAAATAAATTTTCTTTCTTTTTCTGATCTATATTTGGTGCAAGAGCTTCCTCTATCACTTTTTGGTTTCTTCTTTGTACCGAACAGTCTCTTTCGTGCAGATGAAGGTAGTTTCCGTGACTGTCACATATTACTTGAATCTCAATGTGTCTAGGTGAATCAATAAATTTTTCAATGTAAACTGAATCGCTTCCAAAAAAAGATAAAGCCTCCTGTTTTATTATTGGAAGTGAATCAACTAATTCAACCTCATTTTGAACCACCTTCATTCCTCGTCCACCACCACCTGCGCTTGCCTTTAATAAAACGGGGAACCCAATTTCATTTGAAATTAAAACAGCGTCATTTACATTTTTAATTTCACCTTCTGAACCAGGTACAGTTGGCACTCCAAAACTTTTCATTATCTTTTTTGCCTCTATTTTATCACCCATCATTTTAATATGAGAGTGCTTTGGACCTATGAAAGTTAATTTGTGGTCCTCAAGCATCTTTGCAAATGAAGCATTTTCAGATAAAAATCCATAACCTGGGTGTACTGCTTGTGCTCCAGTTATTTCACAAGCGGCTATTATTGCGTGTGCATTTAAATAACTCTTATTAACTGGATTTGGACCAATGCAAACACTTTCATCAGCAATTCTAACATGCATAGAGTCGGTATCTGCCTCGCTATGCACGGCAACGGTAGCTATGCCCAGTTCTTGACACGCTCTATTTATTCTGACCGCAATTTCACCACGGTTCGCAATTAATACTTTATTAAACATTTAGCCTATGAGCATTAATGGTTGACCAAACTCTACAGCTTGTTCGTTTTCAACTAAAATCTTGATAACTTTTCCATTTAGATTTGATTCAATTGGGTTCATTGTTTTCATTGCTTCAATGATTAACAATGTTTGCCCAGATTTTACTGAGCTGTTTACATCAACAAATTTATTTGCACCAGGCTCGGGTTGAAGATAAATGGTACCAACCATTGGTGATTTAATTGCACGCGGATCATCTTTATAATCTTTTGGCTCTGCTTTTTCAATTTTATCTTGGTTTATATTCTGAGGAATTTGCGCTGTATTAAAATTAGACTCTTTAGCTACCGTTACTGATATATTGTCATCACTATAAGATAATTTTGTTAATTTTAACTCATCTAAAATTTTTGTAAGCTCTTCAATCGATTTTGAGTCTATTTTTTTTGATTTGTTGCTCATTATCCTCTCTTTTACATTAGTTTAATTATAGCATCAACTGCGAGAATGTAACTATTAGCCCCAAATCCACATATAACCCCATTAACACCTCCACTTATATAAGAATGATGCCTGAAATCCTCTCTTTTAAAAATATTTGAGAGATGAACTTCTATTTTGGGAATAGTAATTGAGAGCAGTGAGTCTAAAATAGCTACTGATGTATGCGATAAACCACCGGCATTAATTATCAGTCCATCACAAGTAGATGCAGAATTTTGAATACAATCAACAATCTCACCTTCGGTATTAGATTGAAAAAAATTAATATCTATATTTTTTGAATTTGCATTCACGTGTTCTCTGATTTTTTGCTGAATCTCTTCAAGTGACAAACTGCCATAAATTTCAGGCTCACGCGATCCTAACATATTTAAATTTGGACCATCTATTATCTGTATTATTATTTTTTCCATACCCTACTATATTAAATGTTATTGATTTTTTAAAACTTCTTTCTTTAATATTTCGATAAGATCTATAGATCGATACCATTCAGGAGTATTTTCTTCAATATTTTTTATGGCTTTCAATGCAAAATCATAAGATAATTTACGCTCTCCAATTAAAAAATATCGTTCTGCGGTTGCATAATTAGCTAGTGGAAGCTTGTCGACTTGCGCATATGCTCTTGCAAGCAAATACCATGAATAAGCATTTTGTGAATTTATTTGAAGTGATTTTTTCAAATAATAAATACTTTCGTTTACTTTGCTAAAATCATCTATGGATAGCAAATAGTTTCCCAACATCATGTAATATAAGTCATTGATACTTTCAACGTAACTTATTGCATTTAGTTGATACGTTGCTGCATTAGAATAATCATTATTAGCAAAGTATATTTCACCAAGTAATTCATTATAATATGGGTTAGTAGAATCACGAGCAAGTAGGATTTTTAAATTTTCAATTGATTTTTTATGTTGTCCCTGAAAATAGTTTGACACAGCCGTTGCATATAGATCAATATCATTTTTAGAGTTATAAACTGCGTTGGTCTCGTCAAATGGATGCGTAAATCCATGAAGTTTCGCCTTAAGTAGTTTAAACTTTTTATCTAAAAGATAATCTTTTCTAAATTCACATTTATCATTATTTACTAGAGCTGAATTTATCAATGTTATACGATTATCAATAGACGGGTGTGTTGATCTATAATTTTGACTATTAGAATTCATTCCTCCGCCTTTAGCTTCTAATTTTTGAAGAAAAGTGATGAGAAAATTTGCACTAATTCCGCTATTGCATAATATTTTTACTGCTGCTTGGTCTGCCGAGGCTTCTTGCGTTCTTGAGTAATAAGTAAAACCATCAGCAATACTTGCTTGTCCTACCATTACTCCAGCAATCCCGCTATCTGTTGATCCTGAAATAATTCCAATTATGCCTAATAAATATACAGGCAAAGCTTTTGTTGATAGGTTTGAAATCTCAATTTGTGTGTTAAATATATGTCCACCCAATATATGTGATAACTCATGCGCTATGACTGCCGCATACTCCCTATAATCTTCAGATTTAACAATGATTTCTGTGTTAATGAACATATTCTTGCCTGCCGTGACAAATGCATTAATTTCATCACTTTTTATAAAATAAATGTTTAGTTCCTCGCTACTTAAATCATAGTCATTTAATAAGATTGAAATTATTTCATTTGTAAAATTTTCAAGTTCAGTGTCACGAATAATATCAATAGATTTTGCTGTCTGAGGAAGCGTAAGAAATATATAAAATAAGATTATAAACGAAGTGAATCCTATTTTCACTTTTGCCACCATCCTGTTTTTTTATTTTTAATTTCTTTAATTGGGGAGGATTTTTTCTTTATGATTATTTCTTTTTTTTCAATTTTTACTTTACTCTTTGTTTTTTTCGATGATTTTTTCTTAGTTTTTATCGATACTGCACTTTTCTTTTTTGTGGCTGTAATTTTTTTATCTTTATTTTCAAACTTTATTTCTAAATATTCCAATAATCCATTTTCTAAGATTTTAATTTTTATTTTGTTTGAACTTTCTATCCTTTGTATTTCTTCTTGATATTTATCATTTATCAAATTTTTAAAAAAAGGATTCATTTCTAAAATAAGATCTTTTGATTTTTTTATATTTATCTGTTCTTTTATCTGATACAAAATTTTCTGTACTCGGGAATCGTAACTAAGTTCAGTGTTCCATTCAATAAAGCTTTGCCTCAATCTTTGCCTCGACATTTCAAGTAGTCCAAACTGGCTTATTCTAGTGATATGGGTTCTTGCTCTATCTTTCTTTATTAATTCGCGCATTTTTCTTTCAACTTGACGATTATTTCTCATTTCATACATATCAATAAAGTCGATTACAATTAAACCAGACAAATCTCTAATTCTTATTTGCTTTGCAATCTCATCTGCGGCTTCAATGTTAGTTTTTAGAGCTGTTTTCTCTATATTCCTCTCTTTTGTGGCTCCTCCAGAATTAACATCAATAGCTACTAATGCCTCTGTAGGATTAATAACAATATATCCTCCAGATTTTAATTTAACCTCAGGTTCAAACATTTTAATAATTTCTTTTTCAACTTTATGTTTCGAAAATAAAGGCTCTTTATTCTTGTAATGCTTTATATATTTTGAACATGAAGGTAATACTTGAGACATGTATTTTTTTGTTTCTTGATACGCTTTTTTTCCCTCAACAAATACTTCTTTCATTTCTTTGGTATAAACATCTCTTACTATTCTTCTTAACAAATTACCTTCTTCATGTATTAACGCAGGCGCGATAGCTTTTTTTGTTTCATTTACTATTTGAACCCATAGTTTTTTTAGAATTGTATAATCCTTTTTTATTTCATTTTTAGTCTTGTTTAAGCCCGCTGTACGTATAATTAGACCCATTTCAGAAGGAATTTTTAACTCCTCAATTATTTTTTTTAATTTACTTCTATCATCACTAGTTGAAATTTTTCTTGAGACTCCTTTTGTTTTAGTAGAGTTTGGCATTAGAACTGAATACTTGCCTGCAAGAGATATATATGATGTTAAAGCAGCGCCCTTATTTCCTCTTTCTTCCTTTACAACTTGAACAAGAATTAATTGGCCAGTTTTAATTACTTCTTGGATTTTGTAAGATCTATATAATTTCCTTCTTAAACTTGTATTATTTTTTTTATTTGCCTTATTACTTTTATTATCAGTTTCATTGATCTGATTTTGACCTTCTGTATCTTGACTTCTGCTTAGCTGTGCTTTTTCCTGTTGATCTATAATATTATCTTCATCTAAATTTTCATGACTTACGTCTTTTTGTTCTTCAATGTTATTGTGTTCTTCCTCAATTTCTGCTTCTGACTGAATAAGCGCTTCTCTGTCAGCAACAGGTATTTGAAAATAATTTGGATGTATTTCACCGAAGGCTAAAAAACCATTTTTCTCAGAACCGATATCTACAAAAGCAGCCTGAAGAGAAGCTTCAATTCTTGATACTTTGGCAAGGTAGATGTTACCTTTTAAATTCTTTTTTAGCTCAGACTCAAATTCAAAATCTTCAAGTCCGCCTTCAGATAATAATACAAATTGAGTTTGGTTCTCTTCAGAACCATCAATAAGAAGTTTTTGTGACATTTAGTAAAACCTTTCAGGTAAATAGCCAAAAATATTGGCTCAGAATATTGATATAAATTTGTTTTCATAATTATTTAATTTTTGTAACTATATGATTGGATTGGTATAATTAGTGTAAAAAAAAAATCAATCATTTATTTTTTTGTATATTGTAAATGGCATTTATTTGGCCAAAAGTTCGTCATAATTTGAATTTATACTGATTCTATGAAAATTATATCAATATATATAAAATATCTTTTGATATTAACCTCACTCCCTATTGTAATCTCAAGCACTATTATAATTTATTTTTTCTTACAGCTTCCTGACTATACAATGCTTGAGAAATATAAGCCCAATGTTATGACAAGGGTTCATGCTTCAAATGGCGACTTAGTAAAAGAATACTCAAGGGAATATAGAATTTTCATTCCTATTAACGATATACCCGATGAATTAAAAAATGCTTTTTTATCTGCTGAAGATAAAAATTTTTATAAACACTTTGGTATTGATCCTTTAGGAATATTAAGAGCTTCAATAAAAAATATAACAAATATATTTAATAATAAAAGACCTGAGGGAGCGTCAACTATTACACAGCAAGTAGCCAAAAATTTTCTTTTAAGTGATGAATTAAGCCTATCACGAAAGATTAAAGAAGCTTTATTGGCTTTAAAAATTGAAACAACTTTATCAAAAGATAGAATACTAGAGTTATACCTTAATCAAATTTATCTAGGATCTGGAACTTATGGTGTCGCAGCAGCATCAAATAGGTATTTTAGAAAATCACTTCTTGATTTAGAGCTACAAGAAATAGCTTTTTTAGCGGCATTACCAAAAGCACCAAGTAGATATAATCCAAACAAAAATTATGAATCAGCTCTTGAGCGAAGAAATTGGGTTTTGAAAAGAATGATGATAAACGGTTATTTAAGTAAAATTGAATATAATAATTATAAGATTTTACCAATTACAACATATTTAAATCATAACAAGTTAGTATTTTCATCTGATTATTTTTTGGAGGAAATTAGAAAAAAAATAGTTTCAATTTATGGTGAAGATTATTTATATAATGGAGGTTTATCTGTTAGGTCTTCCTTGAATACAGAAATTCAAATTTTAGCTGATAGCGCTCTTAAGTTTGGATTACTAGAGTACGATAAACGGCATGGTTATAGGGGGCCAATTGATAATGATAAAGATCAAAAGTGGTACTTAAATTATATAGACAAAAAGGCTCCTCATAATTTCCGTTTCGCAAAAGTTATTAGTTTCAATAAAGTTAGCGGTAATTTTGTAATTGAAATTTTAGAAGATAATAACATAGTTCTTGGAAACTTAAGAAATACAAGTTGGGCAAGCAAAAATTTCTCGCAAGATTATGTTAAGTCTGAAATTTCTGAGATTAAAAATACACTTGAGGAAAGTGATATAGTTTACGTAAGTAAATCAAAAGATAATCTTTATGATCTAGAACAAATTCCAAAAATTAACGGGGGTATAGTCGTTATGGATCCTTATACGGGTAGAGTATTCGCTCTTTCTGGAGGGTTTGATTTTAATGAAAGTAATTTCAATAGAGTATTTCAAGCCAAGAGACAGCCGGGATCATCTTTTAAGCCTTTTGTTTACATGTCAGCGTTAGAGAATGGATTACAGCCAAATAGCTTAATTCTAGATGCTCCATTTGTAGTTGATCAAGGAAAGACACTTGGAAAGTGGAAACCAGAAAACTATGGAAAGAAATTTTACGGTCCTTCCACGTTACGTAAAGGTATAGAAAATTCCAGAAACTTAATGACTATTAGAATTGCGGAATATTTAGGTATGGAAAAAATTACGGAAGTAGCTAAAAGAGCGGGGATTGTTTCAGACATGCCCCCGGTATTATCTATGGCACTTGGTGCTGGAGAAACAACCCTGATTAAACTTACATCTGCATATTCTTCGTTTGTTAATGGAGGTAAGAGTGTATATCCAAGTCTTATAGATAGAATACAGGATCGACGTGGTAAAAATATTTACCTAGAGAAGTTTTCTGAGTGTGATAATTGCAATTCACCATTTATTGAAGATAAAGCCAAACCTAATTTGTTAGATAAATCAGAGAGAATTTTTGACGAAGCAAAATCTTATCAGATGGTATCTATATTAAAAGGGGCGGTTGATAGAGGTACTGGAAAAAAAACTAAAATTAATGGAATAGAAATAGCTGGAAAAACTGGTACTACAAATAATAATACGGACGCATGGTTTATTGGATTCACGTCAGAACTAATCATAGGTGTTTATGCAGGCTTTGATATTCCAAGCTCATTAGGAAAAAGAGAAACAGGTTCATCAGTTGCTGTTCCAATATTTAAAAAGTTTGTTGAGCAATATTATGAAAATAAACCCATACTTCCTTTCACAATTCCAACAGGTATCGAATTAATTAAAATTGACCATGAAACAGGAAAAATTTCAAAAAATAGAAAAAAATCTAAATCTATCTATGAAGCATTTAGTAAAAATGATAATCTATCAGCTAATGATAAAACATTAATTGGTCAAGAAGGTTTCCAAATTATTCAGATTGAAGAAAAAAATGATATTGAATTTGTAATATATTAAATACATGGAAAATGATTTTTTAAATTTAATAGCAAACGCAAATAAAAAACTTGATTTTATACGGAGTCATCTTTGACCTAGAAAAACTACAAACGACATTATCAAAATTAAAAAATATAAGTGAAGAAGAAAATTTTTGGTCAGACAACGACAAAGCCAGAAAAATCATGGTTGAAATAAATGAGGTTGAGAAAAGTATCAATTTAATTTCTGATTTTGAAGAAAAAATTAGTGATGTAAAAGACTATTTTAATCTTGCATGTGAGGATAATGATCAATTAATGATCAGTGAATGTAACGATAATTTAAAAAAAATACTTGAAGATTTGCAAAAGTCTGAGTTTCAAATGCAATTTAATGGTGAAGCTGACTCAAATAGTTGCTATTTAGAAATACATGCTGGAGCAGGGGGAACAGAAAGTCAAGATTGGGCTCAAATGTTACAAAGAATGTACATGCGTTGGTCAGAAAGAAAAAAATTTCAATTTAAAATTATATATGAGTCATTTGGCGAAGAGGCAGGTATCAAATCATGTACAGTTTTAGTAGAAGGTAAATATGCCTTTGGTTATTTAAAAAGAGAGTCTGGAGTCCATCGATTAGTAAGAATTTCTCCATTTGACTCTAACTCAAGAAGACATACAAGCTTTTCATCTGTATGGATATCGCCATACGTTGATGAAACTGTAGAAATTAATCTTCAAGAAAAGGACATGAGAATAGATACTTTCAGAGCTTCGGGAGCTGGAGGTCAACATGTAAATACTACCGATAGCGCAATAAGAATAACTCACCTTCCCACAGGTATTGTAGTTCAGTGTCAGAATGAAAGGTCTCAACATAAAAATAAGGCAACAGCCATAAACCTTCTTAAGTCGAAATTATATGAGATGGAAGTGCAAAAAATTGAGTCTGAAAAAAAAGCATCCGAAGATAAAAAATCTGATATTGGTTGGGGTAGCCAGATAAGGTCATATGTTTTGCATCCATATAGAATGGTGAAGGATCTTAGAAGCGATTACGAAGACAGTGACCCAGATGCAGTCTTAGACGGCGATATCGATAAATTGATCTTTTCTAATATCAAATAAAGTATGAGTAAGAACATAAAAATATCAATTTATATAGCTATATCAATATCAGTATTGATCTTACTGTTTATTTCGTTTGTATCTATTAAAGCGTCATTTGAAGGAATAAACCTTAATTTCTTTGAAAAAAAAATATCAGATAAACTGAAACTAAATTATTCGATTGAATCAGATCTGGAAAATATTGTTCTCAAAAGATCAAATGATAAAGGGTTTTATTTAGAAATAGAAAAGTTGCAAATTGTTGGCATAAATGGTTTAACATTTAGGACAAATGTACTTAGTTGGGATTTTAATTTATTTAATCTAATTACATTTTCTATAGACGAAAAAAATAAAATTTCATCCGAAAAAATAAATATATACAATTATGGTTTTCAAATATTCATCGATAATTTTAATGTGGAAACTGATGAGCTTGATAGAGTACTTGTTTCTAGTAGAAAAATAGACTTTAAGTCAGAGTATTATGCTCTCGATTTCCAATCATTCGATAACAATATCTTATTTTATACAAATTCTATTTTTGAGCTTTTTGAAACTAAAAGTACAATATCTTCAAACTTCTCAATAAATAAAGAAAATTTTCAAACAAATTTTGAATTAATTCCAGCTAATCAGCAAATAAATATTTTAAAGTTTAGTGGAGACCACTTTTACATGAATGAAACAAGTAATATAAAATACAACACTAAATATAAAATTATAAATACTAAACTTGATATTAATTCAAAAAAAAATTCATTAATAAATATTCTTAACTTAAATAATGAAAGTAAATTATATCCATTCATTAATAGTTTTAAGGGGTGGCAATCTATTTTACTTGAGACAAATTTTAATTATGAGAATAGAAATATAATAAATTCTATGATCAAAAATTTGTATCTTAATATATCTGGAATTTATGAATTAAATACATTAATGCCCAATGATAAACTTAATCAAAACCTCGGTGACGTGACAAAATACAATTTAGAGCTCTATAATGATAAAGAAAAATATGTAATAGATATAAACCATTTTAAAAATGATCAATTAGTCCTCAAAAAAGGAAGTTTTTTTAAGTTAGATTACGACTTAGACGATGCAAATGTTAATTTGGTAACGAGCATTAATAAAGATGCTGCAATAAACTACTTACAAAATACTATTCTATCACGAGAGACTAAAACTGATCGTGTAAGCAGTTTTCTTCAACAAAATTTAAATGAGAACAATGATATAACGCTAAATTTTAATATTGATCCGACTTCAAATAACATAAACGAGTCTCTTAACAGTTTATATGTTGCCTCTTCTGGAGAATTAAAAACAAATTTTATTTTTGACGATAATGAAAATCCTAACTTTATTTCAGGTCCTGTAAATTACTATATTGAAATTAAAAATTTAGAAACTCCAAACCCTTTATTTAATGGACTAATAAATTTATCAGATACAACTGCCTATATAAGACAAATTAATTTAAAAAAAAATAATGAAACAAATTTAAAAATTCAATTTGAAGGAGATACAAATACACTCAATGATAGTTTAATAACATTTGACTCGCTCGATAGTGAAATTGATTTTAATGGTAGAATAAAAATAACCAA
>MDTA01052445.1_pt1 | contig 12769 bp, 5 predicted proteins | sample 811151 | NCBI WGS metagenome assembly MDTA01 (sample SAMN05326648, study PRJNA326480) | marine metagenome | isolation source: seawater | place: Indian Ocean: South | collected 2010
CGATAAAATAGATTATCTTAGAGTGATAAATCAAGAACAAATGATTGATAGGTCTAGGATTCGTGACATTATGAATGGTGGTGAAGCTGCTGTAAAAGCATTGTTGGGTAATTCTGTTAATGTAGAATACCACGAGTTACCTGCACCTAATTTATTTTTAACTGCGTTAGAACGATTTGCACAAAAACTAGGTAGAAGTCCAGATTTAAAAGTAGATATTATAAATGAAAAAGATAGTGAGAGAGCTAGAAAAAAATCAGAAAAAGTAGAACGCATTGTTACATCTTATGATAAATTTCAAAAACTACACATGCAGTTACCACAAGCAGCTAGATGGCTACCTGGTTATGGTTTTATAGCTTGGACTATTGGACACAAAAGAGATAAAGATGGTAATCCTTATCCCTATGCTGAACTACAAGACCCATTTAGTTGTTACCCTGGAATATTTGGTAACGACCAACAACCAAAAGAATTAGCAATAATTCGTAGAGTGCCACATACAATATTGGCAGAACAATATCCTGAAGCTAAACAATATATATTTGCACAAGAAGAAAATGATGATGGTTTTCAAAATCCATACTCTGCATTACTTGACAGTACAGATAGAGCAGGAGGATGGGCAAATTCTACAGGACATGGAAAAGTTGTAGTTGAGTATAGAGATGAAGAAGGTACTTATGTATTTTTACCTGAAAACAAAAAAATAATTGATTTTATGCCAAACATCTTAAATTCTGGACCATGTTTTGTTTTGGCAAAAAGATATGCGTTTGACCAAATGCAATCACAATTTCAACACATTACAGGTCTTATGGCAAACATGGCAAAAATTAACATACTTGGAACTATTGCTATGGAAGATGCAGTATTTACAGAAACAAACATTGTTGGAGAGATAGAGTCAGGAAAATATAGAAAAGGCAGATTTGCTGTAAACTATTTGACACCTGGTTCGCAAGTGTCTAAGCCAGTCAATAATCTACCATACCAACTATTTCAACAAGTAGATAGACTTGAAAGACATTTGCGTCTTGGTGCTGCATATCCTGTATCTGATGATGGTCAATCTCCAAATTCTTTTGTAACTGGTAGAGGACTAGAAGAATTAGGACAATCTGCATCGTTACATGTAAGAGAATATCAAACAGTTCTAAAAGAAGCATTACAAGAATTAGATGCAAAAAGATTAGAATACGATGAAATTATGTTTCCAAACAAGCGTAAACCTATTGCAGGTAGACATAAAGGAACAGCATATAAAGAATCTTATACACCATCATCTGACATATCTGAAGTATATGAAACTAGAAGAGTATATGGTGTTATGGCAGGATTTGATGAACCACAAAAAATTATTACAGGTTTACAACTAAAACAACAAGGTATTATTGATACACAGACATTACAAGAAAACATGGATGGCTTGGACAATATTACAAAGATACAACAACGCATTAGTGCAGAAAAAGCAGAAACAGTTTTGTTTGAATCTTTGATGGCACAAGCAGCACAAGGTAATCCAAAAGCTACAATGGCAGCTATAGAAATAAGAAAAAACCCACAAAAAATGTCAGAGATATTAGATAAATTTTATACATCAGAAGGTGAAGAACCATCACCAGAAGAACTAGCATTGATGGGTCAACAACAGCAACAAGCACAACAACAAGGTTTAAATTTAGGACAATCACCAGTAGCTATTGACCAAGTGTTAGGTGCATTAGCACAACAACCAGAAGGTGCGTAATGTTTAACGAAGAAAATATTATAAATGCAAAATTTTATGACATTATTAATCAAGAAGATTGGAATGACTTAGATTTAAGTTACGACCCTACAATACGAACAGAAATAATATCACAAGGTGAAGTACCTCTTGGAAGTGTAATGATACCTACACCAATACCAGGTATATGGATTAGTTTAGAAATAGGATTTGATATAGAAGGACCAAATAATGCCTAGAGGAAGAAAACCTAGTAAATTAACACAAAATACAGATATGAAACCTGATAGTGCATATTTTGATGTGTACGCACCACCACGAAAAGAAGGCGACCCAACAGGACAAACAGGTGATTTAGAAGCACAAACAAGTTCTACACCACCTATAAATCAAGAAGCTGCTCTTACATCTGCACCTGCAAATGTAGGACCTTTACCTTCTCCAGTAAATATTGCTGCACCTACTACAAAACAATTTGAACCTAATACTGCAGGTATACCTGTAGGTCCTGGTAGTAATGGACCTAGAGTTGTAGCTACAAATACATTGCAAAATTTTTTAACAGTAGCAAAAGAAATTACACAAGACCCTATATTTGATGAATTATTAGCAGAAGATATTATACAAGAACCTGTTGTTAATCCAGAACAAGATGATTATTTTGGTTTTTAATGAGAGATTACAGACAGATATTATTTGGTCCACCAGAATTAGATAGCTATATAGCAGACAACACAGAAGCTAATTTAAAAGAATTAGAATTTTTTAGAAACACAATGACTCCAGAAGTTGCTGAACGAGCAGCTAATATATCTAAAGCATATCCAAACTTAGACCCTAAATTAGTTATGTATGGCTCTTTATTAGGTGTAGAGCATGATTCTAATTTAGCTTTAGAACTAGCAAGTAGACAAAATAATGTAACAATTAAAAATAATCAAAAAGCATTACAATCTGTAAGTAGAGGTAAAAGAGCATCACAATTAGGTTTGTTAATGTTAGATTTAGGTTTTCAACCTTTATCAAGAAATTTTAAATCAACAATAGTAGCAACAGACAACAGCAATGTCAAAGCTAATAGGTATCAGACTGTAGCTGCTAACACACTTTTAGGTCTTGCAGGTGCAGCAACAGCTATAGCAACATTAGGTATAAAAGATGGTGAAGTTGCTGCAGAGAGAATGAGAAGAGCAATATTTGGAGATAAATTTGCAGATGTATATAAAGAAGCAAAAGATAATTATGGTCCTACAGAATTTAATTTAGCATACGACCAATGGAGTCAAGGTAAACCAGTAAACCTAGGTAAAGGTTTTTTTCCTGCATCTACAAAAATACAAGATACACAAGGATATAAAGATTTTAAAAGGCAAGGTTTATCTGATGAAGATGCTTATAGAGAAGCTGTAGAAATTTATGGTGTTCCTATTACAGAACAATTTGAAGAATTAGAAAATCAATATAAAACACAGACACGAAAAGCAGGACAAGTAGATATATCACCAGGTCGTATTGTTGCAGGACAATTTTATAAAAAAGAAGACTTTGGATATGCAATAGGTTCTGCAGTATTAGATGGTGCTTTTAGAGTTTTTGGTGACCCTACAAACTATGCTTTAGGATATTTGTCAGGTGCAAAATTAGGACTGCGTAGTTTAGTGGATGAAGGATTACAACAAGCATTTAAAACTGTAAAAGTAGGAGATGATATAAAAAATGTGCCTTTAATAAAACAATTTATACAAACTATTAAAGGAGGAAAAATTGAAGTTGGTGGTGTTGAGAGAACTATAACTCCAAAAGAAGCTAGAAAATTAATGTTTGGTAGCACAGCATCACAAGTCTTAGAAACAAAAAGAGGTAGTAAATTATTAAAAGCCTTTGTTGCTAACAAAGATTTGTCTGTACTTATGGATATGCCAGGTCTAAATCAAGCACCTCCTGAATTGTTAAGACTACTAACTGCAATAGATGACGAAAATTTTATGAAAACTGTTTTAACATCAGTAATGAAAAATGGTAATTTAGCAGGTGTTGATGATGCACTTGCTTTACGATATGGAGTAACAGATGATGTTGTACAAGCTATTGTTCGAGGTAATCAACTTACAGTGCCTATTGCACCAAATCTTTTAGGTTCGGCATCTAACGCAATAGCAAAAAAATTATTAGGTAAAGATACAGATATAAATGTTGCCAGAAATATATTAAAACAAATAAATAATTCAAAAGCAGTATTTAATAAAAATTCAGCAGACAATTTATTTACAGGAATAATAGGTGTCGGTGCTGATTTGCGTAGAACATTACCTAGAAGATTATCAAGATATTTTGACTTAGCACCTCCAAGATTATTATCTATTAATAATTTAGGAGAAAGTGCTAGAAGTTTAGATGGGTTGATGAAAGCTGCAAGATTTAGCAGAGATGCAAGAAATAGATTTTTAAACGACATATTAGACACTGATGCAACAGATGACATGTTAACAATAGTAAGAAATGTATATGCAGACATAAAAGATAATATTGTAGAACGAAATCCAGACTTAGCAGATTTTAGAGATGAGTTAGCAGAAACAATGGATTTTCTTGCTAATGAGTCTGATTTAAAAAGATATCTTACTACAGAAGATGGTAAACAATTAGCTTATCCAGGCGTTAAATACAAAATTAAAACAAAAAGAAAAAAACCAAATGGTGAAGAAGAAATAGTATGGGAAGCTACACCTACAGCACAGATGATTTCTGAATACATAGACAACTATATTCCTTTAATTGATTATGCAGAACTAGAAGCATATTTTCCATTGTTCAGAAAAATTGTTGGAGCAAAAAAATCTGCAAAAAGAGAATTTATAGAAGGTAGTACAGAAGAAGCATATACAAGGTTGTTAAAACGAATTTATGGTAAAAAATTAAAACCTGACCCTAGAACAGGAAGAATGACACCATCAGCTCAAACGACTATGGGTTATCTATATGAAGATTTAATTTTACAAAGAGTTTTAAAACCAGTATGGATGTTAAGACCTGCTTTGATTACAAGAGTTATACCAGAAGAAGCATTAAGAATTATATTTAGTGGTTCAGGTGTAGGTCTAAATCACCTTATGGCATATTATGCTTTTAAATTAGCAGCAGGAACTTCTTTAGAAATGAGAGATGCTTATGACAAAGTTTTGTGGGGAACAAGAATATTAAAAAAAGAAAAACCTTTTACAGAAGAAATATTAGGACCAGAGTTTATAAAAGCTGCATCTATTGAATATCCACAAATAGAAGCTATTTTAAAACATATAAAAATTGGTGTAAACGAAGTTGGTATGGCATCAGATGATTATGTTGCATGGGTTGTAGCAGGTAACGATGCAAGAGATTATATATTTAGAGAGCAAGGTTTAGAAGTTATTACAGCATTGAAACAAGGCTCTGGATTATTAAAAGAAACTACTACAGATGGCGATAGTATTGCAAAAGCTATAGCTAACAACAGAACAGGTGGTTCTATAGATATGAAGACAGGACAATTAAATCCACCACAATTTGGTGCTGTAAGTCCATACAAAAATTTAGGTGTTGATTTTGCTGTAGGAGAATTAGCAGAAGCATTAGGTAAAAGTCCTGGTACTAATTTAGAAGAGTTGCTAGAACCATTATTAATTAATTTTCTTAAAGATGATGCACAAGCAGCAATAAGACAAAAATATCTTAACAAAGAAAATCATGTTTTAGGTTGGTGGCTAGATGAAGTTGATAATAGATTGTATTTAGATGTATCTGTGTATTTAAATAAATTGACTGATGTTACACCTAAAAATATAGAAAAAGCATTAGTAGGTTTATCTACATTAGGTATTAAAGGTAAACAACTTAGTGCTTATATACCTGATGACACTGTTGGAGAAGTATTTCTAGCTAACTTATTAAACTCTGACGATTTAAAAATGTGGAAAAAAGTAATAGACACAGATGATAATTTGTTATGGTTTGTAAACAAAAATGCACCTAATAAAGAAGCATTAAGAAATGCTTCTACACAAGATTTAGTTACAAGAAAAGCAGTTATGGAAGCATTGTTTGACACAAATTTTGATGTAGCAAAAATTATTAGAAGAAATAAAAGAGGTATAGGTAATGTAGCACCTGATGGTAGTTGGTTACCATTGAATGAAAATTATTTACAAGCTATGTCAAGAAAAGCAATGAATCAATTTTTTGAACCTGTAAAAGCAAACAATTTAGATGGCGTGTATACAGGATATGACAAAATAGTAAATGGACAAATACAACCAGACTATATAAGAAACTGGGTGCATCAATTATTATTGTTAGCAAAGAATCCTGTTACTGCAAGATTAATAAATGATGGTATAGACGAAACTATGGATTATTTATTGAAATCTTATGATGGTAAACAAATAATGCAAAAATTAGTCAAAGAATCAGATTTAAGAGGTAGAGAGGCAAAAGAGCAATTAGAAAATCCTGTAGCTTTACGAAATAATTTAGAGGCACTAGGTTACAGAATATCAAGACATATAGGTGGTGAGTTTTCTATAGTTGACCCAATTACTGGTACACCTCGTACAGAAGACTGGGCTACACAAATAAGATTTACTGATGGTGTTATGACATATCCTTTGTATAAATATAATTTTGATACAGGTTCTAGTGCAGCATTAAATTTTCTTAAAAGTGGTGGTTTTGTAAATGGTCAAGATTGGGTAGAAGCATGGAATATAGCCTCATCAGGTGGTGGTATGCGTACAGTACAAGGGCAAGTAGGAAAATTTTATAAAGATGTATGGAAAATATTTAAAAAAGATATAAATTTATTTCCTAATAAAGTTAATGGTGCATATCTGTCATTAAACAATAAATTTAAATCACAAGGTGGGTTAGATGCTGCTGCAGGAAGAATGGATTTATTTTTAGAAAAATTATATACAACTTTTCTTACAGGACCATCAGATATTGTAAATCGTGACCCATTGTGGAGATATAGTCTTTATGAAGGTGGCATTGAAGCAATAAAAGATATGGACGAAAAAACTGCATTAGATTTCTTAAAAGGTGCAGAAGCATCATTGCGTGGTAGTAAAGTCGGTGATGATATATTAGGAGATATAGTTGATGAAATAACAACATACAGAGAAGTTGGTTTTGGTGGTGAAATAAATAATATAGACGATTTAATGCTTATATTAAGTAAAAAAGCAGCACAAATTACTATGGATTTGCTTTACTCTACAAAACAAAGACACCAGTTTTCTGACACACTATCTTCTTACATACCATTTCCAGAAATAGGAGTAGAAGTTTATAAGTCTTGGGGTAAATTACTTGGCACTGCACCACAAAAATTTAATCGTACAAGAATTGCATTTGACGCAGGTGACGAAGGTAAACCATGGGATGCAGAAATGGGATTCTTTTTTACAGACCCTGTATCTGGTAAGCGTATGTTTAGCTATCCTGACCCATTTGGAATTATACAAAAAGGATTTTTTGGTGACGATTATCGTGACCAAGGTGTAAGAGTTAGACCTGCAGGATTTTTGTCAGCTCTTAACTTGGTAACAGCTAATGGTTTTTTACCTGGCACTGGACCAAGAGAAGTATGGGCATTAGAATTTTTTGAAGATTTAGTAACAACATTACCTAAATTCATAACAAGAAATGTATTAGGTGATTTTAGAACAGATGTAGGTGACCCATATTCTTTACTTGCTGAAGTCGTTCCATCGTATGCAGAAAAATTTTTTACTGCAGAATATTTTAACAATAACTCTGTAGATAAATTAGATGAACGATATGCAAGTTCTGTTATAGACACATTAGCTGCTATGTATGCAACTGGTAATTTAGACCCTACTGATACTGCTTTAGCAGCAGAACAAAAAGAGGAATTTAAACAAGCTGCAAATAATCAATGGTTAGTTAGAGGATTAGTACAAGCTACAGCACCTACTGCAATACAACCAAGAATAGAATTAAAAGATAAAAATGGACAGTGGTGGTTTGTACAAACACTTAAAGAAGAATACAGAAAAATGTTAGAAGTAAATGATTATGACTATTCTATTACAACAACAGAATTTATAGATAGATTTGGTATAAATCCAATACCATTAACACAAACTAAAAAAAGGTCAGAATATAAAACTCCATATACAGAATCAGCAGTAGAGTTTTGGACTACACCAGAAAATAGAAAAGTTATGGAGAGTCATCCAAGAACTGCTTATTTTATTAGACCTGACACTATTGATGATGATTGGACATGGAGTGCAGATTTTAATAGATTAAGAGATTATTACGATGAAGACCAATGGGATTTGTTAACTAAACAAACATTGTTAGAAAGAGAATTACAACTTTATAAAGAAGAATTACAAACTGTTGCTGATAAAAGCGACACTGATAAATACACTAATGTGTGGGTTGATGGTAATTATGCTCTATATAGAAGAGAAAAAGAAGAAGAGTATGGTGTTAAAGCGTTTGCATCTTTAGGTTTTGGAGAAATCAAAGCTGACCCAAGTCTTGATATTCAAGAATTATATACATGGGAAGATAACACAGTGTTAAGACAATCACCAGAATTTGTGCCATTAAACAAATATTTAGAATTACGAACAGAAGCAGAAGAAGTATTAAACAATGGTGGTGAGTGGATGGGTGTAAGACTTGCAAAACCAAATAGACCATCAGTAAGTCCATTGACAAGTCAAACAGATAGAGCAGCAGCAGTTAGAGATGTATTGTTAGAAGAAGGTAAAAAACTAATTAAAGAATACGAAGATACATTCTTTAATCAATTATTTTATGGTATTCTGTTCTATGAGGTTGACAATATGAGATATGATAGATAATGACTGCACCAATAGATTATAGAGGTTATGAAGACAATAAAAGTGGTTTTGTATCAGCATTATTAAGTAATAATTTTATACCATACGCTAAAGAAGTAGGTATTTTAGATAAAATAGCACAAGACCATCAGATAGATTATTATTCTATAAACGATTTGTTTGCAATACCAGGTATAAATAATTTGCCATCTGTATTGTATTTTCAAAATTTGTCAAATTACGATAATGTAGATTTAGTAGAAGTTAGAACACAACTTGCACAACTACAATCAGAGTTAAAAACATTTAACGAACCTATTGATTACAACGATGATGTTATTAAATTTTATGGTGAAATAGCTGTAGATGTAAATGATATAACAGGCAAAGTTAGAGAAAGTTTTAATTTAGATGTAGAAAGTGATGTTAATTTTAAAAACCAAGTAAACGCTTCATTAAGCGATGATGCTATAAATTCTTTTGGTTTACAAGAACCTGAAACACCATTTATTTACGATGAAACAACAACAGGCATAGCAGGACAGAGCAATGTTTTGACATTAGGTGGTAATTTTTATAATAAAGATGGACAATATACAAACAGAAATGGAGAAGTAATTATTGGTCCAGATGGTAACCCTAAAGAAGCACCTTATAAAAAAGGTGATGGTTGGGAATTGTTTTGGCAAAGAGATGATTTATTTGAAATACAACAAAAGATTGTTGCAGCAGGTGGACCTGCACCAGAGAGATTAGGTGTATGGGATAGTGGATTAGAAAAATATATGAATAGTGTATTAGCTTTTGCAAACGATTCATTAAGTTGGGAGTCAGATTTAAAAAGTGGAATTAGTCTTGCTAATGCTTGGAACAGTGCATTACAAGAATTTAAGGTACAAAACGAAGGTGGCACACAATTAGCAGAAATTTTGACTGCTGTTGGATATTCAACAATTAATGAACCTAAACCAACTGCATCAGAAACAAAAAATAAAGTAGATGAATTATATGGCGAGTTTGGAATAAAAGCTACTGCTAAAGATTATCAAGATATTGGAAATGCTTTTATAGATTTATCACAAAAAGCTGCTGCTAGACAAGCTGATATAGAATCTAAAGCTGTAGGTCTTAAAGATTTATTACTTGGAACAACTAGGTATATGTCATCACCACCAAATATGGAAACACCTGAAGGATTAGAATATCAAAAAGCATTAAATGATGGAAGAATATTAGAAACAAGCACAGGTATATACATGATTCCTGACCCTCAACAATTAGCAAAAGATAAAGACATACCTGAAGCAATAGATGTAGATGCTACACTTAGACAACAAATTGAAGAGAGAGAAGCAACAGGAATACAAGGTGTAAAAGATAGAGATATAGCTCGTAACAATGCTACATTATTTAAAAAGAATTATTTAACAACAGCTAACACAGGATTAGGATAATGGAACAAGAATCATATTCATCATACGAAGTAATAGTAGCCTTGCAGAATGCAGGAATATCACAAGAAATTGTAGAGTATGTTGTGCCAATTCTTGGTTATGAATCAAGAGTTGATGGAACATTATTTGTAAATACAGCAGAAGATGAATTATCACCATCGTATGGATTAGCACAAGCAAATGTAAGTTCTATGTCACCTGCAATATATATGGCATTTAAAGAGCTAGGTGTAGAATTACCTGGGCTATCAGATGAACAAGAAGAACAGTTATTAACTAATAAATTTATAGATGAAGATTTAAGACCATTTACAGAAGAACAAAAATCTTTTGTAATAAATTGGTTTCAAAATACTGCAAAATTAAATGACCATGCTGTTGTATTAAAATATATGATTCAACAAAAAATGATGGAAGGTGCTGAAACAGAAGTAGAAGCTATCAATGAATTATATCCTTTGACAGTTAGCAAATTTAATGACACATCAAATCAAGATGCACAAGCTGTCAAGTCAAAGATAAGTGGTGAAGTATCATCTTTTTACAATGAACCAGATAGAGGAATACCAGTACCAGAAGAAGGTTTTGACCCTTCACCAATACAAGAAGATACTACAACTGATGATATTCCTGCAGAACAAAAACAAGGTGTACCTTTTGATGATATTCCTGCAGAACAAAAAGAAGGTGTAGAATTGCCAGGCAAAGCACCAACTATTGCACCACAGGAAACACAACGAGTAGATACAAGTTCAGATTATATGTCACAAGTTCCTAAACAAGCAGGTACTTATGAAGAAACACAATATATGACTAGGATGAGAAGACTTAATCCTAATTTTAGAAAGGACCAATTTTTGAAAAATTTTGACAATGTTACAAGGTTTAAGAAAAAAGACCCTACACAATTTAGAACAAGACCTGTTGTTGAAGAAGATGAGATTAAATTTCCATTTGGTACACCAGTAACATCACAAGAGGTTTTAGATTTACTAGAGTAAAATAATGGATGATGAATTAAATCCAGAAATACCTGATGATGCTAGTGAACTAGAATTTTTACAACAAGAGCAAGACATTGCTAAATTTGAAGCAGGTTATGACGAACCTATAGATAACAAATTTTTACATAACTATATCGGTGCAAGGCAAATGAGTTATGGTGATGATGAATTACAAATTATTGAAGATACAGCGTTTAGTAAAATTATGGATTACATGGATGCAAATGATATTCATTATAGCGATATAGATGTATATGATTTTATACCAGAAGATAAAAGATTATCACCATATTTAATTTTTCAACAAGGTGTAAGAAACGAATATTATACAGATGATTTTGTAGAATACATGATTGCAGTTACAAGAAGAACGCCATCAGGTATTTATGATGCTAATTTAGATGAAGTTATACCTGCTCCACCAAGTCATCACATGGCAGAATACGCACTAAAAGCTGCAGACGCAAAAGGACCAGAAGCAAAATTAATAGAACAAGCAAAAATTATTGGTGGGGAATATACAGACGCTGCTTTAAAAAAATTAAAATTTAAAAAATTTTTTATGGGAGTTTCTATTACAGCAAAACCAAGAGATGTTGTAATAAGATTTGTAAATAATTTATTTCCTGGTGGTTCTTACGAAGCATATTTAGAAGAGAGTCAAAGAGTAGCTATGGAAAAAATGGGTATGACTCCAGAAGGTGATTGGTTACCAGAAGTAAAAGAAAAAATGATTATAAAATCAACTGATGTAGATGGCAATGTTACATACACAGATTTTTATGGAAATGAAGTTAGTCCTGATGACCCAAGAATTAGTGATAAAAGTAAATTAGAAGATTTAGAAAAACAATTTGTAACACCTAGTGATGTACCTGATGATGACATAATTGTTAAAGGTATTTTTACAAGCACACCTACAGATGTAAAAGGTCCAAGTTTTGTTTATGCAGAAATTAGAGAAATAGAAGATTTTATAGAATACAACAGAAGAGATTTACCTGCTTATGGTACATCAGATGCACTTATTGATGATATAAAACAAACAATAAAAGATAGAGGATATGTTTTTGACACAGATGAAGTATACAGAAGTGCCATAGCTTTTCCTGTTGGTGTAGATATAAATGGAAATATACAAATAGCTGAAGGTAATCATAGACTTACTGCAGCTTTAGAAGTTGCAAACGAAACAGGTAAAAATATTTATGTTCCTATATATGTCTATCCAGGAGGCACACAGGTTGGTAGTCAAGAAGCAGCTTACAGAGGTAAGTTCCGAACTGTAAATCCACAAGATTTACATAGTGCATTGTATCAGTTATTTATAGATGTTGGTGCTGATGAGTATTCTGCAAATGAAAAAGTTGGTAAAGAATTTGGTACTGTCAGAGGATATACAGGTTCTAATTATCTAGGTGCAGGTGGAAGTGGAGGCAACAGTACATCACAAGAAAATATTAAAAAGTTTTTTGATGCCATAGGCGTTAACACATATACATATAAAACTTTACCAGAAGACAATATATTTAAAACAGGTTCTAATGTATTTAAAGATGTACAGGAATCTACTTTAGCACCTGGTGAAACATATTATCACAGTAGGTTAGAGCCATTAGATACAGTAGAAGGTAAACATTTTGGAACTTATGATGCTGCTGTTGCAAGAGCATCATTGCAATATGGTAATGAAAACATAACAAGTTTTTATTCAAGAGCATTAGA
>MDTA01073634.1_pt1 | contig 12769 bp, 12 predicted proteins | sample 811151 | NCBI WGS metagenome assembly MDTA01 (sample SAMN05326648, study PRJNA326480) | marine metagenome | isolation source: seawater | place: Indian Ocean: South | collected 2010
CCGGCGGGTTCACGGGGTTCACAGGTGTAGGATCCACCGGCGGGTTCACGGGGTTCACAGGTGTAGGATCCACCGGCGGGTTCACGGGATCCACAGGTGTAGGATCCACCGGTGGAATCACGGGGTCAATGTTTTCGGGTTCAATCACGATGCCGTCTCCCCCTTTAGCTTTTTTCTTACCCAAACCAAACAAACCCATAATACCCTCCCCTGCAGGTTTCAACGCGGATTTGTAAATCGGTTCATGATACATAAAAACCAGTGCCAAAACACCAGCTGTCATAAGAAAATAGCCGACCGAACTCATTTTGATTTTTTGAATTGTTCGTTTTTTCATATATCTTCGTTTAGATCGTTTAGACCTAGGCATTTGTTTAAAGCATTCAAAATAATTTTCATGTTGACTAAAATTTCGATTTAATGTACTTTATGAGCTTGTACAAAACGACAATCACAATGATAATCACAATGAAAATCAAAATCCCGTACATAAATTTCTTATTTGTTTCCTTCTCGTCAAACTTTTCCATTGAATTGGAACGACACTGCGGTGTCCCCTGGGCTCCGCATCGCTGTTGAATGTACTGCTGACGCCTCATTTCCACGGGTGCGCCTCCTCCACCGCCCCCGCCAAAGGCCATGTAAATAATTGCAAGAGGAATCAGAACACCCACCACCGACGCCATGCCGATCACCTGGTTGCCGCTGGCCGTCATAGTTTGCTCTGACTTGGATACCGAGGTTTGGTCAGTTTCGGCCTTAAACTCAGCATCGGAATCCTGAATGATCTTAATCATTTTATCGATGGCCGCATTCTGACCGAATTTGAATTCGTTACCCTCTCCCGAAACCTCGATGTTTCCGATTTCCGCACTTTGGATAATCTCCTCTCCAGTCCGAATCGCCTCGTTCACCGCCGCCGCCATTTTCAAGTACGATTCCGTCTCGTTTGTCGTGTTCGTGGTCGACGAGGCCGTGCTCACCAGCCCACCGACGGTTGCGGATGCGGTCGGTCCAGCCGGTGTCATGCCGCCACTCGCGGTCATCGAATCACCCGCCGACTTGTCGTTCTGCTGTGCCGCTTCCAGCTGGCTCGACAGGGTCGATTGCACATCTGAAACCACCTTGGACATCTGGCTGATGTACTGCTCCGCAGAAATAGAAGCCATCTGGTTGATATCCACCTTGTTGCCCTTCCCGCTAATCACCACATCCCCCGTCTTCAAATCCTGCTTCGTCGAGATTTGAGACACCACCGACTTATTCACCTCGTTACTGAAACTCTGTACCATCTTGTTTCGCTGGGTCTTATTAGTTGTCTGATCGCTACCGCCGAACAAAAGGCCCATGTTTATTTTATACAAGGATTTTATTCCCAGTGGCAATGAAAATGTCCAACGCCCCACAATAAAAATCTGTGTTCAAGAAAAACTAAACCCTCTGGGAAAAATGGAGACCAAAAAAAAACACGAAAACGAATTTCTAAAATTTTCAGATTTGAATGGATTCGTGACGCACGTCACGAAGTTCTACTCGCACATTTTCGAACAGCTCAAACGCCAATACCCCAAATGCAGGCTCAATTCGTGGGTCGACTGCTTCATCACGAGCTCCGAACTGGAAAAAAAGGGCGACACCTCTCTCCGCGACGCCATCGCCTCCATCATGAAGCAGGAAGCTGGCATCACCACTGACGAATGGGCGCACCTCCAAGAAATCCGTCGCATCCGCAACGCCGCATGCCACCCCAACAGTAGTGTCTGCCGCGCCAAGGAGGCACTCCGAGAACGCTGGAGCGACCACCCTGCCAAGGAAGCCATTTCAAAGATGCTGACCCTGTCCGAAAAAATATCTACACCGCCCCGTTCGAGCCCGAGGGACATTCCGCTGAAGAACTGGCGTGACCGATCGAAAACCTATCAAAAGACCTTTTTTAAGAAACGTTTCTAGAAGGGAGATGCGCGAGCGTTGCTCATACTCTTCGTGATCTTCTTCGGCTTTTACTACGCCTTCGTGATTTCCGTATCCGTTTCGAGCGCCTCCGTTTCGAGCGCCTCCGTTTCGAGCGTCGTTTCGAGCGCCTCCGTTTCGAGCGTCGTTTCGAACGCGGTAAATAGCTTCTAAGTTTCATTTTGTGGCGCTCCGAACTTGTACTTGGACGCAGCTTTCGTGTACTGGGGGGCACCGTTTTCTTTGTCCTCTTTTTCCTCTCTGTAATTTTCTTTACGGCATACGTAGCTCCGCTTAGTGCGAATGCTCCAGTACCCACTGTAAAATACTTTATCCACTGGAGGAGACCCAACGCTTCTCCTTGCGGCGTCCTCCATATCCCTTCTACCACCATGCGAGCAAACGCTTCGCAGTTTCTTTTGAACACGTCATATGAGTACAGACCCCCGTTTACAATTTTTTTGATGCGGCCCAGTATATCACTGAAATGTTTCTCGTTTCGAGCTCCTTCGCCAAATTGAACGCCATCGTCGTCAATGTATTTTTTAATCTCGCCCCACGTCGTTGATGCAACAACGTACTGAATGTCTCCCGTTTCAGTCGTCATAATGTCCGCGGTGATATGATTGTTCGTAAAACTGCCCTTCTTTTTCATGCTCGCGACTTCGGACCTTGACAAGTCTTTTGGATTTTCAAGATAATTTTCTAGAAGTTCTTCAGGACCAAGATAGACGGCGTAATGGCGGGTACACTGTGATTTTCCAATTTTTGAACTTATTATGTGCCCAGGACTAAGAAGTGGATGCAGCTTCGCAATATTTCTTTCGAGCCATTTGAATTTTTTAACAGAACCGATGTTTTCTTTGATCGATTCCACAAGCTCGATTGAGGCATCGCTTCGTTCTTGTATGTTGACCTTCATGGCATCAGTAAGCTTTCTAACGGCCTGGGATTGGTGTGTTCGCCCCGACATACGCATGAAAGAACTTGGGGGCGCGACTAACGATGCTGCGCCGATTAGAAATTTTTCTGTTTTCGTTGAGTTCATACACGAGTTCACAATATTTCGCGCGTCTCCGCTCATGGTAGCGTACCGAGTGCCAGTCAGCGCCGCCATGCCTGTTAGGAAACCAGCGGTTAATCGCATGCATTTACTTTTCCTCGACATTCCTAACACAACAAAATATTATTATGAGTAACTTCTCTAAATTGAATGTCTAAAACACCTTCCGAAAGTTTGTTAGCGTAAATAAAAATGTATCCCGCAATCATTCTTGTGGTGGTTGTCGCGTCGTACTTCCTGTACCAAAAATTTTTACAACAACAAAAAGAAATAAAGAAATTGAAGGGGGATTTCAACAAGATCCTCGACATCGTGGAACCGATTGTGGAAAATCCGAACCTTCCGCCCGAAGAGACACCCGCGCCCCAACCAAAGACAAGAATCCAAGAGGCTACTGCAGCTCCGAAGGCACCACCATACGGCTACCGTGTGCAAGAGAAAACACAGGAGATCCCACACGGAGAAACTTCCAGGGAACCACCTCGTGGACAAGGCGTTCCCGTGGATGTTCCACCCACCTCCGGGGGAGGCGTTACGCTCGAAGCGCTGGCGGGGGGGAACAATGACTACGCAGCGCTCTTTTAATTTTTTTTTTCGCAAAAAAACTTTTTGTGATGCATTTTTTGGAAATGACTCAAAAATTATTTTTTTGCCTCCAAAACCCCAGATCCGCGAGGACGGAGAACTCAAAAAGTCATATGTCAGACAACCCGCTGCTCGAGGGCCAACCACCCCTGAAAAAAATGAAATGCTATACTCGTCCTTCGAGTCGAGAGGAACGTCCGGAGCACAAATGCGTCCGCACCAACTTCGTTCGCATTTCTGAATTCTTGCAGTGGTATGAGCTGTTGCCTTTGAAGCCGATTATCAACAAGACGGATCATCCCTATTTGATGGACCCGTACCTGCTGGCGATCCATGGAAATACCTTCGTGCTCGATTTGAATCTGACGGTTCGCAAGTGCAAGATTAACCACAGCTCTCTTGCGGAGGCAGCAGCCTTGGGAGACCGCCACTACGTTTTCTTCTACCTTTTTCGCAAATTCCAATTCTTCCCCAGTTTCGAACTAATTCTCAAGATTGCCAGGATGGGTGCAACCAATTGCCTGGAATTCGTTCTGAAACTTTATCCGGTGGCCGACGAACGCATTCTGGCCAGTTGCGCAGCGTCGAGAAATGTCGAGCACTTCAGGATAATCTTCGAACGCCTCCGACCTCTCGGAATTCACCTCTCTCATCAATGTGTCGTCGAAGCCATTCGCTCCGGAAGCCTCGATATGCTGAGCCACCTCATGGCCCTCGATTGTCCCCATAAACCCAAGCTTACGGCTATGACCGCAGCGGAGTACGGGACGGTCGATTGCGTACGCTACCTGATGTCCAGACGCGTAACGTTCGTTCCCATGTGCTACACTGTTGCGGTCCTTCGTAAGCGAGACGTTATCATCGAACTCCTTATTGAATACGGCGTCGTCCCTCATCGCAGTGCAATCCACGCTGTACTCATGAAGGGCGATCTGAACACTCTGAACAAGTTTATTGACGGTGCTAAGATCCATCTTAAGGACGAATATGTTGTGGCGGCCTGTGCCTGCAGACAGGGCAAACACGACAAGGTTCTGGAACGTCTGGTAAGATTGGGTGTCAGGTTCCCGGAAAAGTACGAGAAATCCTCACAGGCCCTCCTGCTGAAAACCTATTTCGATAATTTTGTTAAAAAGTTGTTACTATAAAATGGTGCAGAACCATCCGCTCTTCTTATTCTCTGTCCTCTTTCTCGGTTTGGGCGGCGGTGGGGGCGCCGGCACCGGGTTATTGTCCTCCACTGTCTCGTCCACCTCGGAAATTAACACTGGGTTCGGGCGCCCACCGGGCATCATTACCCTGGTCCCCGTGACCGCAAAGACATCGTCTTCCATGTAACCGAACTTTAGATAGAAGTAGCCGTTCGAGAGGGGCACGTACGATCCGCTCGGACTGCAGCCCCACTCTCGTCCCCATGAGTTCAAAATTAACCAGTACCCGGGTTTCCATCCCACGCATGTGACCGCATGACCGCCAATTTCCCGAGTTCCTTCGGATGGGTCGTACTCGTACGGCGAGCTCTGTGCATCTGTCGTCAGATTGTCATATACATTACAATTCATCGCCACGCAACCGTACCGAATGATTGCCCGTTTGATTTGATCGATTTTGCCCTTGTCGCCGCTACTTGAAATAGAAATGATGTCTTTCACCCTGAAACCGACCCAGTCGCGACCGCCCAGCGACCCGACATTCGAACAGGTGTTTTCAAACTCTGTCAATGCGTCGTCACACCCCGGCGTATTTACGCCCCCGGTACCGTTGTATCCCAAACCACCCTCTTCCACTACGCAACTCGGGTTGTCCCCGATGACCCCGACTTTATACGGTAAATCATCATAAAGGGGCATGGCATTATAGTCATCGGAAGGACCTACGTGCGCACCCAAATTCCGCGTATAACCCTGCTGCAAATACTGAGCATGGCGCTTCGTGACAAACCCAAAGCACGGTTGCGTCCAAAAATTTATGTCCCAAAAGCGCACGCGCTTCTTGGTGCGACACGTTAGCAGGAGCTGCGGCGACAGAGACACCGCATCTTTCAATCGGTTCTGCTTGTTGAACGAAATGGCAAGGACGTATGCCATCGCAAAGGTGGTGCAGCTTCCGCAGCCGCCCTGATCTCGAACACGCGGTATGAACTGGAGATCGGTCGTAAATGCGTCGGGACCGACCGGTTCCGATGACGCAAGTGGAGGCGGCGCCCCGGTCGTGCTAATCGTATTAAGTCGTTTCTCAATATCCTTTTCTGAGAGTTTACGAAAGTGGAGGAACCATAGCAGAAACACCCCCACACCGATCGCCACCAGAGTGAACGCAAGGGCGATTTTTATCTTGTGCCTTTTTGTGAATTTCTTCAAACGTTTCATTTTACACTGTGAAAACATTTAATTCAGCGCCTGCGCCTGCGACGCGATCTCTTTGAACGCCGCCTGGTGCGCCTCCTCTTTGAAACCTTGTACCTGAGCTTGTATCCCAGATTCTTGCCGGGAGCCTGGTACCGGCTCGAAACGCCGACCTGCGTCATGCCCGCCGGGACCGCGCCGGCGCCCAGGTCGCCCACGTTGGCCATCATACCCGTGGTGCCCGAACCCACGCTGGACCAGCTGGAACTCGGGGTGGTGCCGGATCCTCCGGACCCTGAGCCGGCGGCCGTTGTGCCGGCAGACCTGCGACGGCTGTAGCGGCGCCTTCGCCGGCGCGAGTACCTGCGCGAGCGCGACCGCCTGGACCTACGTCGTGATCTGCGTGAATATCTTCGTGGCATTTTTACCTATAGCAACTATTTTTATGTTAGAATCAGTTGCAAGGAATGGTGACGTGCAGAGTTTGCCAGAACAAGCGTAGGTTCGTACGCAATTCCCTAGATCTTCCGAGTGATTTGAAGGAAATAATTGCTGATTATTTGATTTGTCATACCGTTGTGTCCAGGTATGGATATCGAAAGTGGTTGCTTTCGGATCAGTGGGTGCATTCGAAATCCAAACTTAGACGCACGGATAAAGCTGCTGACACCCTGCAAGGCCGAAGGAACCGGGCTTCGGCGTAAACTGCTTTTTCGAATACGCCGCAAAGTCTTGCACGGTTGACCACCTTCGTCGGCTCCTGCGCCTGCTCCTTCGTCGGCTCCTTCGTCGGCTCCTTCGTCGGCTCCTTCGTCGGCTCCTTCGCCGGCTTCGCCGATAACGTCGTTTTCTGGAGCGCCCGTGGGAGGAAGTGGACCTTTTTCGACTTGTTCCTTTTTTTTAGATCGAAGAACATCCATCCGGGCTCGGGGAATGAGAGAGTGCTTAGTGTCCTGGTATGCAGCCAGGGCCAGTCGGTCTAGTGCCATTGTGTTATGGTGACATCCCATCAGTTGAGCCTGGCGGCGAAAGTGTGCCATCTGGCTAGCTAACCGTGCCATTTGGTTCGCTATGTAGTCGCACATTTTTAATTTCTACAAATATTTTTAATTATTTATTGCCTGTAATAAAGAGATGACACCTGTCCCGGCAGATCCCGAACTCTACGAGCAAGTCAAACGGGAGGTCAAGGCAAGCGTCAACAAGTGGCCCAGTGCCTACGCCTCCGGCCAACTCGTTTCGGAATACAGACGGCGCGGCGGTACGTACAAGGGACCGAGACCCAAACACGGTGTCGGCGCCTGGTTCAGAGAAAAGTGGATCGATGCGTGCTTCTGGCCCAAACGCGTGCCCTGCGGACGCCAGCAGCGTGGCCGAAAATATCCCTACTGCCGCCCATCCGTAAAAGTCTCGAAACGAACCCCCAAGCTCGTGCAGGAGCTCAGTGCGACACAGATCAAGCGAATGTGCAAGCGCAAGCGCAAAAACCCGCAGCGCCGTATGAAATCGCTTCGGCGGTCCCGCTCGCGTCGGCGGTCCCGATCACGTAAACGTTCGTGCGTACGAATCGGAAAAAGTCCCAAAAGAACCAAAAAGTATCGCGCGGTACTCCCCGGTAGGTGCACGGTTGATTTTGGCGGTAGGAAACCCGACGGTACGCCGTACAGCGATTTCACCAAACACAAGGATCCAAAGAGGAAGCAGCGCTACATCGTGCGTCACCGCAAAAACGAAAACTGGACAAGGTCCGGGCAGTGCACGGCCGGGTTTTGGAGCAAGCACCTGCTTTGGGGGAAACCTACGTTAACCGCATCCAAAAAAGACATCCAAAAACGTTTCAATATGAAAATTTGTGGACTTCGTTAGTGCATATCATACCAATCCCGCCTCCATAAGTGAGGAAATCCGTTAACCTCGCTTGAAAATTCCACATAGAAGATTCCGTCGATATCTCGATCGGCTTGGGGAATCGGGGAAATCGATCTGCAAATGATTTTATGTATTCCCCCTCTGCTTCTTCCTGGTTCGATGTCCGCAGAAATAACTCGGTAGAAATAAGCTTTCGCATCATCATCTTTAGTTCTCGAAGCTTTCATAAAAAGTCCTGTCTTAGTTTCATCGGCATGCTTCCCCATTCCAGGTTGAACAAAACCTAACAAGTATCCTGGGGCAGGTGGAGATTCTCGTTCGAAGACTAACATTCGTTTTTTATCACCAATCTGTAACAAACGTTCTGTTTGCTTTTCATGTCCCGTAAACCAGGAATCATTGGGACCTGAAAAGTTTCGAAGTGATTTGGATACATTTGTCAAAATATCGTACGCTTTCGACATTTTAACGCCGCGTGACACCAAGGACTTGATTTTTTCGAAACATCGAATTCCGTTCTTATTTATTTTTTCCAATACTTTGGGTTCTTTTTGGATTTCCCGTAACAATTCGGGTTTTCGGAGGTTCCGAGAAATAGCCCTCGTAATGGTTACACGGTTTTTGTAATCACGTGGTTGTTCATTACAGGCTGCGAAATATACTACTCTGAGTGGACCGCTATCATTTCTTACACTATCGTGTTTCAAAAACTCCGACAAGGTAAACTCGGGGCGATTGATTTTTAGGGTGAACTTATTTGCGGCACCCTGTACAGGAAGCATTGTTTTGTTAATGCTGGGAACGAACCTCAAAGAATCTCCCGATTTCGAATCAGGCATTTGATACAATGCCATATGTTTCCTGTTCGTTACATGAATGCTGTTTATCACCTCATCTCCCGGAAAGTACACACGAACCTTATTTACAAATTCGGCACTTATCAGAGAAATCGGATTCGAAAGAAGTTTGACTAGATATTTATCATCCCCGTCGTACATTGTGCAATAAAGAGGAACCAAAAAAACAAGAATTATTCCGCGTGGGACTTTTGTCACCATATCTTTTACGTTATTCTTGAAATAATTCGAAACTTTTTGCATCCTTTTTGTTTTCAATTTGACGGATGTATTTCGAATGCCCAACGGTACGAATCCCTTTCTACGGGAAAAACTGCTAAAGTTCAATATACCCGGATTTGCCTGGTGTCCTGCATAGTACAAATTTTTGCCGTGGACGTTATGAAAAGCTTTTGTAATTTGCTTTTCTGTTCCTGGAAACTTACATTTTTTATGTCCGGGTGGTGTTGGGGGCGTGTCCGGCGAGTACGAAGGTGACTCCGAGTACCTACCACGCCACCTACTCCTGGATCTGCTCCTGGATCTGCTCCTGGATCTGTTTCTGGATCTGCTCCTAGATCTGCTCCTAGATCTGCTCCTAGATCTGCTCCTAGATCTGCTTCTGGACTTTGTTCTTCTTCGAGATTTCCTTCTCCGGGGGGTTCTCATTTATCATTGTACAATAAAATATATGTTTTCTAACATTGTTCAGACGGACCGACGCGGTTTTCCTTGCCGCTCTTTCCGAAACCATTGCTCGCTCCATCTGTCAATCCCCGTTAAATCCGCATGGACAAAATCGGTCAAACGCTTTGTCAATTGCGAGGGGGATTCGGTTGGATTTTTCAATCGTTCCTGTGTCCACATGCACGACCAACTGTAGCACTTGTGAGGATATTTCACCAGCTTTTCACGCACTGATTGCGGACCCCCTGGATACTTCAAATTACCTCGTTTTGTTTTTGAAACCTTGTCGAAATAGCCTGTTTTGGCTGGTCCCACAAAGGTACTGTTGGGTCTTAACATCTTTGTAAACTCTTTTATCTTGTCGTAAAATTCCTTGTTTTCGCCGGGGGTTTTAGAAGCCATCTTCAAATGCGGTTCAAAATATTCAAATCGATTTCCACTCTTGTGATAAATCATAGCATTGGCATGAGCAGCACCAGATCCGTACTCCATAGAGACCTCAAAAGTTGCAACGCCGGCCCTTTTAACGTCCTCTTCAAATTTTCTCTTTTGCTCTTGAAAATACTTTTTGTTCATGGGTAAATAACGGTACCAAACCAAATCCAGAAGCTCATTATATTTTCGTTTCACCAAATTCCTCTTCACCTTATTTTTACTCTTCTTAAGGTCTAGGTAACTGTTGTACAATTTTTCAAATTGTCTATCAAAGACAATATTTATATTCTTGTCGGCGGTACCACCCCTTAAAATTTCTATGGGGCCATAATAAGAACGAACACCGCTGCGGTTACGCTGATAATACGGATCTATAATAGAACCAGTGACATTTGATAGGCCGTCCGTTTTGACGTACTTGGAAAGTCGCAACGAAGATGGCCTGATTCCAAATGTCCTAAACATTTCGTCATTAAAGTATGTGTTCCCTCCTGCCAAAAAATACGGATTTCCATATGTGGGAGAGTATCGTTTATCCGGACTTTCGAATTCCCTTAAGTTGGTCCTTTTAAAAATGTATTTTTTTAATTCCTCTTCTTGTTTCTTTCTGAACTTCTTGATCTGTTCGGTAGCGTCTTTAGCCGTTCGCTTTCTAACTCTTCCGCTGAAAGGTATTGGTGAGTGTGTCAGATAGCTTACGTTGTCCTTAATCAGTCTGCTTGTGTTGACCCTGCGCTTCGATCTCCGTCGCGATCTCCGTCGCGATTTCCTTCTCCTTGATCTGCTCCTAGATCTGCTCCTAGATCTCCTTCTGGACTTGGTTCTTCTTCGAGATTTCCTTCTCCGGCGGGTTCTCATTTATCATTGTACAATAAAATATATGTTTTCTAACCTTGAAATGACGCGATCCAAATCACTCAACGCAATCAGTACCATAATTCCAGATCAAAAAACGCAGTGGCTCATCATGTGCTACCGGTTCTGGAAATTGACAAGAAAATAGCGGGAGTTGAACCCGCCATGTTCGGAGGACATGTCCAGGGTCAGCTATCCGCCGACACACGTACGGACATGTCCAAATATTTTATAATAAACATACAACTTTAATCAAAGGTGTGTATGACTTACCTTGCATTCGGGGTCAAGGAACCGTAGTTCCGACGCACATTGTCGAATGACTTAACTTAGCCGTGGGCTCCAGTCGGGCATGCAACCGACACCTGTAAAAAAACATCAAACACATTGCAGCATGCACATAAAAAAACAATGCCACCTTACGAGCTGAAGGACAGACTGGAAACACCAGAAGAAATCCTGCAAACGTTGTAGTTGATGGCAAAAACAAAGAAGTCGTAGGCCTCAGCAAGGGCGCTGGAGAACTTCAGGTTCAGGTGGATGTTCTCGATACGAGAGCAGTTCAGCGTTCCCGAAGGGTTCAGCTTCTCCGGCTCCAGGGCGAACGAGTAGCAGTACACGAACTCCTTGAAGGCGTTAGTGTGCGACACGTTCACGGGGTGGATCAGACGGTAGTACTTGGGGTCCAGAGCCATGACACGCTCGTTGGAGTTCAGGGTGATCTGAGCCGTCGAGAAGAAGTCGCCGTTGGCAGTGCCCATGGTGGTGCCGTCCTCCTCGCCGGAGAAGTTGAAGTACTGCAGGTAGTGGCTGGCAGCAGCGTTGGAGCTGTCGGAGAAGTCCTGGCGGCGGCCGTACCACACGAACTCGCTGCACATGTGGTTGAAGTCAAGGCTGTGGCTGAACTGCGTCACGCCCTTGGGAATCGAAGCCTCGGACTTCTGGATCTGCTTGATCAGCTGGTAGTGCTCGATCGTAGCCAGGGTGTTACGGATCGAGTCCGGAAGGAAGATGTACTCACCGATGGCCTTGATGTTGTCGATCACCAGGAGACCAGCGTCGCCGCCAGTGATGCCCGCGATGGTCGACAGCGCACCGGTGGTGGCCGTCATCTTGTACAGGGCGTCCTTCTTGCGAAGCTTGATCTTGAACTTGATGTCCGAAAGGTGCAGCGCAACCAGGGGCACCGCGTTGCAGTAGTCGTTGAACCAGAACGGAAGCTCAATGTACAGACGCTGGGGAGCGTGGGGAAGCGCCTCCAGAGCGGAGTCGATACCACCACCATCCGAGGTACGCCCGGTGAACTCCTTCGACCGGTGAGAGTAAGGCTTCGACATAGTGTCCCACACGTGGAGCCACTCACCGGGGATCTGAAGGTGCGTCACAGCGCCGATCTCCATAGTCAGCTCCTCGATCATCGCGTGACCAAGATCCTCAACCTGCGCAACGTGAGACGCAGTCACAACACCGTTGCTCACCGAACCGTAGCTGGCAGCAGGGGTCGCCGCAGCGATGTCCACAACAAGGTAGCACTTAGTGAACATATCGCTCGAGTAGTGCACGCTAAAAGTAAGCGTCTTGTTGTAATTTTGGGTCCCAGTGGGCTGGATCTCACGGGGCTCAATAGAGAAGGGCGCGGGCTTCGTGATGCTGCACTTGAAGGGAAGCAGAGAGCTCGACTGGGTGATGGAGTTCTGGCTACCGAAGGAAGCGAGCTGGGAAAGAGAACCGCTGCCGGCGGCACCCTTGAGGATGTGGGAAACCTCAACAACGTCGTTGTTGCTGAGCTGGACCTTCTGGTCTGCGAGCTTGCCGTTAACCTTGAGGGCAAAGTCAACATCCTTGGCAAGGCCGAATTCGTTGCGCACAAGGGCGGCAACGTCGGTCGACGCGTTGACGTCGACAAGCTTGGACTCATGGAGGTGGTTGAGAAGAATCTGCATGATTGCTATGTTTATTTAGTGGCAACATTTTATTTTTGGAGAGATAAGTATATTGGGGTGGAAAAGGGCGCGAGAGGGTTCGGAACTGCGATGTGACTCAAAAAAAGTTTTTTCGAGTCATTTTTTTTCTTTCGGGTAATCATAGTGAAAACCTGAACAAAAAAAAAGATGGACCCGAGCCCCACGGACCTCTTTTGGAAA
>MDTA01212322.1_pt1 | contig 12769 bp, 14 predicted proteins | sample 811151 | NCBI WGS metagenome assembly MDTA01 (sample SAMN05326648, study PRJNA326480) | marine metagenome | isolation source: seawater | place: Indian Ocean: South | collected 2010
ATAAAGAGAAAAGCGCCTAAGATTAAAAATAAGGAGACGTCCTGTGGCTAAAAGAGATTGTTATGATGTCTTAGGTATCCCTAGAGGTGCTTCTAAAGATGATATAAAAAAAGCTTACAGAAAATTAGCTTTAAAACACCATCCAGATAAAAATAAAGGCGATAAAAATTCCGAAGAAAAATTCAAAGAGGCTAGTGAAGCCTACCACATACTCTCCGATGATAAGAGGAAAGCAAATTATGATCAATTTGGTCATGCAGCTTTTGAAGGCGCTGGAGGTGGGGGTTTTCAAGGTTTTGGAGGTTTTGATAGCTCGTCATTTTCAGACATTTTTGAGGATTTCTTTAGCGACTTTGGTGGAAATTCATCTAGAAGAACTAGCAATAGAGGGAATGATCTAAGATATGATGTAAGCATTAGTTTAGAAGACGCCTATAAAGGTACTGAAAAAAATGTACGATATACAACTTACAAATCTTGTAAATCTTGTTTAGGAAGTGGAGCAGCAAAAGGTTCAAAACCAATAAGATGCGATTATTGTTCGGGAAGAGGAAAAGTAAGAACAAATCAAGGCTTTTTTACAATCCAACAAACATGTCCCCAATGTAGTGGTTATGGCGAAATGATTAGTGCACCTTGTAACAACTGCAATGGCAACGGAAAAACTCAAGCAAACGAGAATGTAACTGTCAAAATTCCCAAAGGGGTTGATGATGGCACGAGAATAAGACTGTCCGGCAAAGGTGAAGCAGGTTCAAAAGGTGGTTCTAGTGGAGATTTATATTTATTCATATCGATAGATAATCATAATATCTTTAAAAGATCTGAAGAAAATTTGTATTATGAACTACCAATATCTTTTTCAGATGCTGCATTAGGAACTTCTGTGGAAGTACCTTCAATTGATGGTGGTAAGTCTAAAATTAAGATTCCTTCTGGAACTCAACATGGAAAACAGTTTAGATTAAAAGGTAAAGGCATGCCAATTTTAAGAAGAAATATGTTTGGTGATCTTTATATTAGAGTGGTAACTCAGGTACCTTCTTCACTTTCTAGGAGACAGAGAGAGTTATTAGCAGAATTTAACGAGATAGAAACCAGCAAACCAGATCCTGTAATTAAAAGCTTTTTTGAGAAAGCTAAGAAATTCTGGAAGAAAACTTAATTAAAGTGGATACTGATCAAATAATATCTGCAATATTTCTCATTGCTGTCCTGGTTTTAATCTTGCCTGGTTTTTTATCCACTAATAATAAGATAAAACAATTTTTAAATAACCTTTCTATCTGGACTATAATAGTACTAGTAATTATTGTAATTATTTATTTTATTAGATAATGGGAAAAATTAATTTAGCTATTGTAGGGTGTATGGGTAGAATGGGGCAACAACTCATTAAATCAGCACAAAAAAATAAAATTTTTAAAATTGTGTCTTTAACAGAAAATAAAAAAATTAATAAAAAGATATCTGGAATTAAACTTCAAATAAATTCGCCTTCAGCTTTTAAAAAAACAGATATAATTATTGATTTTACGGTTCCAAGATGCACTTTGGAAATTCTAAAACTCGCTGAAAAACAAAAAAAAAGAGTTGTTATTGGGACAACCGGTTTTACAAAAAAAGAGGAAAATTTAATTAAAAATTTTTCCAAAAAAATTCCAATTTTAAAAGCAGGTAATATGAGCTTAGGAGTAAACCTACTCATGTATTTAACAGAAATTGCTTCAAGATCTCTAGGAAATAATTTTTTTAGTAAAGTTTATGAAGTACATCATAAACATAAGATTGATTTTCCGTCTGGAACAGCTTTAATGTTAGGTGAAGGAATAGCGAAAGGAAAAAATAAAAGTTTTGATAATCTAATTGGAAAAAAATATCTAAATAAAAGAATTTTTCCTTATTCAAAAAAAATAAATTTCAACTCCGTTCGTAGAGGTAATGTAATTGGAGAACACGAGGTAAGTTTCTCAAGTGGTAAAGAAACTATAAAACTGAATCACGAGTCTTTTGATAGAGCTCTATATTCTGAAGGAGCTTTAACCGCTGCTGTTTGGCTAATGTCTAAAAAAGTAGGCCTTTATTCTATGAGAGACCTTCTTAACTTTAGGTGAATAATAAAGAAAAAGCTAAAATTATTTTGAGGATACTTAATCAGATTTATCCTAAAGTACCAATACCACTCAATTATAAAAATAAATTTACTCTTTTAATTTCTGTACTTCTTTCAGCACAATGTACTGATGTGAATGTTAATAATGTTACAAAAGACATTTATCCAAAATATAATAAACCGATACACTTTGTAAAACTTGGTAGAAAGAAAATTGAGCGTCTAATTAAAAGAATTGGAATATTTAGAGTTAAAGCTAGAAGTATCTTTTACCTATCAAAAACATTAGTTGAAAATTATAAAGGCAGAGTTCCGAACACTTATGAGGAGCTTGAAAAATTACCAGGTGTTGGTCATAAGACTGCTAGTGTTGTTATGTCTCAAGGTTTTGGTTTCCCTGCTTTTCCAGTTGATACACACATTCATAGATTGGCTCAAAGATGGGGTTTAACTAATGGAAAAAACGTTGTCCAAACAGAAAAAGATTTAAAGGACATCTTTCCCAAAAAATATTGGAACAAGCTCCACTTGCAAATAATTTGGTACGGAAGAGAATATTGTAAAGCTAGAGATTGTTATGGAATAACTTGTAAAATTTGTAAAAGCTGTTATCCAAATAGAAAAAAAACTGTTAAAACAAAAAAAGCTTAAATGAAGATCTTAGGAATTGGTAATGCTATTGTTGATGTGATTTGTAAAGTTGAAGATAAATTTATCGCTCAAAATAATTTAACAAAAAGCACAATGAAGCTTGTAAATGAGGGTGAGTTTAAAAAGCTGTTATCAAATTTAAAAATAGAAGAAACTGTTTCAGGCGGATCTGTTGCAAACTCTATTGTAGCCCTATCTCAACTTGGAAATAAGGTAGGTTTTATCGGTAAAATTAGTGATGATAGTTTAGGTGTGAAATATGAGGAAGGTTTAAAAAAAGAAAACGTAAGGTTCTTCTATACAAAAAAAAAAGAATTAATTCCAACTGGAACATGTTTGATATTAATTACACCTGACTCTGAACGAACCATGGTAACTTTTCTAGGTACTGCAGGAAAAATTAATGAAAATGACATTGATATAAATGCAATAAAGAATAGTGAAATCTTATTTTTAGAAGGCTATCTTTGGGATGAAGGTGAACCAAAAAAAGCTTTTGAAAAATCAATTAATAACTCTAACAAAGTTGCAATGTCATTATCAGACTTATTTTGTGTGGAAAGACATAAACCTCATTTTTTAGAACTTGTTAAATCAAAAATAGATATTACTTTTGCTAATGAACAAGAAATAACGGCATTAATTGGTGCAAAGAAGTTTGAGGATGTAATAGATTTTTCAAAAAATACGAAAAAGTTAATTATTATTACTAGAGGTAATAAAGGCGCTTTGGCAATTGAAAACGATAAAGTCGCTGAATGCTCTGCAAGAAAAAATCTAAAAATTCTTGATCTTACAGGAGCAGGGGATTTATTTGCAGGTGGTTTCCTTGATGCGTATATAAATGATAAACCAATTAAAGAATGTTTAGAAAAAGGAACTGATATGTCTTCTAGAGTTATACAAATTATTGGCGCAAGATTAAACTAATTTTATTTTTTTTCTTTTAAAACTTCCTTTACCTTTTTTTGGTTTAATAACTTTTTTTCTGTATTTGACTGAAAATAAATCTAATGCATATTTATTTCTTTTTTTCACAAAGAATAACCGGTCTTCTTATTTAAGATAAATTTATCATCCATAAATTTATCGCTAATTTTTTTTCTTAATCTATAAATATGAGTTTCTACTGTATGAGTATCTGCATCAGTTGAGTAATTCCAGACAGACGATAAGATTTCATCTTTTGATGTTGGCTTTGAGTTATTTAAAAGTAATTCAATAAGTTTAACTTCTTTTTCAGTAAGAACTATTGAATTGAATTTATTAAATAATTTTTTTTCGTTTTTGTTCATAAGATATTCCTTTACTTTTATTGAAGAATTTGCAGAAAATTTTTTTTTAGCTATTACATTTTCTACCATTGAATTTAATTCTTTTAAAGATGTAGGAATTTGCAAATATTCGTCACAACTAACTTTTAAATTTTTTTTTCTAGACACAAAAATTTTAATAGTATTACTTTTGTTGATTGCATCCATTTTATTAAGATCAGTTAGAATCTCATCATGAAATAAGATTATATCAAAATCAATGTTCTTATTTTCAAAATGAGGATTAAACTTTAAAAAAGGTTTAAGTTCATTTATTGTGGAATATAGCGAATGGCCAAAAATTAAAACATTTAATTGATGCATATAATTATAAATAAAAATTACCTTACTTTTAATGAATATAAAGTAAAATGTGCTGTAGGTAAAAGGGGAATTGGGTATAAAAAAAAGGAAGGTGATCTAATCACTCCAAAAGGCCAATATAAAATTAAGTATATTCTTTATAGAAAAGATAGACTTCAAAAAATACAAACAAAATTAAAAAAAAAAATTATAAAGAAAAATATGGGCTGGTGCGATGACCCAGAGTCAAAAAAATACAATCAATTAGTAAAACTTCCAAACAATTATAAGTATGAAAAACTGTTTAGAAAAGAAAATATCTACGATGTATTACTTGTATTAAATTTTAATATGAACCCTATTAAAAAAAATAGAGGAAGTGCAATTTTTATTCATATATCCAAAAGAAATTATGCAAAAACTGAAGGTTGTATTGCTATAAAAAAAAGCGATCTTTTAAAAATTATTAAAAATTTAACATCAAAATCTTTAGTTAAGATCTTGAACCGAAAATAGAGCTTCCGATTCTTAAAAAAGTTGCTCCGTGCTCAATTGCTTCCATATAATCAGATGACATGCCCATACTAAGTTCTTTTAATGTAAGCGATTTATTTAATTCATTTAACGATTTAAAATATTTATGGGCATTATTATCATTAGGTGGAATAGCCATGAGGCCGATAATATTTAATTTAATATCATTTATACAATAATAATAAAAAGGCTCTAGCTCACTCACATGTATTCCTGATTTTTGTATCTCATTACCTATGTTTACCTGAATAAAATATTTAAGCTGCTTTCCAAATTTAGATTGATATTTTGCTAAAGCATCTGCTAATTTTTTGCTGTCTAAAGAATGAATGTAATCAAAAAATTTTACTGCATCTTTAGCTTTATTACTTTGAAGTTTTCCAATTAAATGTAATTGTAAATCATCATTTTGTTTTTTTATAGTGTTCCATTTTGATACAGCCTCTTGGACTTTATTTTCACCAAAATGTTTGTGTCCGTAATCAATTAATGGCTTTATATGATCTAAAGGAAATGTCTTACTTACAGCAATAACATTAATAAGCCTATTTGCTCTTTGTTTTTTAATATTAGAATTTATTTTTTCAAAACTTTCTACTATGTTATTCATATGTTTGCTTACAAAAAAAAGTACTTTTTTATTTTTGAAAATATTAAAGATATTAATCTAAGTAAAATTAAACCAAATCGCAAATTTATTTTTATATACAGAAATCGAATTAAAAATATAAAATTGGAAGAATTACAAAAATTTAGAAGAAAATGTAAGACTAAAGGATTTAAATTTATAGTTGCTAACGACATTAAGTTGAATAATTTACTAAATACAGATGGTATATATATTTCTTCGTTTAATAATAGCTTAAAATCTCTAAGTTATAAAAATCAAAATAAAATCATAATTGGATCTGCACATAATCTTACTGAAATAAGTCAAAAAAAGAAACAAGGATGTAATTATATATTTTTTTCAAAATTATTTAGAGTGGATTATACTCCGAAAAGTATTTTTATGGGCATATTGAAATTTAATAATATATTTTTTAAATTTAAAAACGTAATACCTTTAGGAGGGATTAAGTTTAATAATCTTAATAAGATGAAAAGTGTAAAGGCGGATGGGTTTGCAATTATGTCAGAAATAAAAAAAAAGCCGGCTATTTCTAACCGGCTTTTTTAATTAAATTAAGTTTATTAGAACGCTACTGAGATACCGATTGTTCTAGTATCGTCTTTTGCGTCTTTAACAAAATTAGCATTGTCTGTAGAAGCATCTTGTAGACCAATTGTCATTCCGCCAACTGTGTAACCTACGTTGATAGCTGTTGTTTCTTGCTCTACGTTTTGAGCAGCAACATTGTGTCTATCAGACTTGTATTCATTGTAAGATACAGAGAATTCATCGTTTATAGCATAAGCTATACCAACTACTGAGTCTCTATAAAATACTGAGTCTGTTCCAGCTGCTGACATACCTTCGTTGTGGTATTTTTCTTGAATACCAAATTTGAAGTTTCCAGCGCCGAAAGTTAATGCAGCTGTTAAATCATATGCATCATCTGTTTTCGCAACACTTGACTCATCATGACTTGCATAACCAGTTGTTAAAACTGCGTTTCCTAAGAAACCACCAACTACTGGTAAGTCACCTAATGATGTTTTAATTGATAATGATTCACCTGAACCAACTGCAGATGTACCACCTGATGCTGCGTTGTCAGCATTTTTTGTACTGTCTGCTTTTGGATAGTATTTAAAGTTAACTGAACCAAGTATAGGTAAATCAAATTTTGTACCGATACCCATTTGTCCAGCTAAGTCTCCGATATCATTGTATGTACCAGATCCTGAACCGTTTGCTTCCTCATATGCAGATGGAGTTATATCATCAATTGCATCAACTGGGTCACTGTCAGATCCGATGTAAACTGTAGCGAATCCACCAACATTTCCAAATGATAACTGTGAGTTTCCATATGTTAATGAGTCATTTGTATCTTGCATTACTGATACTGTAATACCATTGTCCAACTCTGTTGAACCAGCGAACTTAAGTTCTCTGTCAGTACCTAGTGGGTTACCAGTAGTACCCCCCTCTTGAACTGTATGGTAAGTTACTTCCATATTACCTGTTACCGTTAATTCACCAGCTTTAGCTGTTGAAACTGCAAACAAGAAAGATAGAGCAACTAATATTTTAGTAAGTTTCATTATTATTTCCTTTGTTTAAGTTTAATAATGTTGTTTTTTACCTTAAAGTAAGAGTTTTTCGCCTCAAATTTATTGAAATAAGACCTTTTTTTACATTATGTTGTATTTTTACCACACTTAAAACTGTACAGAAATCAGGGATTTTAAGCTATAAAACAAAATTCAATGCATCAGATTATTTCAGATAAAAATAAAATGAATTTTTTGTCCTTTTTTACAAAAATTCTACCTATTTTAGGAATATTATTATTTCTACAGGCATGTGCTTTACCAGAATTTGCAAAACCAAAAAAAGTTTCAAAAGACATTCCTATATCTGCGAAAGAAAGGGCAAGAAAAAACGTAGATGAAGGTAGAGGGGTTAGCTTAAAAGGAGCGTTAGGAGGGAGACGTTCTACAAATTATGAGTTCAGTACATCAAACCCTTTATGGAGGGCTTCTTTGGAGATAATAGATTTTATGCCACTGGCAACTGTTGATTATTCTGGGGGAATTATTATTACCGATTGGTATAGTGACACTGCTAATTCAGATGAGTCAATAAAAATTACAGTTAGATTTTTATCGAACACTGTTCAATCCAATAGTTTAAAAATAATTGTGCATAACAAGAAATGTAGATCAGACGAAAATTGTTCGATTGACGAAATAGATTCTAATATAAAATTCGAATTACAAAAATCCATTTTAGCTAAAGCTGCTCAATTTGAACGTGATTCAAAAAAACAAAAAAAATAAAGATTTTTAAAATGGAAAGATACAACTTTCTACAAATTGAAAAAAAATGGCGTGAGAACAAATTAGCCGTAAATGTTAAAAATAAAGATTCTACAAAAAAATATTACTGTCTGGAAATGTTTCCTTATCCCTCTGGAAAGATACACATGGGACATGTTAGAAATTATACTATAGGAGATGTGTTAGCTAGGTATAAATACCTTAATGGATTTAACGTTTTGCATCCAATGGGATGGGACGCTTTTGGCCTTCCAGCAGAAAACGCTTCTAAATTAAACAACTTACATCCAAAAAAATGGACTAACGAAAATATTAATACAATGAAAAATCAATTAAAGATGTTAGGTCTATCGATTGATTGGGGACGTGAAATTTCAACATGTGACAAAGAATATTACAAACATCAACAGGAGTTATTCATAGACTTCTATAACAAGGGACTGGTTTCTAGAAAAGAAACTTATGTTAATTGGGATCCTGTAGAAAAAACTGTACTTGCAAATGAGCAAGTTATAAATGGTAAAGGATGGAGATCAAATGCATTAGTTGAGAGAAAGAAACTGTCCCAATGGTTCTTTAACATATCAAAATTTTCAGAAGAATTATTAAAAGATCTAGAAACCCTAAAGGGATGGCCAGATAAAGTTAAATTAATGCAAAAAAACTGGATCGGAAAATCGATTGGCTGTGAAATTAATTTTGAATTAAATAATGATAAAAAAAAAATTTGTGTGTTTACAACAAGACCAGATACAATTTTTGGAGCAAGTTTTTTAGCACTTTCACCTGATCATAAGTTAAGTAAAAATTTTCAGAACAACAAAGAGTTCCTAAAATTTAAAAAAGAATGTAATAAAACAGGAACTACGGAGGAAGCTCTAGCTAATGCTGAAAAATTAGGATTTGAAACAAATCTATTCGTCGATCACCCTTTTATTAAAAATAAAAAGTTGCCAATTTATTTTGCAAATTTTGTCTTGATGGATTATGGAACAGGTGCAATTTTTGGTTGTCCTGCTCATGACCAAAGAGATTTTGAATTTGCAAAAAAATATAGACTTGAAATAATTAAGGTAGTTAGCGACGGGTCTGCAAATAATACCCTAAGTGAAGCCTATCTAGGGAATGGTAAAATTATAAACTCAAATTTTTTAAATGGTTTAGATACAGAAGATGCAAAAATTAAAATAATCAAAGAAATTGAAGAAAAAAAAATTGGTAAGAGTAAAACGCTTTATAGACTCAAGGATTGGGGGATCTCAAGACAAAGATATTGGGGGTGTCCAATCCCGATGATTTATTTAAAGGATGGTTCAATTGTACCAGTTGATAAGAGTGAATTGCCGATTGAGCTGCCTGATGATGTCGATTTAAATAGCAAAGGGAATCCTCTGGAAAATCATTCTAGTTGGAAAAAAACTACTCAAAAATCGACGGGTAAAGAAGCACTCAGAGAAACGGACACTTTAGATACATTTGTTGACTCATCATGGTACTTTTTGCGTTTTTGTTCTCCAAAAGACCAGAAAAATCCATTTGATTTAAAAGAAATAAAATATTGGATGCCTGTTGATCAATATATAGGAGGAATTGAGCATGCCATTTTACATTTGTTATATTCTCGTTTCTTTACGAAAGGAATAAAAAATTGTATCGATGATTTTAATATTTCTGAACCATTTAAAAATTTATTTACACAAGGTATGGTTTGTCACGAAACTTATAAAGATAAAAATCATAACTGGCTTTACCCTTCAGAAATAGAAAAAATTGAGGATAATAAAATTATAAAAAGGTCAGACAAATCTATCGTTACAGTAGGTCCACCAGAATCTATGTCAAAATCAAAAAAAAATACTGTTGATCCAGAAATTATGATAAATCAATTTGGTGCAGACGCAGTAAGATGGTTTATTTTATCAGATAGCCCTCCTGAAAAAGATGTTCAGTGGACGGATAGCGGTGTTGCTTCAGCTAATAAATTTTTACAAAAAATTTGGAATTTAAAATTCTTATTATCAAAACGTCAGAACAATAAAATTGATGATAAAGATGAAAAAAAATTTAAATTAGATCTTAATAATTTTATTTATAAGATAGATCACTCGATCCAAAGTTTTAGATTTAACGTTTCGATTGCATTGTTTTATGAATTGTATAGTTACTTTAAAGAAAGCTTAGAATTTAGAATTGGTACCGAATTGCTGTCTTTTTATTTTATTGAAATGATGAAATTAATGATGCCTTTTACCCCTCATTTATCACACGAGTGTCTTGAAAATTTAGGTTGCAAAAATGCATATGAATGGCCAAAAATTGACAAAAAAAACTTAATAAGTGAGATAAAACTTGCAGTACAAATTAATGGCAAAACCAGGGACATAATTACTATTAAAAAGGACTTAATTGAAAAAGAAATACAAAAAATTGTTTTAAATAAATCAAAAGCTAAGAAATATATTGAGGATAAAAAAATTCTCAAGACGATTTTTGTCAAAAATAAGATATTAAATTATATAATTACAAACAAATAATGAAAACATTTGTAGTACTTTTAATTTTTATAACTTTAACTAACTGTGGCTTTAAAGTTGTAAAAAAAACAGATTTTAATAATTTTAATATAACTGAAATTACAACAGAAGGAGATAAAAGGATTAATTTTAAATTAAAAAATAAACTCCTATTTAACTCAAATAAAGAAAATGATAATAAAGTAATTATAAAGATTTTTTCGAAAAAAAATAAATCTATAAAAGAAAAAAATATCAAAAACGAAATAACAAAATATCTTTTATCTATTTCAGTCGATATAAAGTATATTAAATTGGATGGAGGTTCTGAGAGCGAATTTTCTGTCAATAAATCAAGCGATTACAATGTTGCCAATCAATATTCTAAAACTTTAAGTAACGAAAAAAAGTCAATTGACTTACTTACAAATGAAATAGCTGATGAAATTCTAGATAATCTTAGACTAAATTTAAATGATTTATAAAAGTTACGAAATAGAGCAAGATAATAAAATACTGAAAGATAAAATTTTTTTATTTTATGGAGAAAATTTAGGTCTTAAAAATGACCTGAAAAACCAAATTAAAAAAATTAATAAAAACTCCGATATTATTTTTTTTAGTCAAGATGAAATTTTAAAAAATCAAAATATTTTGATAAAAGAAATAAGTAATGACTCTTTATTTCAAGATAAAAAAGTCTTTTTTATAGATCAAACAAATGACAAAATTTTACAAATTTTAGAAGAGGTAATTTTATTAATTAAAAAAAATGAACTATATTTGTTCGCAGAGATTTTAGATAAAAGATCTAAATTAAGAAATTTTTTTGAGAAGTCTAAAAATTTAGCAGCTGTTGCTTGCTATCCTGATAATGAAATTACAGCAAAAAGAATTGTAAATGATCGATTAAAAGGATTTGACGGATTAACACCTTTCATTATTAATCTTATATTAGAAAAAACTGAGATGAATAGAGTAAAATTAAACAATGAAATTAGTAAAATTGAAACATTCTTTAATAATAAGAAAATTGAAAAAGAGAAATTGGAAATTTTACTAAATATTAAAGAAAGCAATAACTTTAATTCTTTAAGTGATAAAGCACTGATAGGAAATAAGGTAGATACTAACAAACTTTTAAGTGAGACAATTTTAGATAAGGAAAAAACTAATTATTATTTAAATATCATCAACCAAAGGTTAGATAAACTCTATGAAATTAACAGAATACAAGACGCTAATATAGAAAATAGGATTAATAATTTAAAACCTCCAATTTTTTGGAAAGACAGACCTAACATTGTTGCTCAAGCTAAAAAGTGGAAAATAAATAAAATTAAAAAAATTAAAGAAAAAACTTACGACCTAGAAATATGTTTAAAGTCTAATTATCAAATTAACAAAGATATTTTATTAAAAAAATTAATTTTAGATATCTGCGAACAAGCTAATTCTTAGTTAATAAATCAGAAATTAATTCAAATTGATCTAAATCTTTATACTGGATAACAAGCTTACCAGAGTTATTTTTTTTATTTATAATATTTACCTTTAAACCTAATATTTTTTCTATTCTTTCTTGTGTTTTAAGAATGTTTGAGTCTATAAATTTTTCTTTTTTATTCGCTTTTTTATTTCTCGTTAAGTATTCGACTTTTCTAGCACTATAATTTTTTGAAACAATTTCCTCAGCTATTGAAGATGCATTTGAAATTCCTATAAGTGGTCTAGCTTGCCCAGATGTTAGGGTACCTTCTTCTAACATAGCTAATACATCTGATGGTAAAGTTAATAGTCTTAAAGTATTACTTATATGACTTCTACTCTTAGACATGAGTTTTGAAATACTATCATGGTCATATTTGAATTCCTCATTTAATCTTTTATAACCTCTAGCCTCTTCAATTGGATTTAAATCATCTCTTTGTATATTTTCCACAATGGCGACTTCTAATGACTCTACATCGCTTAAATCTAAAACTGTTACTGGTATTTCATGAAGACCAGCTCTCTGTGCAGCCAACCATCTCCTCTCACCAGCAACAATCTCATATTTACCAGAGCTTGATTTGCTGGGTCGTACTGCGATTGGCTGAATAATGCCGTTTTTCTTTATAGAATTAGCCAATTCGTCAAGTTTCTCATCCTTAAAATTTTGCCTTGGTTGATAAGGATTTCTAGATAAGTCTGCAATCGATATCATATTAACTGGATTCATTACTTGTTTACTATCTTTAGGAGCTGTGTCTCCAAAAAGTGCAGATAATCCCCTACCTAAACCTTTTTTTTTTCCAACATTCATGCAGCACTTTCAATTTGATTTTTTTTTAAAAATTCTTCAGCAAGTTTAAAATAAGATTTGCTGCCAACACAATTTTTGTCATATACAA
>MDTA01062284.1_pt1 | contig 12768 bp, 9 predicted proteins | sample 811151 | NCBI WGS metagenome assembly MDTA01 (sample SAMN05326648, study PRJNA326480) | marine metagenome | isolation source: seawater | place: Indian Ocean: South | collected 2010
AGTAGTTTTGATAATCAATTTATATGCGCCTGTAGCTCAACTGGATAGAGCGCTTGGCTACGGACCAGGAGGTTCTGGGTTCAAATCCTAGCAGGCGCAAATTGAAAAAATATGCTTAATTTAAAATCTATAAGTATTACTTTTCCTCTATTTAAAGACAAAAGAACAGTAAAAAGAATGATAGATAAAAGTATTAAAGTTCTCAAAGATACTAGAAAAAAATATGAAGTAGTAATAGTAGATGATGGCTGTCCTGAAAAATCTGGAGAAATTGCAAAAAAATATTCAAAAAAATTTAAAAACGTGAAAGTAATATTTCACAAAAAAAATCAAGGTTACGGAGCAGCAGTAAAAACCGGTTTAAAAAAATGTAAATATGAATGGATTTTTCAAACTGATGGAGATGCTGAATATGATGTAAATGATTTAAAAAAATTATTGAAAGCTTCGAAGAATTCAGACTTAGTAATTACTTACAGATTTAAAAAAAAATATAAAACAAGCAGAATAATTATTTCTTGGGTGTATAATATTATACTTAGATTTTTATTTAAGACAAATTTTAAGGACATCTCAACAGGATCAAGACTTATAAAGAAGTCTTTGGTAAATAAAATTAAATTAACATCCAATAGCCCGTTTGTGGGAGCAGAATTAGCTGTAAAAACTAAATATCGAGGCTATAAGGTAAATGAAATAGGCATTCACACTTACCCAAGAACCTTCGGGACTGGTTCTTCTGTGAGTTTAAAAAATATAGCGCTAACTATTAAGGACATGATAAAACTATATTTTAAAGTTAAAATTTTAGATGAAAAATAATTTGGAACAAGAAAATCTTTACTCTTTTGATAAGAACTATTCATCAAATATTTTCTTTAAACAACCTGACAAATACAGAGAATTAGAAAAATTTTCCAATTTATCAAAAAATATAATTACTACTGGATCGAATTATTCATATAGTCCAGCAGGATTTGGAGAGGGAAGTCTTTCACTGTTTTTAAATAAATTTAATAGAATTCTTAATTTTAATCCTGCAAAGAAAGAAATAACAGTAGAGTCGGGAATTTTTTTATCTGATTTTTTAAATTTTTTACTAAAGTACGATTTATGGATACCTCAAATACCAGGTTATCCTTTTATAACTTTAGGCGGCGCAGTAGCAGCCAACTCACATGGAAAATCATGTGGAGTTCATGGTACAATTAGAAAATCTATAAAAAGCATCTTATTATTTCATAAAAAAAATGGATGGCTTGAACTATCAGAAGAAAAAAATAAAGAAATTTTTGAATTAACAATTGGAGGATTAGGTTTGACAGGAACAATAGTCAATATAACTCTAAACCTATCAGAATTAAAGCAAAAGAGATTTAGCACAAAAAGAGAAAAAGTAAGTTCAATTGAAAACTGCATATCCTCAATAAATGGAAAAAATAAAGATACTTTTATTTATTCTTGGAATAGAGCTGACGATGAAAAAAATTTTGGCAAAGGATTTGTATTTAAAAATATTATAGATAAAGATGGCCCGTCTTCCTTTAAAGAAATTTCTAGAAATAAAAAAAAAAATTTCTTATTACCTTTTTCCTTATGGAACAGATTTTCAATAAAACTAGCAAATATTTTTTTTATTAATATGAATAATTTCGCAGGAAGAGAGTCAAAAGAAGATTTTGAAAAAGTCATTTTTCCATTCGTCGGAAATGAGACATACTTCAATTTTTTTGGAAGACAAGGGTTTATTGAAAGTCAACTACTGATTTCCAAAAAGAGATTAGGCGAATTTTTTGAAGAATTTAAAAGTTTATATAAATTTTATAGACCAATCATAACTCTTTTTTCACTTAAAAATATGAGCGGAACTCAAAAATATTTAAGGTTTGAAGATGATAAAATATGCGTTACTTTTGATTTTATAAATAATAAGATTAATAGAAAATTTCTTATAGAATTAGATAAACTTTGTATAAAATACGAAATTCTACCCTCAGTTATAAAAGACTCTAGATTGAATAAAGAAACCTTTTATAAATGTTATAAAGAAGCACAAATTTTTAAAGATAAATTAATTAATTTTGACAAAGAAAGAGTTTATAAATCTGAGCTATCAAGAAGATTAGACATATGAGTTATTTAGTTGTTGGAGCATCGTCTGGTTTAGGTAGAGAAATTGCATATACATTTGCTAAGGAAAAAAATGATTTAATTTTAGTTTCCCGGGATCAGAAAGATTTGTCAGCGATAGAATCTGATTTAAAAATTAGATTTAAAGTAAAAGTAAAAAGTTTGAATTTAGATTTTTCTTCAACTAATGAAATTGACTCTAAAATGTTTTCTAAAAATGAAATTTATAAAGATTTAAAAGGAGTTTTATTTCCAGTTGGCTATATGTTCGATACTGACAACGTAAATTTAAAATCAAAGGACTCTCAAGATATATTATACGCAAATTATCTATCTATATCTCATACAATACTCCAATTAAAAAAATATCTTTCGTCCAATAATAGTTTTTCAATTGTAGGATTCGGGTCTGTTTCTGGTATTCTTGGTAGAAAACTGAATAGTAATTATTCAGCAGCTAAAAGAAGTTTGGAGTCATATTTTGAAAGCTTAGCTTTTGAAAATCTTAATACAAAGACAAACATTCAATTTTACGTTTTGGGATATCTTGATACCAATCTATCTTTTGGTAAAAACTTAAAGTTGCCAAAGGGTTCAACTCGACGTTTATCTGAAATAGTATATGGGAATATAAATAAAAAATTTAAAAAAAAATACTTTCCATTCTTTTGGTCAATAATAGTTTTGATTTTAAAACTTGTACCTTTTTTCATTTTATTGAAATTAAATAAATTTTTTAAATAATGCTAAAACAATTGGATAATAAATTTTTCGTTCTTATCGTTGTTGCCGCATTACTTCGAATAATAGCGATCATTATTTATGGAGATACCGAAATAGATCAAGAGTGGGGCATCATGCTTCAAAATCTTGAAGAAAAAAATATACTTAGTGTAAGGCAAGTTGACGGTCAGCCGGTACCGAATGCTTTTATGCCACCTTTATATCCATTATTTTTATACTCAATTAAAATATTCTTTCAAAACTCATTATATTTTTTAACTTTTATTAAAAGTATACAATTACTATTTTCCTTAATTTCAATATATCTTTTTTATAGAATTTTATTAGAATTTTATTCGAAGAATATTAGTTTGATCGGTGCCTTTTTATTTTCTTTTTTTCCTTTGAATGTTTATGCAGTTTCCCAAATTTCATCAATTACATTACAGCTATTTCTATTAAATATATTTTTATATAGTTTTGTAAAAATTTTTAAAAATAAAAATGATATCAAGAATTTATTAATATTTCCAATTTCGTCTGGATTATTAATACTTCTTAGGGGTGAATTTTTTATTTTTGTGATTTTGTCATTAGTTTATCTTTTTCTTCAACAACAAAATGTAAAAAATATTTTATTAATTTTATTAATTACTTTAATCGTAATCTCGCCTTATGTTTTACGGAACTATAATACTTTTGGAGTAATAACAATTACAAAATCAGCTGGCTATAATTTATTAAAGGGAAATAACCCTCAATCCAAAGTAGAAGGTATAGGAATGTTTAGAATTCCGGGAGAAATTGTTCCAGAAGTTAAAGAAAAATTGACAAAACTTGAGTCTTTAGGACCTATAAAAAAACATGATATTATCAAAGACGAAATCCTAATGGATCAAGCAGTTCAATTTATCAAAAATGATCCTTATAGATATTCTTTATTATATTTTAAAAAAGCAGCATCCTTTGTTTTCATAGATATTGACTCAACTTATCCGAATTATTATTCGTATTTAAATATTATACCTAAAATTTTAATTTCGATAACAACTATTGTAGGAATTTTTATGTTGATAAGATTTAAAATAAATCTTTATAATTATTTTATATTATACTATTTGGCAAATATTGGATTATTTTCATTTTTCTTTATCTTACCTAGATACAATCTTTCTTTATTAAGTGTCCAAATTATAATAAGCTTATACTTATTAAAAAAGTTAAAGCCAAACCTTTAGAAAAAATCATGAGAAACTTAATAAATCTATCTTTAAAAAAGGCAGTAGTAATATTTTTTATTTTAATATTTATAATTTTGTTAGCTTTAACTTTTTTATTATAAATAAGCAAAAGTAAGAATTATTATTCCTAACAAAATTCTATAAGCTATAAAAATATTTAAGTTGAAACTTTTAACAAAATTAAGAAAATATTTTATTGTAAGGTAAGAGAATATAAACGAAAATATAATAGAAAAAATATTTAATATTGAAAAATTTACATTTCCAGAACTTATAATTTTAAAAAGTCCATAAATTGAAACTGCTGCCAGCGTAGGAATAGATAGAAAAAAAGAAATTTTTACTGCATCAAATCTATCAAAATTTAAAAATCTTGCTGCAGTAATTGTAATTCCCGATCTGCTCACACCTGGAACTAAAGATAAAACTTGAAGTAAACCTATAAATAATGCTGACTTTAGAGAAAAATTTCTATCTATTTTTTTTGTAGTTTTAAATTTGTCACTTATATATAAAATTATACCAAAAAATATTGTTGACCATCCAATTAATTCTACATTTCTTAAAGAGTTTATAAAACCGCTTTTTATTAAAAGAAATCCAACTATCATTACTGGAAGAGAGGAAATGATGATTCTAAAAAATAAAACTTTATTTTTAACAAAGTTAAAAAGTTCTTCTTTAAAAAATATAATTACAGCTAAAAAAGATCCTATATGTAAGCTTATATCAATAGACAAATTTTGGTTTTTAAAATTTAGAAATTCAGATATTAATATTAGATGTGAAGACGAGCTTATAGGGAGAAATTCTGTAATCCCTTGTATCACTGAAAGAAAGAAAATTTCAATCATAGTTCCTATTAGATATTAAGCTTGTTGATTATGTGGCTATATAATGCATATCAGTTATGCACAAAATAGCTTTAAAATATAGGGATTTTTGATAAATTAGGTAATTATTATTGACCTAAAAATACTGTAAATTTTATAATATTCTATTATTTTCGTGGAAATTATGAGCAAAAAACTTTTACAATTTGTTGACCTTAATAAAGAAACACCGGTTAAAAGGGAAACCAAAGAGAGACGTAAAGATTTCAAGGAAATCTATAATGAATATATCGGTCCAAAAGCCAAAGAGCAATCTAGCAGATGCTCACAGTGTGGAGTTCCATTCTGCCAAATTCATTGTCCACTAAGTAACAATATACCTGATTGGTTAAAACTGACCGCTGAAGGAAGATTACAAGAAGCTTATGAAGTTTCTCAAAGTACAAATAATATGCCAGAAGTGTGTGGAAGAATTTGTCCACAAGATAGATTATGTGAAGGTAATTGCGTAATAGAGCAGTCAGGTCATGGAACTGTAACTATTGGTTCTATCGAAAAATTTATAACTGATACTGCATGGGAAAAGGGCTGGGTCAAACCTTTAAAAGTAAAAAAGGAATTAAAACAATCGGTTGGAATTATTGGAGCTGGACCAGCTGGAATGGCATGTGCAGAAGAATTACGAAAGTCGGGTTATCAAGTAACAATTTACGACAGGTATGATAGACCAGGTGGATTACTAATATATGGAATACCAAATTTTAAGCTAGAGAAACATGTCGTTGAAAGACGAACAAATCTTTTAAAAGAGAGCGGAATAAAATTTGTACAAAAATTTGAGGTTGGCAAAGATAAGACACTAGATGAACTAAGAAAAGATCACGACGCAATTTTAATTGCTACGGGAGTTTATAAAGCGAGATAAATAGAGATTCCAGGTCATGACTTAAAAAATATATTTCCAGCAATGGAGTTTTTAACTGCCTCCAACAAAAAAGGTTTAGGAGATAGAGTTGAAATGTTTGATAACGGTACATTAAATGCGGAAGGGAAAAATGTTGTTGTTATAGGAGGAGGAGATACCGCAATGGATTGCGTTAGAACTGCTGTTAGACAAAAAGCAAAATCTATAAAGTGTTTATATAGAAGAGATAGAGAAAATATGCCAGGTTCTGCCAGGGAAGTTGGAAATGCAATTGAGGAAGGTGTTGAATTTATTTGGTTAACTAGTCCTAGAAAGTTTTTAGGAGATGACAAGGTTAATGAGGTTGAGGTAAATAAGATGATTTTAGGTGAACCAGACTCTTCTGGAAGAAAAAGACCAGTCATACAAAAAGGTTCTGAATTCAAAATAAAAGCAGATATTGTTATTAAATCTTTAGGTTTTGACCCTGAAAATTTACCAAAATTATTTGGCTCTCAAGAATTGGCTGTGTCCAAATGGGGTACAATAAAAATTAATTTACAAACCATGCAATCAAATTTAGAGGGAGTTTTTGCTGCTGGTGATATTGTAAGAGGAGCATCCCTAGTTGTTTGGGCTATACGAGATGGCAGAGATGCGGCAACTCAAATTGAAAAATATTTACAAACAAAAGCCAACAAATCTATAGAAGCAGCATAAAAACTTTATGAATAGATATCAAAAAAATAAAAAAATTTTATCTGAAAACTTCTCTTATGATAAGAGAATGGAACACGATGCATGTGGCGTTGGAATGATCGCAACAACTGATGGAAAAAAAACCCGAAAAATTGTTGAATATGGCATAGAGGCATTGAAAGCGATTTGGCATAGAGGGGCTGTAGATGCAGATGGAAAGTCTGGTGATGGTGCTGGAATACAAATTGAAATAGCTCCAGATTTTTTTAAGGAAAAAATATTGGCAACGGGACACACACCTGATGATTCAAAAAGAATTTGTGTTGGTATGATTTTTTTACCTAGGACAGATTATGTTGCCCAAGAAAAATGCAGAGAAATAATTGAGTCTGTTTTACTTGAAGAGAATTTTTATATATACGGGTGGAGACAAGTACCCATTAATTCAAGTGTTTTAGGTAAAACAGCTGAACAAAGTCGACCTGAAATAGCTCAAGTCATATTTAAAAAGAACGAAAATTTAAGCACTAATGATTTAGAGAGAAACTTATTTGAGACTAGAAAAAAAATTGAGAAATTAGCTAGAGCTGACCAATTAAAAAGTCTTTATATTTGTTCTTTTAGCTCAAGATCGATTGTTTACAAAGGAATGTTTTTAGCAGAAATGTTAGCAGAATTTTACCCTGACTTGAATAACAAAAAATTAACTTCCAGATTTGCAATTTTTCATCAAAGATACTCTACAAATACTTTTCCTAGCTGGGATTTAGCTCAACCTTTTAGAACTCTAGCCCATAACGGTGAAATCAATACTTTAAAAGGAAACATAAATTGGATGAAAATTCACGAGCAGGACATGTCAAGCTCACTATTCAAAAATGTTAAAGATTTGAAACCTATTATTAGAAGTTCATCCGACTCTGGAGCACTTGACAATGTATTTGAATTACTTACCCATTCCGGAAAATTAGCTCCATTAATCAAGTTAATGATGATACCTGACTCTTGGTCTAAAAGAAGTAAAAGTGTACCCAAAAATCATCAGGACTTGTTTAATTTTTTAAATAGTACTATTGAACCTTGGGACGGACCTGCTGCAATTTGCGCAACTGATGCTAAATGGGTTTTAGCTTCCACTGATAGAAATGGTTTGCGACCTCTAAGATATACAATTACGTCTGATAATTTGTTTTTTGCTGGTTCAGAGGCTGGAATGATAAAAATTCCGGAGGAAAAAATTATTGAAAAAGGAAAACTAGGACCCGGACAAATAATAGCTATTGATTTAAAAAAAGGTGAACTTTTTAAAGATAAAAAGATTAAAGATTTTTTAGCTAGAGATTACAAAAAATATAATAAACAAATAGTTGATCTTGAGAAAAAAATTTATTCTAAAAATGAGGAAGCAAAATTTAATGGTCAAGAATTAAAAAAAAGACAATATCTTTCAGGATTAAGTATTGAAGATTTAGAATTAATTTTACATCCTATGGCAGAAGAAGGTAAGGAAGCATCTGGGTCAATGGGAGACGATACTCCAGTAGCTGTACTATCCAGTCACTTTAGACCTGTTTCTCACTATTTTAGACAAAATTTTAGTCAAGTAACTAATCCTCCAATAGACTCTTTAAGAGAAAATAAAGTAATGAGTTTAAAAACAAGATTTGGAAATCTTGGAAACATATTAGATTTTGATAACTTGACCAAAGACGACATATTTGTTTTGGACAGCCCAATTCTTACAAATACTCAATTTAAAAAACTTAATAAGATATTTTCAAAAAAAATAAGAGTAGTTGATTGTACATTTGATATTAATTCTTCTTTAAAAGAAAGAATTGAAGATATAAGACTGGAATGTGAAACAGCAGTAAGAGAAGGAAGCACATTCATAGTTCTATCAGATAAAGAAATATCGGATAGCAAGGCAAGTATACCCAGCCCAATTATTGTTGGAGCTGTTCATTCTCACCTGGTGAAACATGGATTAAGAGGTTATTGCTCTTTAAATGTCGAATGTTCAGATGCTCTTGATACCCACTCATTTGCAGTATTAATAGGTGTTGGAGCAACAACTGTTAACCCCTATCTAGCAATTGATAGTATTTTCCAAAGGTATGAAAAAAAATTATTCGGAGAATCTGATTTTATTGAATGTGTAAAAAGATTTAAAAAATCTATAGATGCAGGATTGTTAAAAATCATGTCTAAAATGGGTATTTCTGTAATAAGTTCCTACAGAGGAGGCTGCAATTTTGAAGCTGTTGGATTAAGTAGGGCTATAGTTTCAGACTATTTCCCTGGAATGTCATCAAGAATTTCTGGAATAGGAATTAGCGGTATAGAGGAAAAAATTAAAGCTTTACATAATAAATTTTCAAAGAAGAATGTTTACTCATTGCCAATAGGCGGTCTTTACCGATATAGAAAAAGCGGAGAAGAACATCAATATCAAGGACGCTTAATACATTTGCTTCAAAGTTCAGTAACTAATGGGTCTTATGAACAATATAAAAAATACTCAACAGGAATTAATAATTTACCTCCTATAAATCTAAGAGACTTATTAGAGTTTAAAGATAAAAATAAATCGATAAGTATTGATGAAGTTGAGCCAGAAAGCGAAATTTTAAAAAGATTTGGTAGCGGAAGCATGTCCCACGGAGCATTATCAGCAGAAGCACATGAAACATTAGCAATTGCAATGAATAGAATTAAAGGAGCATCTTGTAGTGGAGAGGGAGGTGAGGATGAAAAAAGATTTAAAGTACTACCAAATGGTGACTCGGCTAATTCAAGAGTAAAACAAATTGCATCGGCAAGATTTGGAGTTACAGTTGATTATTTAAATAATGCGAATGAGATAGAAATAAAAATGGCTCAAGGAGCAAAGCCAGGAGAAGGAGGACAACTACCAGGATTTAAAGTTACTAGCGAGATTGCTAGGTTAAGACATTCAACGCCTGGAGTTACTTTGATATCTCCACCTCCTCATCATGATATTTATTCTATAGAAGATTTAGCCCAGCTTATTTATGATTTGAAGCAGATTAATCCAAAAGCCAGAGTTAGTGTCAAATTAGTAGCTTCAACTGGTATAGGCACAATTGCAGCTGGAGTTGCGAAAGCAAAAGCTGATATAATATTAATTTCCGGACATTCTGGAGGTACTGGAGCTAGCCCGCAAACTAGCATTAAGTATGCAGGAGTTCCTTGGGAAATGGGATTAACCGAAGCTAATCAGATTTTAACTCTGAACAATCTAAGACACAATGTAACTTTAAAAACTGATGGAGGGCTTAAAACTGGAAGAGATATTATTATAGCAGCTATGATGGGTGCCGAAGAATATGGATTAGGTACTTCTTCCTTAGTCGCTATGGGTTGTATAATGGTAAGACAATGTCACTCAAATACTTGTCCAGTAGGTGTTTGCAGCCAAGATAAAAAGCTCAGAGAAAAATTTTCTGGAACACCTGAAAAAGTAGTTAATCTTTTTAATTTTGTTGCTAAAGAAGTAAGAGAAATATTAGCTTCTCTTGGATTTAAATCTATTAATGACATTATAGGAAGAACTGATTTACTTTTTCAAGTAAATAAAGGTTCTCCAAACTTAGATGATTTAGATTTAAATCCACTATTAGTTCAAGCAGATCCCGGTGAAAACCTCAGGTACTGTAAGAATAGAATTATTAATGAAGTACCAGAAACACTAGATGAAAAAATTTGGCTTGATATAAAAGATAAAATAGAGCCTACAAAACAACAAGTGTTTGAATACGATATTGAAAATACTTTCAGATCAGTTGGCACAAGATTATCTCATTATGTTTATAAAAAATTTGGAAATCAAAAACTAAAAGATGAAACAATTAATATAAAACTTAAAGGTTCTGCAGGTCAGTCATTAGGTGCTTTTTTAACCAAAGGTATTAAAATTATAGTAGAGGGAGATAGCAACGATTATGTTGGAAAAGGTTTATCTGGTGGTGCCATTGTAGTTTATCCTTCGAAGTTGAGTAATTTAATATCTAATAATAATACTATAATAGGAAATACGGTTCTTTATGGTGCAACTTCGGGAAGGTTATTTGCTTCGGGCCAAGCTGGAGAAAGATTTGCTGTAAGAAATTCCGGTAGTTTAGCGGTAGTCGAAGGTTGTGGCGCTCATGGATGTGAGTACATGACTGGTGGTACAGCTATAATTCTTGGAGAGGTTGGAGATAATTTTGGTGCTGGAATGACTGGTGGTATGGCATTTATCTATGATGAGAAAAATAATTTTAAGAATTATGCTAATCCATCTTCTATTATTTGGCAACCTATCGAAACAGATTATTGGAAAGAATATTTAAAAAATCAATTAAAAGAATTCGCAAAAGAAACTGGATCAAAAATTGCAAATAAAATACTTTCTAATTATGAATTAGAGTTGAAAAATTTTATTCAAGTATGTCCTATTGAAATGTTAGATAAATTAGATAATCCAATCTCTTTCAAAGAATTTAAAACAAATTTGGCATGAAAAAAAAAAAGAAAAATTCTTTTTTTTTGGATTTGGACAGACAGCAAAGTATTTTGTCAAAGAATTAAGTAAATCAAAAAAAAACTTCTCTTTTTATGCCACCACCACAAAAAAAACAGTAAATAAATTTATTAATAAAAAAAGGATAAATTTGTTTAAATTTAATGAACATGGATATAATAAAAAATTATTAAAATTCTTGAAAGAGTCTGACTATATTTTAATATCAATTCCACCACAAAGTAATAAAGATGTTGTATTAAAAACGTTTGGAAAATTTTTGAAAAATCTTAAATTTAAAAAACTTATTTATCTATCAGCTACTAGTGTTTATGGAAATCATAACGGTAAATGGGTAAATGAAAAATCTAAGCTGAAAGGTAAAACAAAATTTGGTCTAAGAAGAAAAATAGTTGAGAAAGCCTGGATTAAATTAAGAAATTTAACAAAACTAGATATAAATATTTTAAGGGTTTCTGGAATTTATTCTAAAGAAAATAATGTTTTGAAAAAGATAATTAATAATAATATTTACGTAAAAGAAAAAAAATATTTTTCAAGGATCAGAATTGAAGATTTAGCTTTAATTATAAAAAAAACTTTTTATTCTAAGAAAAAATTTTTAATTTTAAATGCCTCTGATGATAAACCGTCGACTAATATAGAGGTTGCAAGTTATGCTGCTAATTTGCTTAAAATAAAAATAAATCCTGTGCCAATATCAAAGTTTAAAAATAAAATGATTAAAGAATTTTATAAAGACTCAAAAAAAATTAATAACAAAAATATGAAAAAAACACTCAATTTAAAATTAAAATATCCTACTTATAAAGAAGGTTTATATAATATTTTTAATAATCTTAGATAATTCAAAAGATATACGTTTAAGTGATTTAGTTTCTGATAAACTGTGATCTCCTCTTTTAATAATGATAAGTTTTTTTTTTGCTTTTGTGAATACAGACAAAACTTTTTTTGAAAACGACACTGGAACAACCTCGTCTTTTTGCCCATGAAACATCGTTACATTAATTTTTATTCGAATTTTTCTATTTAATACTTTATTTTTTCTACCGTCTTTTATTAGTTGATGTGTTATAGGATATTTATATTTACCCGACTCAATTATTGTTATACCTTTTTTCATAATTTCTCTCTTAATTTTTTTGGGAAATTTATTCCACATTAATCTAGTTAAAAACTCTGGCGCTGATCCGATTCCAATAAATCCTTTAATTTTTTTTTTGTAATTCTTAAACAAATTAAGCGCTATCCAAGAGCCCATGCTTGAACCAATTAAAATAAAATCATTTTTTTTTACAATCTTTTTAATTGCATATTCAACATTTTTAGTCCAAATTGAAATGTTGCCTTTGGTAAATTCTCCAGAAGATTTTCCATGGCCCAAGTATTCCAACGCTAAAAAACCTAGACCATTTTTAATGGCAAATTTTTTAAATGTTTGTGGTTTTTTCCCCTCAACATCAGACATGAAACCATGTAAAAAAACTATATAAAGTTTCTTTTTGAAATAATTGTTGATATATCTAAGTTTTTTGCTTCCTGAAATTCTGAGATAATTAAATTTTTTCATATAAAGTTATTAATATATTTTTGTTAATATATAACATTAATTATGACACCTAAAATAAAAGTTCTTCAGGTCATTCCAAAACTAGGTTATGGAGGTGCCGAAACTGGTTGTTACGATAT
>MDTA01132090.1_pt1 | contig 12767 bp, 14 predicted proteins | sample 811151 | NCBI WGS metagenome assembly MDTA01 (sample SAMN05326648, study PRJNA326480) | marine metagenome | isolation source: seawater | place: Indian Ocean: South | collected 2010
GGCACTGTAATATTTCATGATGCAAAACTTAAGATATTTTTAACAGCATCGCCAGAAGAACGTGCAAAAAGAAGACAAGCACAGTTGAAAAGACAAGGAAGCGAGGTTAATATGCGCCTCCTTTTAGAAGAGTTAAGAGAAAGAGATAAAAAAGATACTGACAGAGAGCATTCGCCTTTAAGGCCTGCTGAAGACTCAGTGATAATAGATACTAACAATTTAGATCCAAACGGAGTAATAAAGGAAATTAAGAAACATCTTTAGTTTCAAAAAATAAAAAAATGGCAACTAATTTTGAGCAGTTATTAGAAGAGAATTTAAATACAGTGGTAATGAAGCCAGGTAGCCTGGTTACTGGTATTGTTATAGACATTTTAGACAATCATGCCGTTGTACACGTAGGATTAAAGTCTGAGTCTGCTGTTCCTATTAGTGAATTTTATAATGATTCCGGGGAGCTTGATTTAGAGATAGGAGATGAAGTACAACTAACTCTTGAAGCAGTTGAAGACGGCCATGGGAATACCAGACTCTCAAGAGAAAAAGCAATTAAACAAGAAGTTTGGAAGAGAATAGAAAATTGTATGGAGTCAGATAGTCTTTTGAAAGGACTAATTACGGGTTCAGTAAAAGGAGGCATGACCGTAGACGTTCAAGGAATTAAAGCTTTCTTGCCTGGCTCTTTAGCTGAAGTAGTTCCTACAAAAGATCTCGAACACTTAGTTGGAAGCTATGAAGAATTCAAAGTTATCAAGCTTGATAAAGATAAAAGTAATGTTGTCCTTTCAAGAAAGGCAGTATTACAAGAGGTAAATTCAGAAGAAAGAGAAAAACTTCTTTCAACTTTATCAGAAGGTCAACTATTAAAAGGAGTAGTGAAAAACTTAACTGATTATGGAGCGTTCATAGATCTTGGAGGAATTGACGGTCTTTTACATATTACGGATATTTCGTGGAGTAGGATTAATCATCCTTCCGAAGCAATTAAAATTGGTCAGGAAATAGATGTAAAAGTAATTAAATATGATCAAGAAGATCAAAAGGTTTCACTAGGTATGAAGCAACTTATTGATGATCCGTGGGTTGGAATAGAATCTAAATTTCCTTTAAATACTTCAGTTATGGGAACAGTTACAAATCTAACTGATTATGGTTTTTTTGCAGAAATAGAGCAAGGAGTGGAAGGCTTGGTGCATGTATCTGAAATAGATTGGACTAACAAAAATATTCATCCTTCTAAAGTTGTTCAACTAAATGATCAAGTTGAAGTTATGATCTTAGAAGTAGATGAAGAAAAAAGAAGAATTTCATTAGGATTAAAACAACTGTCTGAAAATCCTTGGCAAGTCTTTGCACATACACATAAAGAAGGGGATAAAATTAAAGGAGCCATAAAATCAATAACTGATTTTGGTGTCTTTATTGAGTTAGACGGTGGAATAGATGGACTAGTTCATCTATCTGATATCTCTTGGGATGAAGATCCTGAACATTTAAGAGCTTTAAACAAAGGCGACATGGTAGAAGCTCTTGTTCTTTCAATAGAGGATGAAAGGGAAAGAATTTCCTTAGGTATAAAGCATTTAACTCCTGATACTTATGGGGATTTTATAAATACAAATAAAAAGGGATCTAGGGTTATAGGAAAAGTTGTAAGCTATGATGAACAAAATATTAAATTATCTTTGGCTGAAGGAGTTTCTGGAACACTGCCTCAAAAAGACTTCATTAATTCTTCTTCTGAAATTTCTTTAGAAGAAGGTCTAGAAATAGAAGTTGTTATAGCAAATTTAAATAAAAAGGATAAAGATATAATCCTTTCGCTTAGAGCTCTAGAAAAGCAAGAAGAAAAAACTGCCCTGCAAGATAATGCCCAAAAGAATAAAGAAATAGAAGATGCAACAAAATCAAATATTGGAGATCTCATAAAAGCGGAATTAGAGGAATCCAAACCCGAAGATGAATAAATCTGAATTAATTGAAATTCTATATAAAAAATATGATTTACTCTCTAAAGATGATATCGAAAAATCTGTAAAGCTAATAATAGACTGCCTTACAACCAACCTATCTGATAGAAATAGGATTGAACTTAGAGGCTTCGGAAGTTTTTCCGTTAGGAGCAGGAAAAAAAGAATTGCTAGGAACCCTAAGACTGGTAAATCTATATCTGTTTCTGCAAAGTACCATCCTTACTTTAGAGCTTCTAAACAATTACGGGAAGCAATAAACAATTAATTTTGTTTGATCGTGTGATATTCTTATTAGAGAATTTAACTCATGCAAGAAGAGATTCAATCAAATATAAAGAAATGTTTTGAAGATTCTATTTCTGTAAAGAAAGAGGTTATTCGACAAGGTTCTTATAAGTCATTAATAGAAGCAGGAAATGTTATTGCTGATTCTATAAGTAAGGGTGGTAAATTATTGATATGTGGTAATGGCGGTTCAGCTGCTGACGCTCAACATTTAGCAGCTGAGTTTTTAGTTCGCTTAACTTCTGATGTTAATAGAGAAAGTATTCCTGCCATTTCTTTAGCCCAAGACACATCCACCCTAACTGCTTGCCTGAATGATTACGGTCCGGACGAAATTTTTAAAAGGGTTCTTTCTGGATTAGCTCAAGATGGAGATACTCTATTAGCTCTTTCTACTTCAGGAAATTCTGTTAATGTTGTTGAAGCCTTAAAATATGCTAAATCTAAGGGCATATATTCTCTTGGTTTTTTAGGAGGAGATGGAGGTAATGCTATTCAGTATTGCAATGAAGTTTTTGTTGTTCCAAGCGAAGTAACGGCCAGGATACAGGAAAGTCATATAACAGCCGGTCATGCATTGCTCCAATATATAGAAGATAGATTATTACAAAACGGGTGGCTAAAAAAGGTTTAAAACAATGAGTTTTTCATTTGTTTTCTTAATGATTATTGTCGGGATAATAATATTATTTTGTTTTTTAGTACTAAGCTTGAATGCTAACGTTGTACATATTGATTTACTATTCTATGAAATAGATATAAGTCTTGGATTAGCTCTACTTATATCGTTTCTAGTAGGTCTTTTTATCGCTGTATTCCTCGAAACTCTATATTTTTTAAATAAAAGACGTAATAGAATTGAATAACTCGATTACTACTATCAAAAGAAGTAAAATCATTTAAAATTGAAAATAATTTTGTTGATATAAGATTATGAAGCTAAATATATTAGATATAGGTGGAGATGTAGTAAAAGAAGATGATCGTTATACAGTTAAGGACAACTCATCTTTAAAAAACTTAATAATTAGTAGTACTGATTTAAAACCAGGAAAATCAACTTCTGGTCATACTCACCCTGGTCAGGAAGAAGTTTATAACTTTGTTAAAGGATCGGGTACCATGAAAGTAGATGATAAAGTTTTTCCTGTTTCTGAAGGAGATGTAATTCTCATTGAAGATGGTCAGTTTCATCAGGTGATTAATGATTCAGAAAATAATCTTTATTTCGTATGCGTATTTGACGGTTCCAGAACTCATTAATATTTTGTAGCCTAAACTTTATTTTTCCTAAAATTTTTCTATTTTAGGACTTCAAATTTACTCATACTCTTATTCATAACTTATAATTCAGATTAACATATAGAATTAGAACGATTTAAATGAAAGAGTTAGCATTTAATGATTCTCTTGCAGAGATTCCTAAATCTAGAGAAAACATTAAAGACTTTATAAAGAATTTACCTACAGAGCCCGGCGTCTATAAGTTCTTGGATCAAGATAATAAGCCTATCTACATTGGTAAAGCTAAGAATATAAAAAATAGAGTAACTTCTTATTTCAGCCAATCTGGCAATCAAACCAAGAAGGTCAAAAGAGTTGTTAACCTATCTAAGAAAATTGAATTTATTTTAACAAATAGTGAACTTGAAGCTTTGCTAGCAGAGCAGCACTTAATTAAGCAAATAAAACCTAGATTTAATGTTCAATTTAAGGACGATAAAGGATATCCATGGATAAAAATAGATATTTCAAAGGAATTCCCTTCTGCTAAATCCTTTTTAGGCAAGAAGGACAGTGAAAGTAAATTTTTTGGACCCTTTCCTAGTGCTTACGCAGTGCAAGATACTTTAAAATTATTGCAAAAGGCCTTTAAAATCAGAAATTGTTCTGATTCTTTCTTTAAGAATCGTACCAGACCATGTATACAAAATGAAATAGGCCGTTGCTCGGCTCCCTGCGTTGGTAATATAAGAAAAAAAGAGTACTTGGAAGATGTAAAGTCCGTTGAATTAGTGCTTGGAGGCAAATCTGAAAGGCTAATGACAAGTTTTTATAAATCTATGGATAAGCATTCTAATGATCAATCGTTTGAAAAGGCTGCAATTTATAGAGATAAGATTTCTTCCTTAAGAGATATACAAAGATTACAGAGCATTTCCGGTTATTCCAAAGAAAGAGACGCAATATCAATTTGCACTGTAAATGGTCAAACCAAAGCAGGTATAACACATGTTAAGGGCGGTTGGGTAATAGGTCATGAGAATTTTGTTCAGCAGAATGTCTCTTTCGAAGGTTCCGTAATTGAAGATTTTGTTAAGATCCATTATTTGAGTGATGTCTATTGCCCAGCAAATATTGTAGTTGGTGAGAAAATTAGTAATAAAGATATTATAGAATCAGCTCTAACAAAATATCATGGGAAGAAAGTAAGATTAATTACTAAGTTAGGAAGTAAAGATTTAGGCCTCTTAAAAATATGTGATAATAATACTAAGTTTTCTTTTGGTAAGAATCCCGATTTAAATAGAATTAGTCCTGCTTTTCTTGCTTTAGAAGATGAATTGTCTCTCACAAATAAACTTCAATTGATTGAATCATATGATATTAGTCACCATTCTGGTTCAGCTGCAGTTGCCGGATGCGTTGTATATTCAAAGTATGGCAAATTGAAGGAAAAGTATAGGTTATTCAATATTAGCAAAAATAATTCTGGTAATGATATTACATCTATGGTTGAGGTTATAGAAAGGAGGTTTACAACGAAAGATTTGCATCTGGATAAACCTGATTTAATTATAGTTGATGGAGGAAAGGTTCATTTGTCTCATGTTGTTAAAAAACTTAGGGAATTAAACTTAGAAAAGATATTTGTGATATCTATTTCAAAAGGAGTAAGAAGGAAATCTGAAATGGATTCTATTCATACCACCGACGGAAAAACAATTAGTATAGAAAGAGGCTCTTTAAGTCATAAGTTCATTCAAGAAATAAGGGATGAAACTCATAGATTTTCTTTAACTAAGCAAAAAAAGAAACTAAGAAAATTATCTACTGGCTCGTTATTAGATGATCTTTCTGGGGTAGGTATAAAAAGAAAGAAAGAGTTAATACGATATTTTGGTTCCATAGACCAGATTAAAAGAGCAAGTGCTAAAGATTTAATGAATGTTCCTGGAGTAGGCGAGAAAACAGCAATTTTAATTGCTGAACAGTTAAAATAATTAGATGACTCTTGCTTCCTACATAAGCTTACTACGAATTGTTCTCATAATTCCAATAATGTATTTAACTACTGAAGTTTCTATACAAGCTAATATTTTTGCTCTCTTCTTATTTCTTGTTGCAGTAATAACAGATTATTTGGATGGAAAAATTGCTAGAAACACAAATACAGAAACCTCTTTAGGGGCTTTACTTGATCTTTTGGCGGATAAATTATTAGTTTGCTTAGTATTAGTCTGGCTAATTTTTGTAAAACAGGATCTATTTTTACTTATTCCGGTCTTAATTATTATCTCTAGGGAGTTAATTATCTCTTCTTTAAGGCAATATATTGTGGAGAGTTTAGGAAAGAATAAAGTTAAAGTATCCAAGGTAGGAAAAAGCAAAACGGGCTTACAATTTATAGCAATTTCATTTTTAATAATAAGCCCTAATTTTGGTTACAACTTCGTTATCTTATCCTATTTGGTCACTTGGCTTGCTGCAATAATGTCAATCTATTCTATGATCTTATATTTAAAGGAATGGAGGGATTTTTATTGAAACACTGAATTTGATAATCTAATTACTCAAGATTTTTTAAATTTTCTTTTGCTATTTTGTAATTTATCTTCAATTTACGCAGGTCAGATACTTCATCAAGGTCATTACTCTGGAAGTGGTTCAACTCCATCCATTCCAATTCTGAATCATAACTATCAATATTTTTTTGCTTTAACCATTCTTTTTTGTAAATGTAAAATTGTCCTGCATCAATAAAAGAAATCCCCAAGTCTTGGGACCTATCACTCTTCTTTTCTGGAAAATTAGGAACTAAATTATTTTTTATAAGTTTAAAAGTCCATTCAACAGGCCCATCAAGCCTTGTTATAGTTATGAGAGAATTTTTATTAGAATCCATGAGTTTCTTGAGGGCATCGCTATAATCATCTCCCGATACACATATTGAATGGCAAAAGGTTTGAAGAATAAGATCGTAGCTTTTAAGATCTGTCTCATAGTGTGACTTTGTTAAGTCAGTTACAGTCGAAAAATCATCACTAAATCTTGGTTCTCTTTTCAAGAAATTAACATCTTTATCTTCAATTAATTTAATAAATTCTTGATCATCGGAAGAGATATAAATATCAATATCAGGTTGTGAGTTCTTAATATTTCTAATTACTTTGTTTATTAGATAATCACCATCAATATCTATTCTATTCTTCCCTGGAATTCTTTTACTTCCTTTCCTTGCAGGTATAAATGCAGCAATCTTCATTTTCTTATAATAAAGAGTAAGACATTGATGATAAGATTCATGTTAACTATAAAACTATTTCCTAACCTCGTTTCTTTCCTCGAATTAACTTCAATATGAAAATTAGAAATCTTGTCTTGAGAAATGTCTTTTAGTTTGAATAGGTCGATGCCATATTCAAGATTATTGTTACTATTGTAATGTTTCAAATCTCCACTCTTTACACCGCACATTAGATCCTCAATACCGTAAAGGTTATTTATTAATTTATTAACAAATTTTTCTCCAAATCTTTTGATATAAGGTCTCTTACCCACATTAAACTCATATTTCTGCGACCTATTAATTGCCGCTCTTATGGAATCTTTCCCAATTTCATTGTCTCCATCGACAATACAGAACTTTGAGTATTGCTTTTTAATTAAAATTTTTAGACCCTCATTTATTGCAGTTTGGTAACCTATATTTTTAACTGAATGGACATTAACTTTGCATTCTTCAGCAATTATTTTTGTTTTGTCGGAAGAATCATTTTCCATAACGAAAATATATTCCGCTGCAATATTACAGTCTAGTAAATTTCTGATAACACTTTCAATATTGTCTTCTTCATTTCTTGCAGGTATTACCACTCCTAACATAAATCTTTTTTTAATATTGATTCATGCTTTTGTTTATTCACTTTAAGTTTTTGCCCAACAACTATTTCTAGTTCATAAGGATGGAAGCTATTTTTTGGGCAGGGTCTAAGAAAGTCTAAATCTTCACTTGTAATAACCGCTCCCTTCTTCAGGTCCTTGTTGCATACTATAGATCTTCTTTGAACGACAAACGCATTTTCTTCGTTTTCTTCAACTTTTTTTATACCATCTCCTAAGGTTTCAAATACCTCTTCAGATAAATCAACCATCTGTCTCCATTTTTTTGGGTTTAGTGCAAATTTATGATCTGGACCTTCTCTCTCATTATCATCGGTAAAATGCTTTTCAAAAACCCTTGCACCAAGAGGGATAGCTCCTAAAACTGAACTATGTCCAAGGGTGTGATCAGATAATCCCAAAACAACATCAGGAAATAATTCTTTATAGCTTTCAAGGACCTTTAAATTAACAAACTTATGCTTGTCTGACTCAGTCGTATAGTTAGTATTACATTGCATTAAAATCAATTTCTTTCTATCTACACAATCTACAGCGCGTTTAACATCTTCTAAATTAGCAGCACCAGTAGCTATTAGGATAGGCTTATTTTTATTTGAGACATATTTTATAAAATCTATCCAGGAGATATCTCCAGACCCAATTTTGTAAAAATTTAAGTGCTCGTCTACAAGATCTACTGCCTCATAATCGTAAGGAGAAGTAGAAAATTCTATATCGGCCTTAACGCATTCCTTTACAATCTCTTCAGTCCATTCTCTTCTAAAATGGTACTGATCATAAATTTCTGAAACTGAAGCCTTCCATCCAGATTGATGTGTCTTTAAGGAATTAATTTTCTGAAATTCAACATCATTAACTATTTTATCTGCCTCAAAATGCTGGAATTTTGCACAATGAGCTCCGGCATCTTTTGCAATCCATATTAATTCTTTTGCTCTAGATAATTCTCCATCATGGTTTGCAGCTAAGTCAGCTATAAAATAAGGCCTAAGATGGTTTCCTACGTTTATATTTCCAAGTTGTATTTCATTCATTTTTGAGCCCTAAATACTGGTTTTACTAATATTTCTTTTGTTTCTTTATCTATATTAAAACTAACATCATTGATTTTTTCTACAGCAGAATTTAATGTTTTCAAGAAATTATTTATGTCATCATCTGTATGATCTTCTGCAATAGCCATAAACATATTAAATAAAATATTCTCTGAAAGTAATTCTTTCTGCAGAAAAGTTTTCAGTTTAATAATCATGTCTTGATTGCTTGCAGATAAAACAATTTTTCCTGGATAAGAGGTAGCTTGTAACTCATATTGCTTGTTTTCAATTTTAGAGAAAACCTTATTAATATCCTGATGTATTTTATTAGTTTTAGAAGTTAAATCTTTATAAAAAGTATCATCTAAATAATCCATCATAAAATCTGCAGCAGCTAAACCTATGGGGTCTGAAGCATGGGTAAAAGAAAAAAATACCTCTTCATAGCCTGACATTATTTTTTTATTACCCACAACAGCAGACACTGGTACGCCATTTCCCAGAGCTTTGGCGTAACAAGACAAGTCAGGAATAACTCCTGTGTAACCAATTGCACCGGTTCTAAGGCATCTAAAACCTGTCCAGCATTCATCAAAAATTAGTAAGGCCTTGTTTTTATTGCAAAGGTTTCTTGCTTGTGTCAAAAATTCAAGATTTGGTTTATCTCCGATCATGGGTTCAATAATCAAACATGCTATATCTTTATTATCTGCAAAGGTGGACTCTAAAGATTCTATTGAAAATGAATCTATTTTGATCGTGAGGTCACTGACTGTCTGAGGAACTCCATAACTTCTAGATGTTGAACCTATATACCAGTCTTGCCAGCCATGATATCCATTGCAAATTACTTTATCTTTGCCAGTTACATATCTTGCGAGTCTTATAGCTGCTGATGTTGCGTCAGAACCATTTCTAGCAAATCTTACTTGTTCGCCAAATTCTATCGTCTCTATTAATTTACTAGCTACTTCAAATTCATAAGAGGAAGGGAGAGAGTAAGCTATACCTTTTTTTATCACAGAATTTATATGATTATCTAAATCATCAAAATTATAACCTTTTATGACAGGACCAAGTCCCATAGACCAATCTGTATACTCTCCCTTATCTGTAAATAACTTTGAACCTTTTGCCGAGATTGCATACAAAGGAGAAATTCCAGCAGGATATTGATGGTATGCCTTAGAAAAGGTATGACTTCTGTCAGGAATAATGTCAGATTTAATTTTCATAGCTTATAAATCAAGGTTTTCAATTTTATTAATAGTTTCTGAGTATTTTATTAGAGAAGGCCAGTTGAAGGCATCTTCATCTGAAATATCAACATTATTTATGAAGTATTCTATTTCAAGAATACTGTCTAAGCCTATTATCAAGTCATGGCCTTGTTTAGTTATATATTTAATCAAACTATATGTAAGAGTTTCCATTGATTCTTTTTCTAAAGGCAGTTTATAGATAGATTCAAACTGACTTTTTAAATCTAAAAGTTCCTTTTTAAATACTTCCTTGATTCTCTCATTGCTAAGAAAAACAAGTCCTCTCGAAAAGAGACTTCTAAATACTACTCTTTTAGGATCTAATTTGTTTTTAGATAAATACTTCAAGAATTTTAAATCAAAAATATTTACAGGCACTTGGTATAAGACTTCTTGATTCAAGTAATCCTTACTTTTATTTAGACTTTCTATATCATAAATAGATAATCCTGGTGTAAGCCCCCTTCTTAGTATCTCTTCAACAAATTTATTAATTTGTTTCATATCAAACTTTTCAATTAGATTTTGATCATGAAAATAAAGTGTATTAATTTTTTTAGTATCTACCTTTTCCAATTGATGCATAAATTCCCTTTGGTTACTAAAAGCATTAATCTTAGACGAAATTTTTAAATTTTTTGTTATATCTAAAATAATAGTTTCCGAATCGCCATAAGAAGGAGCTGTGTCAATCGATTTATAGCCTTTGTCTTCTATGAAATTTACAATTTCTTTAATTTTGTGTTTAGTTAAAATATTTTTATTTCCAGCATAAGGACTTCTCCAGCCAGCTGAACCTACTATTAAATTTTCCATTCATAACATATTATATCCAAATACTATGAAGATACTTGTTTTAGGTAGTAGTGGTCTTTTAGGAAGGTATTTCTGTCAAAGCAATTCGCAGAAAGGTCATTTATTGTCGGAGTACAATAGAAGCATATTTCCAAAATCTGATTTTGCTGATTCAAATTCCATCATAGAAATTATTAGAAAAGAAGAACCAAATGTAGTAGTAAATTGTGTTGCGGTAACGTCTTTCGAAGATTGTGAACAGAATTACGAGACTGCCTATCTTGTAAATGCGAAGACACCTTCTGATATTTCAATATATTGCCATTCTAATAATATAAAATTTATTCATATTTCTACAGATCATTTTTTTGGGGGAAAAGAGAAAGTAGCTCATACTGAAGACGATAAAGTTAAGATTGTTAATAATTATGCTAGAACCAAGTATGAGGGAGAACAACTTGTACTTAATATTGATTCAAGTCTAGTTTTAAGAACATCAATTATAGGTAGAACGCCAGAAAATAGGACTTTGCTTGATTGGATTGTTAATGCTATGGAAAATAGCTTAACCGTTAATTTATTTGAAGATGCCTTCACTTCATTTATTCATTGTAAGCAGCTAACTAGAATTATTTTTCAACTAATAGATTTAAATGCTTCAGGACTGTATAACGTAGGAAGTAATGACGTTTTTTCTAAAGCAGAATTTTGCTTAGATCTTGCCAATAGTTTAGATTACAAGTTGGATTATTCTCTAGCAACATCTGCAAATCAAGGTATTAAAAGATCTACATCATGTGGATTATCAAGTAATAAATTGATTCAAGAATATTCAATTAAAGTTCCTTCTCTTGATGAAGTGATCCAAGAATGCGCTTTAGAGCACAGGAGTCTTGAAAATTAAATTAATGATTTATTTTTTAGAATTATTTCAAAAAAGAAATTAACCTTATTTTCTATGCATATAGATAATGTATCTTTGATCAAGTAACATGCCGGATTATGTTTAATGATAAAGTAATATTAATCACTGGAGGAACGGGTTCTTTTGGACAAAAGTATTCTCAGATATTATTAGAGAACTACTCTCCCAAAAAAATCATAATATATTCTAGGGATGAATTTAAACAATCTGTTATGGCAGAAAAGTTTAATGACCCTTGTTTTAGGTATTTTATTGGAGATGTAAGGGATAGAAATAGATTGAACCAAGCATGTGAAGGGGTTGACTACATAATTCATGCTGCTGCCATGAAGCAAGTTCCTGCTGCTGAATATAATCCTCAGGAATGCATTAAAACTAATGTCAATGGAGCTCAAAATGTAATCGATGCAGCTATTTCAAATGAAGTAGATAGCGTGATAGCCCTTTCAACAGATAAAGCTTCTAATCCAATAAACCTATATGGAGCCACCAAACTAGCATCAGATAAATTATTTGTTGCTGCAAACAATCTTACTGGATCCAAGAGAACTAAATTTTCTGTTACTAGATATGGAAATGTAATTGGTTCAAGAGGGTCGGTAGTTCCATTATTTAAAAGGCTTGTATCCGATAATGCTAAGTCAATACCAATTACTCATGAGTCTATGACTAGGTTTTGGATAACTTTAAGGGAGGGTGTAAATTTTGTATTAAAGAACTTTGAAAGAATGCATGGTGGAGAAATTTTTCTACCAAAAATTCCATCTGTAAAGGTTACTGATTTAGCTAAAGCTTATGCTCCTGAAATAAAGATGGAAATTATTGGAATCAGACCAGGTGAAAAGATACATGAAGTAATGTGCTCTACGGATGAATCCCACTTAGTATTAGAATATAAAGACTTCTATACTATTTTGCCTTCAATAAAATTTAATGGAGAAGACTCTAATTACACTATGACTGCTTTGGGTGAAAAAGGAAAACCTGTTTCTGAAGGTTTTGAGTATAATTCTGGTACAAATGAAGATTTTTTATCTGTCAAAGACATCATCAAATTTGAGAAAAAAGCTTATGATTAGATCTTCTCTAAGACTGATTAATCAATAATGGCTGAGTAGCAAAGTGGTTATGCAGCGGATTGCAAATCCGTCTACGCCGGTTCGATTCCGACCTCAGCCTCCATTAACGGAGTATAATTAATAAAAAAATAGCCCGGGTGGTGGAATTGGTAGACACAAGGGACTTAAAATCCCTCGAAGGTGACTTCGTGCCGGTTCAAGTCCGGCCCCGGGTACCACAAATAATGACCTAACTTAAAAAAATGAAGAACGAAGAATTGGCAAACCAAAAAGAATTTCGTGAA
>MDTA01225343.1_pt1 | contig 12767 bp, 16 predicted proteins | sample 811151 | NCBI WGS metagenome assembly MDTA01 (sample SAMN05326648, study PRJNA326480) | marine metagenome | isolation source: seawater | place: Indian Ocean: South | collected 2010
GAATTAATCCTGATATTGAAGTCAATACGCATGAAAAAATAACCACGGGTAAAAAAGAAAATAAATTTGGTATTCCTTGGCCTGAGGCGAGAGAAATTTTTATTAAAGCAAGTAAAATGAATAATATAAATGTAATTGGACTCGCTATTCATATTGGATCTCAATTACTAGACTTAGATCCATTAGAAAGGGCATTCAAAATAGCTATGCAGGCAACTAATGAGTTATTAGATTTAGGTATCAATATAAAAAATATTGATTTGGGTGGAGGCCTGGGAGTCAATTATGTTAACGAAACACCTCCAAAGTTTACTGAATATGCTGAAATAATAAAAAAAAATATAGATTATAAAAATATCAACATTTTTATAGAACCAGGCAGACGCTTAGTAGCTAATGCAGGCATACTAGTCACAAAAGTAATACACAGAAAAAATAATGGTGCAAAAAACTTTCTCATTGTTGACGCTGCTATGAATGATCTCCTCAGGCCTACTTTGTATGATGCAATACATAAAATACAGCCCATTCAAGAGAAAAAATTTATAAATAAAAAATTATTTGATATAGTTGGGCCAATTTGTGAAAGTGGAGATATTTTGGCTAAAGATATAACGTTAGGAGAAATATTACCAGATGAAATTTTGTCCATAAATACTGCTGGAGCTTATGGAGCTGTAATGTCTTCAAATTATAACTCTAGGTTATTAATACCGGAAGTATTAGTCCATGATGAGGACTTTTCAATTATAAGGAAAAGGCCAACTTATGATGAAATGTTAAAGAGTGAAAATCTTGCCAAGTGGCAAAGCTTATAGTTTATTTATCTTAGTGAACCTACAAAGGGCAGTTCTCTGAAATAATGAGCATAATCTAAGCCATAACCTACAACAAATTTATCTGGACAATCAAACCCAATAAAATTAGCTTCAATTTGTACCTTTCTCTTTCCCGGCTTATTTAAAAAAACACATAGATTGACTGATAGAGCTCCTCTATCTGATAAAATATTTTTTGCAAAAGCTAGCGTCCTGCCTGACTCCAAAATATCATCAACTAGTAAAATAGATTTATTTTTAACAATTTCATCAATATCTTTTTTAATTTCAACATGACCAGAACTTTCTGTTGCAGATCCATAACTACTTAATGTTAAAAAATCAATTTGTGGAGTTGCTCCTGATCTATGCAATGACCTTATTAGATCTGCTGAAAATACAAAACTTCCCTTTAATATAGAAATTAATAAAAAATCAGTTCCTATTGATTGAGTGATTTCATATGCAAGCTTATCTACTCTATCCTGAATTTGTTCAGCAGAAAACAAAGTCTCTATATCAGCTTTAGGCCTCATTCAAAAACTTTCTTTAATTTTGCCGCTTTCTCTTTATTAATTTTTCTTCCTGATGAAGCTTGTGATTTGTTATTCTCTATTTGTTCGTCTTTTTTTTCATCCTCAACATTTACGTTCTGATCATTAACTTTGAACCTAACTAAAATATTACTAATCTCCGAGGGTATGTCGGCTATTACAAATTCATATTCAAAATTAGATCCTGATCCTAAATCTTCAACTGGCGAAGGAAAATCGCTTATAATTATTTCTTTTTGATTATTGTCTAAAATTACTACTTGTAAAATTGATGGAACCTGTAACCTGATTGATGATTGATTTTCAACAATTCCTGTAACTACTAGATTTGATACCGAGTCAATGATTTGTTCTGTTGGCATTGGAGGAGCGATATATAATCCACCAGAAGAAATTGAATCAATGTTCCCAATATCAACATATGGTAAGTCATATAATTTCTTAAATAATGGGTATTTATATATCTTCTTAACATAAGATAACTCAAAAAAACTTTTTGAAGGCGGCCATATTTCTAATATTCTACCTCTGTTTAATAGTAATGCTAAAATTATTACACAAATTAGTGATATAAGAACTAACAGTTTAACTACCCTACCAATTAAACCTCTCTTCTTTTTTCCCTTTTTTGGTGAATCATCTTCATCTTCATCTTCATCATCATCATCATCATCATCATCTTCGTCTTCATCTTCGTCTTCGCCTTCATCTTCATATTCATCTTCGTCTTCATCATAATCATCAGATGATGGTTTGCCCCTAGATGCGCCTGAAGATTGATTAATTTCATCTAAAGATGGCACTTCAATATCATCGTCAAATTCTTCTGAGGAAGCCTCATCATCGGGAGGTCTTTCGGTCCAAGTATGTTTACATCGGACACACCTCAGCCTTCTTCCATTAGGGATTAATATATCCCTAAGGACTTCATACTTGGTATCACAGCTCGGACAGGTTACAATCATATATAGACACCATAGATATAATCACCGAATCCTTATAGGGGTTTGGGAAGGTTAAGACAAGCTTCGCTAAAAGAATGTCTTAGCAGATATTAGACTAATTTATTAGGAAAAAGCATAAAATGTTAAAAAAAATATTTTTGGTCAGCTATTATTACCTTTTTAAATTTAATATCATAGGAAAATTATCAAATTGATTAAATTATCTAAAATTTCATTAAATTACGGCAATAATACTGATATATTAAAAGATCTGGATCTTAAATTAGAATCTGGATCATTTCATTTCTTAACTGGTCCAAGTGGTTCAGGGAAATCTTCACTTCTAAAGTTACTTTTCCTCGGACATTTACCTTCGTCAGGAAAATTAAATATTTTTGGTAAAAATGTATCAGAAATCTCAAATACTGAATTGCCAATATTAAGAAGAAAAATAGGAGTAGTTTTTCAAGATTTTAGGTTATTAAATCATTTAACAGTAATTGAAAATGTAGCCTTACCTTTACAAATTGCCGGAGCACGGAAAGTAGATATTAAGGATCATGTTAATGAGTTAATTTCGTGGGTTGGTCTAAGTGATAAAATTAATTCATTACCAAACACTTTATCTGATGGAGAAAAACAAAGAATTTCTATTGCTAGAGCAGTAATTGGTAGACCAAGTTTATTACTTGCGGATGAGCCAACAGGAAGTATTGACTCCGATCAAGGCAATAAAATTATGTACCTCTTTGAAGAATTAAACAAAATTGGAACTACTGTAATAATCGCAACACATGATAATGCTTTAGTTAACGAATTTAATTATCCAAAATTAAACTTGATTGATGGTAAAATTAATTGAAATGAGTAAAAAGAATAATTTCAAAGGACGTATATCAAGAATCTACTCATTCAGAAGAAGACCACCCTTTTTTTTATTCTCGTTAGTAACTTGTATGATTTTCCTTATGGGTATCAGTTTCTATTCAGGAATTTATGTTGATTATAAATTAAATATATTAGAACAAAAATTTAAAGGATCTTTAACTATACAGATTCCTGGAATTTATGGAAAAACTAAAGAATATCATGCCAATCAATTAGGTAAGGTAATAAATCTAATTAAAGAAAATCCAAAAATTTCAAAGTATAATGTAATTACTGACCAAGAAGCTATTTCTTTACTCGAGCCATGGCTAGGCAAAGATACCCTTCCAAAAGATATAATCATACCTACTATAATTGATCTTAGAGTCAAACAATTAAAAGAGTTTAATATTATTCAAATAGAAAGAAAATTAAAAAAAATCTCTCCATATATTAAAATTTTGAAAAATTTTGAATATATTCAACCAAATTTAAGAACAATTAAAACAATTAAGATAATTGTCTTTACAATTATTTCAATCACATTTTTAAGCCTGGTATTTATTATAGTTACCTCTGTCAAAACAAATATAAGTTTAAATTATAGCACTATTGAAATTCTGCATCTTATAGGGGCCCGAAAAAACTATATTGCCAAAGAATTTATAATTCAAAATCTAATAATGGGATTGTCTACAACTATGATTGGATTAATTTTTAGTTTTTTATGTATAATTTTTATAGGATCGGTATATTTTGAGAATTTTTACTTTGATTTAATTGAAGCAACATTTAAATTGAAATACTTTTTCTTTATATTGTTTTTAACAGTAGTTATACCTTTTTTCTATTGTCTGATTACTTATCTGACTGTTGTAAACAATTTAAAAAAACTACCATAATATGAAAAAATTTTTTATAACTTCTATTTTAGTTCTTTTATCATTTCTGGCAATTTGGTCAGGGGGGCTTTTATATTTCATATTTAATTATAATCAAGAAGAAACTCTAACAGATATACGGGTTGATGGAATTGTTGTTTTTACTGGCAGCTCTGGAAGAATAAATGAAGGCATAAATTTACTTGAAAAAGATAAAAGTAAATTTATGCTGGTAACAGGTGTAAATAAATCTAGTTTAATTAATACAGAAAATTGGATAAAGTCAAAAACCTCTATGTATTCATGTTGCATTGAACTTGAAACAAAAGCAAAAAATACTGTCGGTAATGCTAAGGAGACAATTAAGTGGGTTAATAAGTATAATTTGAAATCAATTCGTCTAGTTACATCTAGTTACCATATTTTAAGAAGTGAAATAGAATTAAAAAAAATTGCACCAGAGAATTTAATTATAATTAAACATCCAATCCGGGATTCTACTGAAAAAATATCATTTCAAAACTTAGTATCATATCTAATGCTTATCTCAATTGAGTATTCTAAATTTATTATTTCACTTATTGTTCTGAGGTTAGGCTATTAATGATAAAAGTAGTTTTTATAATACTTTTTTGGTTTTGGTCTATAGTTATAAATATTCTTTTTATCCCCTCATTAATATTACCCAGAAAAGTGGTAGTTTTTGGGCAAAAATTATGGGCTCTTGGAATAATATATATCTTAAAAAAAATTTTAAATCTTTCATATGTCATCGAAGGGATAGAATTACTCCCCCCGAAACCATATATAATTGCAATTAAACACCAATCCATGTGGGATACAATAATCCTACATTTAATAGATAAAGATCCAGCAATAGTTATGAAAAAAGAACTATTAAATATACCTGTTTATGGATGGTATTGTAAAAAATCTAAAATGATTCCTATAGATAGAAGCGCTGGAATGAAATCTTTAAAATTCATGCTTAAAGAGGGAAAGAAAGCTATACAAGATAAGAGGAACATTATTATTTTTCCTCAGGGAACCAGAGTTCTTCCAAAAGAAAAAGCACCCTATCTCCCAGGAACATATCTATTATACAATAAACTTGGACTCACAGTTGTTCCTTGCGCCTTAAATTCAGGTCTATTTTGGCCTTCAAAAAATTGGCCCAATTCACCTGGTATTATTAAGTTACGCTTTTTAGACCCTATACAGCCAGGTCTTAAAAAAGAAGACTTTGGAAAAAAATTAGAAGAAAGCATAGAAATAGAGAGCAATCTTTTAATTGAATAAGATTTAAATTAAATGAAATTGATGATTAATAAAATGAAAAAAAATTATTTAATATATTTCGTCTTGTCTGTAATTTTTTTTATAATTTTATACTCAATCTTTTGGCAGATTTTAGCTGACCGCATAAGAAAGAATATTAATATCTCTAATAATACCTATTCTTTAAAAGAAACTAATACTCAAAATCCTATTACAGTAAAAGGCTATCCTTTTAGATTCATAATTAAAATACCTAAATACAATATAAATTTAAAACAAAAAATTAAAATTTCTATTACAGATATGTATATATCTTCAAATATTTTTAATTATAAAAAAATGAAAGCAAAATCGAATGATATAGCTATAACTTCAACTATGAAGAATCAATCAGTGTTAATCAATTCAAAAAATTACAATTCGCGTATACTTATTGATAACAAAAAAGAACTATATATAATTAATCATTACATAGATAATGCGAAACTTTTAATCAAATTAAACCAAAAAAGAATTAATTTAAATATTAAAAAATTAAAATTAGCAACTATAACAAATAATAAAAATATAAATTTAAAAATTTTTTCTAATCATATATCAGTAAGTAATTATAATTATTATGATATTGATTCAATATTCATTGATATTTCTATAAATGATTTAAATTCAACCATGGAATCTCAGGGAGACTTAAAAGTATGGAGTAGAAATGGAATTATAAATTTAAATAGTTTTGAACTAGAAAATAGAATATTAAAACTAAGATCAAGCGGCACTTTAAATATAGATGAGGATTTATATTTAAATGGAAAATTTAATTTTATTTCTGATGATCCTTTAATATTTATCAAATACTTATTCGATAATAACCATATCAATATATTTCAATATAACGCCATAAAATTAATTTTAAATTTATCTACGTATAAAGACAAGAGTAATATAAATATACCTATTTATCTTAAATCGAAAAAAATTTTTATAGGGCCTGTACCTATTTATGAAATGCAACCAATAAATGAATTTTTATTTTAACTTTTTTTAATTTTATTAAGCTTTTCATCTTCAAATTCACCTTGCCCTGCGGAAAAAATTTTATTTCTAATATCTCTTGTATTTATAAACTTTTCCTCTAGAAAATCACCATCTTCCCATCTGATGGCTTTTTGCAAAGCAGAGAGATCTTCAATAAACCTTCCCAGAACCTCAATCACTGCTTCTTTATTATTTAAAAAAACATCTCTCCACATAATTGGATTAGATGAAGCTATTCTTGTAAAATCTCTAAAACCTCCAGCAGAATATTTTACCACATCTGACTCTTTAATTTTCTCAATATCGTTAGCGAGACCAACGATATTAAATGAAATCAAATGAGGCAAGTGGGAAGTAATTGCTAACACCAAATCGTGATGAGCAGGATCCATTATTTCAACTTTTGAACCAAAACTTGTCCAAATATTTTTTAGATCATTTATTGCTTGTTGGCTTACATTTGCCATAGGTGTAAATATGCACCACCTGCCAATAAAAAGTTCATGAAAACCGTGAAGAGGCCCTGATTTTTCCGTTCCTGCTACCGGGTGAGAAGGAATAACATTTACTCCTTCAAAGTGATTTGTCCTAAAGAAATCACAAATAGAACCTTTTACAGAACCATTATCTGTTAAAATAGATCCATTCTTAAGTGAATTTTGTAAATCTTTAGCAATTATAGGTATAGAGCCTACTGGAGTACAAATAAATACAATATCAGAGTCTAATACAGAATCATTTAAGTTACTACTGATAGAATCTACTATATTTAAACTCTTAACTTTCTCTAAAACTTGTTGGTTTTTATCATAACCAACAATTTTATTAGTTATTCTATATTTTTTTAAAGCTCGACAAATTGAAGAACCAATTAACCCCAAGCCTATAACTGTTATTTTCTCGAAAGTTTTATTATCCATTATAAATACTTTTAAAGTCTTGCATAGCTTGAAGCAAAAGATCTATTTCCTCTTTTTTTCCAACGGTTATCCTAAGATAATCTGGTAATCCATAAGCTGCAACTTTTCTAACTAAAACTTTTCTACTGATCAAGAAGTCATGCATTGAAGTAGAGTAATTAGAATTTTCAAATTTTACTAAGACAAAATTTGCAACACTAGGCATTACTTGAAAACCTAAGCATTCAATACCATTCCTTAATTTAGATAGGTTTTCTTTGTTTTTTGTAATGATAAAATTTTCATGTTCTAAATCACCTAGCGCCTCAATTCCAGCTACTTGTGCTAATGAATTTACATTAAATGGCTGCCTAACTTTATCTATTATTTCAGATATATATTTTGACGAATAAGACCAACCTAACCTGAGAGATGCAAGACCATATAATTTGGAGAAAGTTCTTGTCATTACAACATTATCGAAGTTATTTACAAACATTATACCAGAGTCATAGTCTTCATCTGTTACAAACTCTGCATAAGCTGAGTCTATAACTAATAATATATTTTTTGGAACTTCTCTACATAATAACTCTAGCTCAATTTTGTTTAAATAGCTTCCTGTAGGGTTATTTGGATTTGCTATTAAAATAACTTTAGTGTTATCAGATATAGATGATAAGATAGAATGCACATCGGTTTTAAAATTATATTCTGGCGCAGCAATAGGAATAGAACCATTTGATTTTGCTGCTATAGAGTACATTAGAAATCCATACTGGCTAAACAAAACTTCGTCTGATGGCCCTGAGAAACAACGAACCAAAATATCAATTAATTCATCTGAACCGCAGCCACAAGCAATTCTATCAACCTCTATATTGTATTTCTCTGATATCGCTTGTCTTAGAAACAATGTCGAGCCATCTGGATATCTATTGATTGAGTGACTAAAACTATTTAATGATTTAATAACCCTCGGACTTGGACCAACAAAAGACTCATTAGATGCAAGGTTTATTATATTAGCATCTGAAAAATTATGATTTCCTCCTTTATAGGGCTCTATTGAGGAAATACCTGGTTTTGGTTCAATATGTCTAAATGAATTCTTCTTATTCATAATGCGTAACTTCCAATAGATCTTATACTAACTATACCATCTTGGTTATTTAATAAACTCTCAAAGGCTTTTGAGCCAACTTCAAAAAAACCCTCAACATCGAGCAAATAAAGAAATATATTTTCACTCTCCTCAAGTTGACCGACTAATTCACCAAAAATTCCTAATTTACCTGCAATTTTTACCAATAAATCTTTACTCTTCTTCTTATTAAGTTCAAAAATCAACCAACTTCTATCTTTACCTGATATTTCTGATGGAAAACTTGCAACTGCTATAGCTTCAAGTTCTTCAAATTGATCGATTGACTTTCCTCCATATGGAAGCCTCGCAATAATATTTGTCTGATTGTTTGACCCAATCCCAATATTTTTCCACCAATCAGCCTCAGAATTATTAAATGGATGAGGGAAAACTCCTATAAAAGATCGATCATCTGAAATTTTTTGTAGTAAAACCTTTGATGATTTATAGAGTTCAATATTGGATGCAGATCCAAAATAATCTCTTGTAATATCCCAATAGCCAACAGAATGAGTTGGGGCACACAAGCCAACCGAATAACTACTCTGCATCTGGCTATAAGCAGAAACTAACTCACTCCATATTATTACTATAGATCTCTTTGAAAAATTAGTAGGTGCTTTACAAATAATTTTCCTCAGAACCTCTGCTTCTCTACCAGTCCTAATTGCTGGTCCAATAGCTTTATTTTTAGAAATTTCCTGAACAATCTCAGTTCTCAGGTTAATGAGATCAATAATTTGAGAATCTATTTCATCAATTTTTTTACGTAGATTATTTATTTTAGTCTCTTTATCTTGCATTTTTAAAAAGCCTTAAATTAGAATAAAAAACCGATCGATTTAGATTAATTTGACATTTGGGAAATAAAGTAACCATTTTTTTAATATTTTATATATATTGCCTATTCATTAATATCTTAAATTAATATAATCATAAAACATTTTTAAACAATTTAAATATACTATGAAAAAAAACGAATTGAATGGATATTCTGTTGAACTTGGCTCAAATCAAGCTTTGAACCTCGATTGTGGTGTCGAATTGAATCATTTTATAATGGCTTTTCAAACCTATGGGAGTTTAAATAAAAATAAAACAAATGCAATACTTGTATGCCATGCATTAACAGGTGACCAACATGCTGCTAACACCCATCCTTTAACTGGGAAGCCTGGGTGGTGGGAAAATATGATTGGTTCAGGAAAACCATTAGATACAGATAGGTTTATGGTAGTATGTATTAATGTTTTAGGCGGTTGTATGGGATCAACAGGGCCTGGAGAAATCAACCCACAAAATGGTGAGCCGTGGGGTCTAAGCTTCCCAGTTGTTACTATTGCTGACATGGTCAGAGCTCAAGCAAGAGTAATAGAATACCTTGGTATAAAAAAACTATTTTCTGTTATTGGCGGTTCTATGGGTGGAATGCAGACTCTTCAATGGGCATCTCTATACCCAGATAAAATTTGTACTGCTATACCTATAGCCTCAGCTGCAAGACACTCTGCTCAGAATATAGCTTTTCATGAAGTAGGGAGACAAGCAATTATAGCAGACCCAAAATGGGAAAACGGAAATTATTCTTATAAAAGCAGCACTCCTAAATCTGGATTAGCAGTAGCAAGAATGGCCGCACATGTTACATACTTATCTCAAGCAGCACTCAGAAGAAAGTTTGGCAGAAGATTACAAAATAGACAAGAAAAAACATATGGTTTTGGAGCTGACTTTCAGGTAGAAAGTTACTTGAGACACCAAGGTATTACTTTTGTCGACCGGTTTGATGCAAATTCATATTTGTATATGACAAGAGCAATGGACTATTTTGACTTAGCCCATGAAAATAAAGGCTCACTTGCAAATGCTTTCAAAAATACTCCTGTAAGATTCTGTATATTTTCATTCACTAGCGATTGGCTCTTTCCTACAAGTGAGAGCCGAGAAATTGTTCATGCATTAAATGCCGAAGCAGCAAACGTAAGTTTTGTTGAAATTGAGTCAGATAAGGGTCATGATGCTTTTTTATTAGATGAACCAGAATTTCATAAAATTCTATCAGGGTTTATAAATGGTGCTGCACCACAATTTGGGTTATAATTTTGAAAAAAAGTAATAGAAATCTAAGACCAGATGAATATGCAATTGCAAATCTGGTTAAGCCATCAACTCGAGTGCTTGATATAGGATGCGGAGACGGATCTCTTCTTATTCACCTTACTAGAGAAAAAAATGTAGTGGGAAGAGGAATTGAATTGAGTCAAGAAGGAGTGAACTTCTGCGTAAGCAAAGGCCTGTAAGTAATTCAAGGGAATGCTGATACCGATCTAAATTTTTACCCTGAAAAAAGTTTTGATTATGTTATTTTGAGCCAAACTTTACAAGCCACTCATGACCCAAAAAACGTACTATTAAATTTAAATAGGATAGGCAAAAGATCTATTGTGTCTCTGCCTAATTTTGGTCACTTTAAAATTAGACTTAAATTATTAACCACAGGCCAAATGCCAAAAACAAATTTATTAAATGAACCATGGTTCTCAACTCCAAATATTCATCTATGTACAATACTTGATTTTGTTAATTTATGTAAGGATTTAGATCTTCACCTAGAGTCAGTAATAGTGCTAAATGAAAAAGGCAAAGTGAGTTTCTTTAGTAAAAACCTTTACTTGGCTAACTTATTTGGACAACAAGTTCTTTTTGTAATTAAAAATTAAAAAAATGTTAACTATAAAAATTAATTTATTATTTTAATAATTTGATTCATTGTTTTTTAACTTTTCTAATTTATCTAATTTATATTAGAGGAAACTTGGATGGATATATCAAATAATCTTGGTAACAATAATTACAACATAAAGAGTGGTGAAGCTAGTTTTTATAAAAGTAAAAAAACTGATTTATTAAAAAGGGATTCTCCAAAAAAAATAAGTTCAAGTTCAAGTATTAATGATTTATTTATAGAAGAATCTAGGGAAGAATTCTTAAAAAAACTAAAATCAAAAAACTCACTACCTTTTTTAACGCAACTTTTATCTCAGAAAAACGGGGTTTTTTCGGAAAAATCGACCTTTACTGCTAATAATGCATATACAAAATCAAATAAAATCAGTGATTTAATCTATGGAAATTTAGAATATATACAATTCTTTGCTTAGTCCTCATATTTATGTTTATTATAATGTTTTTTACTAATGGCAAAAAAATGAAATGGTTACCTCTTATCTTAGCAATTCTAGTTATAATTTTTGCAGTACTAAGTTCAAGAATTTTGACGTTTCCATCTTTAGAAGATAGTTCTAACTTGCCCTCAGATACAAAAATTAATGAAGCAGTAAGTATCATTGCACCAAAAAAATAATCGTTTATTTTCAGTGACTTATAAAGTATATTGATTTTTTACTACGCAAATATTTTTTTAATTGTATTTTTCATTAATAATAAAATTTTTCAAATATTTGATTAAATTGCTAATTTTGCATAATTTTCGCTTCTCAGGATTGACAGCAAAAACCGTTAGTTATAGGTTCCATTTTTTGATATGTTTAATCATAGTATTTATGAAATAAACTTCTTATTTTTTAGGTCGTATCATGTATGCAATAATTAGAACTGGTGGTAAACAATATTCTGTAAACCCTAATGAAATACTTAGGGTTGGGAAGATAGATATGAAAGAGGGCTCTTCTTTAGAAATAAATGAGGTTCTGATGATTAAAAACGGTGATGACATCACGAGTGGAAATCCTTTTGTATCAGGCGCAACTGTAAAGGCTGAAATTCTCGAACAAAAAAAATCAAAATTGATTACTGTTTTCAAAAAAAAACGTAGACATAATTATCGAAGGACCCGTGGGCATAAACAAGATGAAACAGTAATCAAAGTAGTCGATATATTACTTGATAAAAAAAGTATTGCTTCTGAATCAACAGACACAAAGAAGATAAAGAAAAAAACCGACTCCAAAGAAACAAAAAAGTCCTCAAAAAAAGCTAAAGACCCTTCTAGTTCAAAAGAAAAATCCCCCTCAAAACCTAAAAAAAAGGTTACAAAAAAGGAGTAATTCATAATGGCACATAAAAAAGCTGGAGGTAGTTCTAGGAACGGTCGAGATTCTGTTGGAAGAAGACTTGGAGTAAAAAAATTTGGTGGAGAAAATGTAATACCAGGTAATATTATCATTCGTCAGAGAGGCACTAAATGGCATCCAGGGGAAAATGTAGGTATTGGCAAAGACCACACAATTTTTTCACTTATTGAGGGTAAAGTAGTTTTTTCTGAAAAATCTGGAAAAAAAATATTTGTTTCTGTGGAATAATCTGCATCTTAAATTTTAGTAC
>MDTA01182817.1_pt1 | contig 12765 bp, 11 predicted proteins | sample 811151 | NCBI WGS metagenome assembly MDTA01 (sample SAMN05326648, study PRJNA326480) | marine metagenome | isolation source: seawater | place: Indian Ocean: South | collected 2010
AAAATTTTATAGTTTCTTTAACAGAAGACATTGCGTATTTTCTTGTATTGTAAGAATGTATCAGTTTATTAACTGTAGGTAATATTCTAATCAAAGTGCCACTCATAACCGTTATTTTTATAATTACAGAGCTTGTGTCATTAGATTGAACCAAAAAAAATATTACAATAACTAAAGATAATATGGCTGCAGTCTCAAAGAAAAGCTTTGGTATTTTTTCAATAACATAAAAGTTTTTAAAAATTTTAAAAAGATCTTGATTTATCTTATTAAAAATTGAACTAAAGAAAATTTCTCTTCCATAAATTTTTATTTCTTTTATTCCACTAACTGTCTCTAAAATATTTTGAGTTTTTTTTTGCACAGAAATATTTCTTAAAAAACCAATTGCTTTAATTTTTTTGTAAAAGAAAAAATAAAATATAAAGATACATAATAAAATAATTATTAAAATTAATAATATTTCTTCTTTAATGAAATATATTAAAAAACTAACTAAAAAAATAAGTATTATAAACTCAGTGATGAAATTGATTATAGAAATAAAATACTTTTCAAGAATTTTAAATTCCTCAGTAAGTTTAACAAAAAAGTTAGATGAGTTTTCATTTAAATAAAAATCATATTTTTGGTATAAAAATATTTTATAAATTTTTAGAGAAAAGTTTTGCAAAGTTTTAAAAATAAAAGCTGCCTCAAAATTGTGAAATAAAAACAAAAATAAATTTTTTGTAATAAATACTATTGGCAATAAAAATAGACAGATTGATAAAAAATTCTGCTCTGTAAATTGAGGAAAACCAAATCTTGAAGTATAATCATTCACTTGAATATAAAAAGAATTATCGAGTAAACTTGATATTATAGGTATTAAAAGTCCTATCCCTAAAATTTCAAGAAATGAGGCAAATACTGATGATAAAATTAAAATTGAAAAAAATATTTTTTTTTTAAAATCTAATATATTTAATAGATTGAACATTAAGTTTTATAAAGTAGGATATTAAAATAATTTCCTTGTAACATATACTAGAAATTAAAACATTAAAAATTCATGAAATTTATTCATTTTAGTGGTCTAGAAAAAAAACTAAATTGTAAAGACTACAAAAATATATTGTTAAGCTGTAACTCAAACGAAAATTACTTTAATAATTATAAATATAGAAAAAATTTCTACATTTCAAATTTCTGGCATAAAAATCAAAAAAAGTTAAAAAAAAAAGTATTGATATTTAGAAAAATTTTATTACGCCAATTAAAAAATAACTTAAACTCATTACATAATATTAATTACTCTATTGATGATTGGGAAATACTACTTGAGCCATGGCTGAATAATTACCTGCAAACTTCATATTTTAGATGGCTTATAGTAGATGATCTTATTAAAAAATTTGGTAATTTTAAATATCTCGAAATTTCAACTAATAAAATAGTTCCGGCTTTTGATACTTTGCAGTTTAGTGAATTTGATCATAAACATGATGTGTTTAATCATTTGAATTATCAAGATATTTTAAAATTCAGGAATAAAGATAAAAATAAAGTAATTCTAAAAAAAATTAATTTTAAGTTGGATAATAACGAATTTATTCATGTTATTTACAATAGAATAAAAAAAAACTTTTTTTTTAATTTATATGAAATTTTATTGGAAAAATTATTTAAAATTGAAATATTAATTAATATCAAAACAAAAAAATCAAATTTTTTAAAATTATGTAACAAGCTAAAAGTGTTTCCATTTAAAGGATTAAACGTTTTTGATCGATCAAAACTTATCAATATTTGTAATAAAAAAACATTTAGCAATCAAAAAAGAAATAAATTTTCTTTTCCTTTAAAAGCCAAAAATAATTTTGACAATTATATTCTTAAAAGAATAAATTTTGATATTCCTAGGGTTTTTATAGAAAATTTTCATGATGTTATAAATTTACACCATAATAGATTGGAAAATGTAAAATTTGTAATAACGGATACAATGCATGAATATAATCCAGTTTTTAAATCATGGTTGGTCGCTAAAAAAAGAAAAACTAAAAATTTTAAAATATTCTCTTCAAATCATGGGGGTTCTTATGGAACTAACCTTAAGATATTTGATTATAACAAAATAAAATCTTTCCAAAATATTAATTATTCTAGTAGAAAATTTAATAAAGATATAAATTTACCCTGTTTATTTCTATCAAAAAAAAAGTCAGGAAACTCTGACAAAATTCTGATTATTACTCATGATAACACTAAATATCCAAGTAATTTTTTTAAAACTACAATTTGTGAAGAGGCAAACGAAGAATTTATTCAATTAGAAAATTTTTTTAACCATGCAAATAATTTGATTAAAGATAATATTTTTATAAGACCTTATTTTATTAATTCAAGTTGGAATTTAAGTAAAAAATATCATAAGATTATAAAGAGTAAAAATATTCTCTATGATAATCATGAATACAAAAAACTAATAAATGATGCATCAATCAAAATTGTGACTTACCCTCAAACAGCTTTTTTAGAGTCTTTAATTAATGGCCCAACTTTTTTACTATTTAATAGAAAACATTATTATGAAAATAAAAAAAATTCAAAATTAATGGAAAAATTATTCAAAAATAAAATTGCTTTTGAAGACGGTCGAAAATTAGCTAAACACATTAATTATATTAAAAATGATGTCAATAAATGGTGGAGTCAAAAAAAAATTCAAACTTTAATTAATTCCTTTTTAGCTGAAACAAATAAATTTGATGATAATGCTATTATTCAATGGACTAAATTTTTCAAAAAGATAATCAAACAGGAAATATCATGAAAAAATTAATACAAAAAATTTTTAATAAGATTGGTTTTAAAATAATGAAAACATCTACAATGGATTTTAAAACTGATTTGGATTATGTCATTAAAAAATTATTAAATCTTAAAAATCCAATTATATTTGATGTCGGTGCTAATGATGGTAAATCAATTACAAGATTTAAAAAAATCTTTAGCGATTTAACAATTCATGCTTTTGAGCCACAAAAAAAGCTTTATTTAGAATGTAAAAAGCTATCTGGTAAAAATATCCACGTAAATAATTTTGCTTTAGGGAAAACCGAGGAAAATCTTGTTTTTAACAAATATGCTCAAGAAGGACTAAGTAGTTTTCATGAATATAATGAAAAACCCTATTGGTCTAAAAAAAAGGATAAATTTTCTAAAAATGGAAAAATGATAATTGATAAATTTTTAGCTAAAATAGTGAGCCTAGACAAATATTGTAGAGACCATAAAATAGATAATATTGATTTACTTAAAATTGATACTCAAGGGTATGAAGAAGAAATTTTAGAAGGTTCCAAAAATTTAATTAAATCAAATAATATAAAGGTAATCGAAGTTGAATTAATCTTTTCTGATCTATATAAAAAAAAAATATCAAATTTATATGACATAGAGAAAAAATTAATTCCTTTTGGCTACAGCTTAATAGCTATATCCAGTGGAGGTAGTGTTGTGACTCAAGATATTTATCAAGCAGATTTAATATATGTTAATCGGGAAATCAGGAATAATCTCAAAATCTAGAAAGTTGTTAAATACAAATCGATGCTAATGGTCATATAAAGTAAATTATAAAATAAATTTTAACTTATTTCCTATTTAAAATGTTATTTAATATTGCTCTTTTTTTTAAATTGTTTTCATCAAACTTTAAAAATTTAGCAGAATATTTATTAGAAATCTGGATCCATTCTGTTTGATTAAAATTATTAACTTTATTTATTAAATAAGTTAATCCATTCTTATTCATATTATATGCCCAAAATGGTCCTTTTGGTTTAAGTCTAACATTTAAAAAATTTTGTCTTCTAACAAATTCTCTTGCTATAAATACAACTCTATAATTTTTACATAACATTTCATATAAAAGTGTAGAATTTTCACTTACAAAAATACTATTTTGAAAAAATTTATTACTTTTAAAATTTTTGTTTAAAACATAGTTATAATTATATTTTTTTAATTTACTTAATAAATATTTAAAATTTTCATTAGGTCTTTCAATAAAATAAAAGCTTCTTTTCATTTCAGATGCTATTTGAACTAAAGATCGGAGTTCACTAAAATTTCGATGCTGATTTGACTTCCAGCCCGAAAGATAAACTAAATTCTTGAATTGAAATTTTTTTATTTTTAACTTTGCTACAGAATTATTTAGTGTTTTACCTAGTGGGTAAATTTTAGCATCAATGATTTTACTTAATCTTTTTTTTTCATTTTCACCAAAACAAAATATCACATCTGCAAAATATTTTAATTCACCATTTTTTTTTGATTTCATCAAATTATAAAATTTATTGTCCCTTATACCATTTTGATCTGATACATATTTCGCGTGAGGGTAAATTTTTTTTAGTTTATAAAATCCTTTATGGTTATCTATTGCAGTATAAATAATCTTAGGCTTAACAAACGAAAAAAAGTTTATTTTATAATTCTTAAAGAAATTTTTAAATCCACTTTTTAAAAATGTTTTAATTAAAATGTAGATACTTGCACCATCAAATCTAGAATGAAATATTGATAATTTTTTTTTTTGGAAATAGCTTTTTTGCAAATTTTAAACTGTAATAATCAAAAACTAAAACATCTGATTTTATAGGTTTGTAATAAATATCAATTTTAAAGGTCCACATTAAATTATGAGTTAATATATAAATAAAATTTATATCTACTTTACAAATTATATTAATACTTTAAATAATACAAATTATTATTAAATTTAACAGAAATCCGTATGAAAAAATTTTCTATAACCTCATCATCACAAATTCCTAAAAATCAAAAATTTGATTTAAAAAATTTCAAAGTTCCATTTTGTAACAATGAAAAAAAAAAAAAATTTAAAAGGTTTGAGACTTTTATTCCAAAAAATAAAGGTTTTTGGAAACCAGGATCAAATTTTAAAAATATAGGAAAATTTTTAATAATTTCTGGTCCAGCAAGGAATGGAAATCATTTACTTTCTTCATTGCTTGATGGACATTCACAAATATCAATAATGCCTGGTGAAGATTTCCTTCTTAGAGAGTTTTTTTCACGAGCAAAAGAGAACGAGGCACAAGCTATAAAAAATTTAAAAAACTCAAAAAATATTGAGTACATTCTAAATATGTCAGGTGGAAAATTTAATAAATGGAAGAAGTTATTTGATTTATATATGAGTAACAAGTCATCAAAAATTTGGTCTGGACAACAACCTGAAAACTCTGGGCATGTGACTGATTATCAAGATTTGGTACCTCAAATAAATTATCCTAAATTTGAAAAATATCTTTATTCCCAAAAAAAAAAATTACAAAATGTAAAGAATTTCTATGAATTTTTATTGATTTATTTAAGAGCTACAAAATATTTAAGTAATTCTACTAAAAAAAAAATTAATTTTAGTTGGACTTATTCTGGTATGAGAAGGGAATTATTTAGCTTATTGGAACATACAAAAAATATTGTATCTTTTGTGCCTATTAGAAGGTTTGAGTCATTTTATTTTTCTTACGCTAAACCAAGATTTAATACAAATCAAATAGAACAACGTGCACTTAATGAATTATGGGAACATTGGAGACATAAAACAATTGATTATCTTATTTTAAAAAAAAAGTTTCCAAAAAAAGTTACTCTTATAAAATATGAAGATTTAGTAAATAATACAGAACAAACAATAAAAAAATTAAATAAGAAATTAAAAATAAATTTTGAAAAAATTCAACTTACACCAACAACTTTAAAAAAACCAAACAAAGGTAATTCATCTTTTCCTAAAGAAGATAAATATTTTGGAAAAATTTATAAAAATTCAATGGAGGAAAAATTTAAGAATCAAGTTAATTTACCTAAAGAATATTTTGAAATTTACGACAATTTACAAGAAAATTTGTATTAATTAAATGTGCGGGATTGCTGGCATCATCAATTTTAAAAGAGAAAATCAAAATGATAAAATTTTAAAAAAAATAATTGATAAGATTAAACACCGTGGACCTGATCATGATCAAATTATTCAAAATAGCCTAGGATGTTTTGGTTATGTAAGATTAAAAATAATTGATATTTCTAGTAAATCTAACCAACCATTTGAAGCTCAAAATGGCAAGGTAAAACTTTTTTATAATGGTGAAATTTATAACTTTCAGGAATTAAAAAATAAGCACCTTGGTAATATTCAATTAAAATCTAAGGGTGATGGTGAAGTCTTAATATACCTGTATTTAAAATATGGGATTGATTTTGTAAATTTGATTAAAGGAATGTATTCAATTTCAGTAATAGATGAAAAGAAAAATAAAGTTTATTTGATAAGAGACCGTTTTGGCATTAAGCCACTATATTATAATATCAGTGTTAATAAGGAGCTTACTTATTGTTCAGAAATTGAGCCAATACTTTGTAATAAAAAAATTCAAAAAATTGCTAATAATAGAGAGATCTTTAAAAATTTAGAATTTGGAATTTATAATTCCACACATGAAACATGGTTTAAAGGAATAAATCAACTTAAGCCTGGTCATTATATGGAAATTTCTAAAAATAATATATTGATAAAAAAATATTATGATTTGTCTGAAAAAATTAATGAAGACTTTGATAATTCTAAAAAAGAATACAACTACTGGTTAAAAAAAATCAAAGGAAAAATTATTAAAAGCTTTAAACAACATTCCATAACAGATGTAGATACTGGCTTGCATATTTCAGGTGGAGTGGACTCAAATGTTTTAGCCAATATGTCAAATTATACTAATAAAAATTTATCTGCATTTACTTTTTCATTTAAAGAAAAATTTTTATCTGAAAAAAAAGATGCAATGAAAATTTCTAAAAAACATAATTTTAAACACTATTTTTTTGAAATAAAACCTGATGACTTGTTTAATGATTTATTAAACGTTTTAAAAATACAGTTTGAGCCCTTCTCTTCCCTAAGACTTATAGCTACACATAAATTATACAATTTATCAAAACAAAAAAATTGTAAAGTTATTTTTGACGGTTCAGGGGGAGATGAAATTGGTGCTGGATATACATACCAGATAATTCCATGGATTCTTGATATGATTAAACAAAGAGATACAAATCTCAATTTCGAAATGTTTGACAATATTCTTAGCAAAGGTAAGAGAAAATTGAACATAAACGAGTTTATTTTTGGGTCTTTTTCAAATTTTTATGAACCGGGCAGTACTACAGTAGATGGAAGCTTCTATAAGATAAAAAATTTAATTAACAAAGATTTTATTGAAAAAAATAATGATAGTGATTTTATTTTAAAAAAACCTTTCAAAAGTTTTTTACGAAATTCACAATATAATGATCTATACACTTTTAAACTGCCAAGATATTTAAAATTTATTGATAGATCATCAATGAAAAATAGCATAGAAACAAGATTGCCATTTTTAGATCATGAAATTGTAGAAACTTATTTTCAGGTACCAAGTAATTATAAAATATTTAAAGATAATCAAAGAACTTTACTAAAAGATATATTTAAGCAAACAAATCAATCTCCATCACAAAAAAAAGGTAAAAATACTATTGCAGATCCTCAAAGTATTTGGCTTAAAACTCATCTAAAAGAGCCATTTTATGAATATGTTATTTTTAATAAAAAAAAAAACAAATATATTTAATTCTTCCAATGTAGAAAAATACTATAATGAATATCGTAAATCAAAGTCACGATTAAATTCATTTTTTTTGTTCCAAATACTAATTATAGAATTATGGCATCAAGAAATAATTAATATATAAAATTTAGATAGATATTGATTAAAAAAAAAAATCTTATAAGTTAAAAACTAAAACATTTCAAATAAATCATAATGTTAAAATTTTCAACATTAAGAGAAGCTGAAAGTAAAGCTAAAAAAAAGATTAACCATAAAACTTTCAATTGGCTTCAGTCTGGTGCTGAAGATGAATACACTTTAAATAAAAATTTTTTAGATTTGAAAAATATTAAAATTATTCCTAGACATTTAAGTAAGATAAATAAAATTAATACTAATTCTTATTTTTTTAAAACGAAATTAGAATATCCAATTCTGCTAGCCCCTATGGGTCATCAAACTCAGTTCCATAAATATGGTGAAATTGAAACAAGTGATGGAGCAAAAAAGGCAAATATATTAAGTTTTTTTGGAACTCAAAGTAGAATGAAACTTGATCAGATTTCTAAAAAAAATAATTTAATTGGCTGGACAATATTTCCATTTGGAAATCTTAAGTGGATAGATGAGCAAATTCGTTCTGCCGAAAAAAACAAGTGTATCGCAATAATATTATGTATAGACGCAAATGTAAGATCTCACAGATACTTGGATCGAGAATCATACTATGATGCAAGAAAAATTGGCAAAAGAACAAATCCAATTTCGCCAAATCCAGAACAATCTCTTAAGTATGATTGGAGCTTAATAAGTTATATTAAAAAAAAAACAAAACTACCTGTAATTCCAAAAGGCATCTTGTCAGTTGAAGATTGTAAACAGGCTTTAAAGTATAAAGCTGATGGTGTATGGATATCTAATCATGGTGGTCGAATGTTTAATTCAGGTATTACTCCTGTTGAGGCACTTAAAAATATCAAAAAAAAGATCAAAATTAATAAAAAAATTATAATTGTTGACGGGGCAATAAGAAAGGGGACTGATATAATAAAATATTTATCTCTTGGGGCTAACTTTGTTGCCGTAGGTAGACCTGCTATGCATGGTTTAATTTGTAATGGTTCAAAGGGTGTTAAAAATATTTTTGATATACTAAAAAATGAGTTTACCTCAGCTATGATAAATGGTGGTTTTAAAGATTTAAAATCATTTAAAAATAATAGAATAATTTAAAAAAATGAAGCCTAAAGTAATCTGTATAATTCCTGCTAGAGGAGGCTCAAAGGGGCTTAAAAATAAAAACATCAGAAAAATTAATAATAAGCCGTTAATTTATTATCCAATCAAAGCTGCTCAAAAAAGCAAAGTTTGTGATAAAATTGTTGTGACAACTGACTCAAAAAATATTGCTAAATTATCAAAAAAATATGGTGCTGAAGTTCCATTTTTAAGAGAAAAAAAATACGCAAAAGATTTAACAACAACAGAAAAAACTCTTCAACACGCCCTTCTAAATTTTGAAAAATTCTATAAAACTAAATATGATATTTGTGTATTTTTAACCTGTACAAATTTGTTTAGAAAAATAAGCTGGATAAAAGAAGCGGTTAATATCTTAAAAACAAATAATAAAATTGATAGTGCTTTTTCTGTACATGAAATGTACAAACATTTTTGGGGTAAAAAAGGAAAATTATTCACTAAAGTTTTGCCCTGGATGAAGACCTATACTTCAAGACAAGTTGGGAACAAAATTTACAGAGAAGATACCCCACTTGCACTTGCAAGCAGGGCACATTTTTGGAGAAAGGGTAAAAGAATAGGAAAAAATAATCATTTCATCATAAATAATGATCCCTTCACAAGTATTGACATACATAGCAAAAAAGATCTTGAATTGGCGGAGATAATTATGAAATTTTTAAAAGCAAAAAAACTAGATAAAGATATGATAGTTAAATAATTTAACCATGAAAAAAAAAATCTCTATCGTTTTATTTGCATACAATAGACCCTCTCACCTTAGAAGAGTATTAATCGCTTTAGAAAATAGAGGTATAAATGAGGTAAATTTGTTTGTGGATGGACCAAAAAATAATAATGACAAGATAATTCAAAAGGAGATTAAACAAACATTTAGGAATAACAAATTTAATTTTAAAATGAAAAAAAAAATATTTTTTTCAAAAAAAAATAAAGGATTAGCAAATTCTATTATAAATGGAATAACATATGTAGCAAAAAAAAGTGAATATATCATTATTCTTGAGGATGATTGTATCCCCAGAGAAGGTTTCTTTAAATTTATCGAAAAAAATATTAAAAATTTGAAAGATAGAAAAGATATAGCTGGAATTTGTGGTTATCAAATTCCTGAATTACACAAAAAATTTTTATTAAATAAAAATTTGAAGACTATTGTTTTAAAATATTTTATACCATGGGGTTGGTGTGTTTCTTCAAAGCACTGGTTAAAATTTATGGAGTACGAAACAAATAATAAAAGAGTTAAAGATGGTATTTTAAATAAAATAAAAAAAATTGTTAAAAATGAAAAAAAAATTTGGTCTTATAATTTCATTAAATACAATTATTTAAATCAATTATCATATCTTTACCCATCAAAATCACTGGTAAAAAATATAGGATTTGACGGAAGTGGAATAAATTCAAAAATAACTGATATATTTACAACATCTTTTTCAAATAGTAAAAAAATAGAAACAAATATAATTAACAATAATCAATATATAAAATTGCAAAGAAAAAGCTTGCTAAATAGAATTAAATATTTTTATTAATGAATGTTTTAATTATTGGTTTTGGAGCCGCAGGTAAATATTACTATCAACTTTTAAAAAAAAATAAAAAAGTAAAAAAAATTTTTATTTATGATGTTGATAATAAGAAAAAAAATAAGATTAAAGAAAATTTTATAGAACTTAATAAAAAAAAATTATTAGAAAATAAAATTACTCATGCAATTATATCCACTCCATCTTTTTTACACTATAGATATTCTAAAATTCTTATAAATTTAAATTTAAATCTTATGATAGAAAAACCTATTGTATTAAACATCAATAATGCAAAAAAATTAATCAAATTATCAAAAAACTATAAAAAAAAATGTTGGGTTGTCTTTCAAAATAGATGCAATTTAGCGATTCAAAAATTAAAAACTGAGGTCTCAAAAAGAAAAAATCAAATCTTTTATGTCGATGCAAAATTGTTATGGCATCGGAATGAAAAATACTATAGATCCAACTGGCATGGAAAATATGAGACAGATGGTGGGGTTTTAACTAATCAAGCAATTCATTTGATTGATAGTTTAATTTATCTTTTTGGAAAAATTAAAAAATTTCAGGCATTATTACGATTTAATAAAAAAAAATTAGAAGCAGAAGATTTTGGAATATTAAATTTTATTCATAAAAGTAAAATTGTCAGTTCTGTAGTTGCAACAACTCGAGCCAATGAAAATTATGAGAGTTCTATTGATGTTATAATGGAGAATAAAAGATTAACGATTTCAGGAGTATCTTTAAATATTTTTAATAAATATCAGTCTCATCTAAAAATTTTGGAAAAAAAAAATAGTGAAATTTTTTCTAATAAAAAAGGGCTTTATGGGGCTATGGGTAATGGTCACCAAAAAATATTAAATGAATTTCTTAATGAAAATCGAAGAAAATCATCCTATGATTTAGAAATTTATAAAAATTTACATATTTTAGAAGTTCTTCATTCTATATATAATTCATATAATGTTGAGAAACTAAAAAATATTGGATTTAAACAAAGTATTCTTGGTGCGAATGAAAAATAGATTTATTAAAAACCTTACAAATAAACAACCCACTAAAGATATAACCAGTGATGATTTGAAATATAAAATACCTATTATAACTTCAAAAAGAAAAAAAGAGGTAAAAATTGATAAAAAAACTATTTTTAATGATAAATCAATACCCATAATTGCAGGTCCAAATGGCGTTGAGAGCAGAGAATTAATTTTTAAAGTGGGCAAACTTTTAAAGAAGAATAAAATTAGAATATTGAGGGGGCATGCGTATAAGCCTCTAACTTTTCCTTATCGCTCAAAACAATATTCAGAGACTAAATCTCAAGGTATGGATTGGCTTGATGAAGTTAAAAAGTATTTAAAATTATTAATTGTAACCGAAGTTACCGAAATAAAATATTTACAAAGAATTTGTAACACTGCAGATATTTTACAAATCGGATCAAGAAATATGCAAAACTTAGAATTACTCCAAGAAGTTGCAAAAACTAATAAACCAATAATATTAAAAAGACATTTTGGTGCAAGTTTGAGAGATATGCTGGGTGCAGCAGAGCATATCCTTTTGGAGGGAAATGAGAAACTAATATTATGTGAAAGGGGTATCACTGCGCCTCACACACATAGAAATACGTCTAGATTTATTTTAGATATTCAGGCTATTGTTGCATTAAAAGAATTAATTAAATACCCAGTTATTTCTGATCCTAGCCATGCTTCTTTTTGGGCGCCCTGGGTGCCTGCATTAACTTATGCATCGATTTCAGCTGGGGCTAATGGTTTGATAATAGAAACACATCCAACACCATCAAAATCAGCTGTTGACCCTTTGCAGCCATTAAATTTTAAACAATTTAGTTCTTTGATAAAAAAATCAAGAAAATTGGCTCAAATATATCGAAAAAAAATAATTTAATGCAGAGTTATATAATAGGCTATCCTCTTAATAATCCTAGATCTGTAAAGCTATGGAGAAATTTCTTTAGAGTGAATAAGATGGATATTAAGATGGATCCTCTTTCAGTGAGACCTGAATTTTTAAATTCTACCATTCTTAAATTAAAAAAAAATGAAAATTTTATAGCTTCAGCTATAACCATGCCCTATAAAAAAATAATAACAAATTATTCAATCTACGGAAATAAATTAACTAAAGAAGTAAAGTCATCAAACCTTATTATTAGAAATAAAAACAATCTCATTTGTTACAATACAGATATAGAGGCAGCTTTAAAATCATTACCTAATAGAAATTTTGAAAATATTATGATCTTTGGTTATGGTGGTGTTGGT
>MDTA01149261.1_pt1 | contig 12764 bp, 10 predicted proteins | sample 811151 | NCBI WGS metagenome assembly MDTA01 (sample SAMN05326648, study PRJNA326480) | marine metagenome | isolation source: seawater | place: Indian Ocean: South | collected 2010
AAACAAATATTTATATTTTAGGTGATGGCATTGAGTATTCTTACTTAAAAAAACTTAAAGATAAATATCTTAAAAAAAATGTTAATTTATACTTTAAGAAATATATAAAAAAAACTGACTCTTTCTTTGCAAAGTCTCATGTACTTATTAATACGTCATTTTTTGAGGGTAGTAATAACTCAATTATTCAAGGGATTAATAACAATTTATTTATTTTAGCATCTGATGTTCCAGGAGGGAACAAAGAATTACTTAATAACAAAGAATTTGGACTACTTTATGAAAAAAATAATCCATATGACTTAGCGATGAAACTAAATATCATAATAAAAAAATATGATCAGTATCAGCTGAAATTAAAATCTAAAGAAAAATTTTTACCTTATTTTACTGAAAATTTAAGTAATAAGAAAACTTTAGAAATAATAAATAAATTTTAGAAAAATTCTTATTTTAAAGCAATATCGTTTGTTATTTTTGATTTAAATTTCTGATCAATTTTTTATAAATTATTTCCGCTGCTATATTTTCAGACTCATAAGTTAAACCTGCCATATGGGGTGTAATAATTAGATTATTATTAAATTTTGAGTAATTAATCATTTTGTTATTTGAGAAATTTTTTCTCTGTTCTTTTTGCAAAACATCAACAACGGCTTTTTTTATTTTATTTTTTTTCAAATTACTTAGAAGATGCTTCTCATTAATAATTTCTCCTCTAGAAGTATTTATCAAGATGGCATCTTTTTTCATTTTTCTTAAAAAATTATTATCTATCATGTTTTTTGATTTATTATCTAAGTGAACACTCACAAGAATTGCATCTGAGTGTTTAATTAATCTATCAAGATTATTAAAGATTTTAATTTTTTTTAAGTACTTAACCTTATTTTTATTTATATCGTATGATGAGACATCCATTCCAAATGATTTTGCATATTTGTAAACATTGCTTCCTATCCTGCCAAACCCAATTATACCTAATTTTTTTTTATATAATTGATTACCTCTTAGTAAATTTTCTTGCTGTCTCCAATGTCCTGTATGGGCTAATTTTACTCCTTTACTTAAATTTCTAAAGGCATCTAAAACTAGGCCAAACGTAAATTCGGAAGATGCCTTGATTGATTTTAATTTTTTATGATTTCTTATTGTGAAAAGTTTAATTTTTCTTTTTTTAAGATAATTTTTATCTATGTGCGTCGATCCAGTAGATGGCGTAAATATAGCTTTTATTTTCTTGCTTCCATTTAAACATTTTTTATCTATTTTATAAATAGGGCTAGGACTACAAATCCAATAATCAGCTTTTTTTAGATTTTCTTTTATTTCATTGATACCGGCACCGTGAGCAAAAATGCAATTAAATCCTTTCTTTAGTTTTTTTTTAAAGTCATTTAGAAAAGTAATTGGGGTGGTTATAAGTACTGTAAATTTATTTTTATCAAATTTACTAATTTCAATTTTATTTATTTTTTTGGGTAGGTTATTACAATAACCATTTTCAATTAATAATTTTGCAACAATTAAATCTTGGTACTCATCAATATTTACTGACTTAAGCGCATCCATGATAAGTGGGTAACTTTTATTCCCCCATCTACTTTTTTTTTTTAAAATGCAATCTCTGGTCATTGCATAAATCGCACCATTACGAATAAAACATGGTTCAAAATCCTGTCTTATTGAACCCCAACTTGCTTCTTTATATTCTTTGCAAAAATTTGTAATTTTACCATTTTTAATTCTTTTTAATCTAATTGGATGCTTCTCTCCTGTATCAACGTAGCTTACAACAGAGTCATATTTTTCTGTTTTTATTACTTTTAATGCTTTATCAATATCTATATTATCTCTCATTGGACTTACGCACGGGATCTCTATTATAAATTTAAATTTATTTTTAAATATTTTTTCTGCCTCATTGACTGCATGAAAAAGGGCATCTGCTGAGGTCGCTCTATCAGAAGCTAATTTTTTTGGTCTTTTTATTGTAGCATCTACTCCATACTCTTTGGATAGATTTAAAATTTTATCAGAATCAGAAGATACAATTATCTTATCGATATATTTTGAATTTAAGGCAGCTGTGATGGAGTAACTTATTAATGGATGATTATTTATCTCATAAATATTTTTTTTTGGTATTCCTTTAGATCCACCTCTCGCTAAAATCACAGCAAGTATTTTTAAAGATTTTTTAAATTTAATCATAAAGTATCTTGGAAATATCTATTTTTAGGAAGAGCTGACTTAATATCAAATATGTAATGTCTTTTTTTAATAATTGAATTGAAAATTTTTGAAAAATTTTTAATAAAAGTTCTATGTGGTACAGCAAGAATCAGTACGTCAAAATATTTTTTTTTGTTTTTTAGACTTTTTAGATAAATTTTTTTATGTATTTTGGATAAATGGTCTATATTTACCAAAGGATCATAAATATTGACTTTTATTTTCTCTTTTAAAAAATAATTAACAAGATCATATACTTTTGAATTTCTAATATCAGAACAATTTTCTTTAAAACTATATCCCATAATTAAAACATTACTTTTTTTGATGTTGATTTTGATTTTTTTTGAATTTTTTAGAATAGTCTTAAATACGTAATCAGACATTTTGTCATTAATATTCCTTCCAGATAAAATGACCTTTGGAATATAGCCAATTTGCTTTGCTTTGTATGTTAAATAAAAAGGATCTACACCCACACAATGCCCTCCAACAAGTCCAGGCTGATATTTGATGAAATTCCATTTGGTAGCAGCTGCATTCAGCACTTCATCAGTTTTGATATCGAGTTTCGAAAATATTATTGAAAACTCATTAATTAGCGCGATGTTAAGATCTCTTTGTGTATTTTCAATAACTTTAGCTGCTTCAGCAACTTTTATATTTTCTGCTTTGTGAATTTTCGCTTTGATAATACTGGAATACAAATTATAAATTTTTTTTAAAGCAAATTTATTTGAACCACTCACAATTTTGTTAATATGTTCTAACTTATGAAGATTATCTCCTACATTAATTCGTTCTGGTGAATATCCACAAAAAAAACCACGATTTATTTTTAATTTTGATATCTGTTCTAAAAGAGGTATACAAACTTCTTCTGTACAGCCAGGATAAACAGTTGATTCATATATGACTATTGAATTTTTTTTCAAATTTTTTCCAACAATTTTTGTTGCACTTATAAGTGCTCTTAAATCGGGCTTTTTATCAACATTAACAGGTGTTGGTACAGTAATTATAAAAAAATCTGAATTATTAATATCATTTACGTCATTAGAAAATTTTATATTTTTTGATTTTAAAATTTTTACTTTGGACTGATCGTTAAAAATATCATATCCTAATTTTAATTCTTGAATTCTTTTTTCATTATTATCGAATGCAATAACTTTATTTTGTCTTTGCAATCTTAGCGCAAGTGGTAAACCAACATAACCTACACCTATAATTGATATTTTTTTTTTCATTTATATTTGTAATAATTTTTGTACCAATCAACAAATCTTTTTACGCCCTCATCTACAGAAATTTTTGGTTTATAACCAAGTTCTTTTTTTATCTTATTGATTGATGAAGAAACATGTTTTACATCTCCTTTTTGTAAAGGACGAAATTTTATTTTAGCTTTTTTATTTAAATACTTCTCAATAATTTTAATATATTCCATTAGTCTAATTGTTTTATTTGCTCCAATGTTGTAAATTTTAAAAGGATATTTGCTTGAACTTGGATCTGGTTTTTTAGAATTCCATTTTTGGTTTTTTCTTGGTGCCTTTTTTAATGCCAACAAAATAGCATTTGCTATATCGCTAATATAAGTAAAGTCTCGAGAGTGATCACCATAATTAAACAAATTAATTGGTCTATTTTGAATAATGTTTTTTGTGAACAAAAATAATGCTTGGTCAGGCCTTCCCCATGGACCATAGGCAGTAAAAAATCTCAAACCCACTGTCGGTAATTTATGAATAGAGCTATACGCATGAGCAATTAATTCATTAGATCTTTTTGTTGCTGCGTATAATTGAATTGGATGATCAGCAATAGTATTTTCTTTAAATGGGAGCGACGTATTTGCACCATAAATACTACTTGAACTAGCATAAACAAAGTTTTTTACTTTATAATTTTTTGATAATTCAATTAAATTAAAAAAACCTAAAAGATTTGAATCTATATAAGATTTTGGATTAATAAGTGAATACCTCACTCCAGCTTGTGCTGCGAGGTTTATTATTTTCTTTGGATTATGTCTCTTAAAAATAGTATTTAATTTACTATAGTCACATAGATCAATCTTATAAAAAATAAAATTTTTTTTATGATTTTTAAGATTTTTTAACCTACTTTTTTTTAAATTAATGTCGTAATAATCATTCAAATTATCTAGACCAATTACATCATAATTAGTCTCCAGAAGTAGTTTCGATACATGGTAACCAACAAAACCTGCGCACCCAGTTATCAATATAGTCATAAATTATTTGAATTTAAAAAAATTCGCAACTTTTTCTTTAAAAATAAGTATTAATGCTCTTCTTAAAACATTTCTTAAAATAATTAAATACTTATTTAAAAAATACTTTTCCTGATATTGATAGCTAAAAATGAAATTTATATAACCCAAAATACGTTTTATAAAATTTATTTTATTATCAAAGTTGTAATTAAAATCTTCAATATAATTCTTAAAAACAACCTCTATATTATTTACATCTTGTTTGCTCAAAACACTTCTCCATCTTTTCTCTACTTCGTTTGGATTATAAAAGTTTTCGGGAGGTTTTTTTTCCAACTCATCTTTAGCAAGATATGAGGACTCTCCAAGCCAAGTTTGGCCCATAAAAGTTTGATCCAACATAGTATTATAAAAATCAATTTTCATCCAGGAAGATAATTTGGTCATTTCCTCTCTCAAATTAATATGCATTTTTTCATTTTGAAGAACAAATATTTTATTATTTATTTTTTTTTTTTCTAAAAAAATTTTATAAGCACAAATCATATCTAAAATCATCGTGTCAAGTTGGAACGATGTAAGCTTTTTAGAAATATTCGAATTTTTCATTCTTAATATTCCTCCTCCTAAAACAGCTTTTGGATCTCTAAAAATCACAATAAAGTTAGCATCAAAAAAATCTAAATATTTTTTATAATGCCAGGACACATGCTCATGAACTACAATACATTTTTTTTCACTAAAATTTATATTATGAACTTTTGAAAAAGCATAATGAATTGAAAAAAATAAGTTTTTTATGATGTTGTCATCAGTATTTTCTAAATATTTAAATACCTCGTTTTTGAAGATTTCTTTTTGGGAAGTATTAAAAATAAATTTTCTACGCTTTAGTTGATAGGATATATCTGAGTAGAACATATCTGAGAGTAATTCGGACGCATATTTACTATTTTGAAGTTTATTTAAGCTTATCCCATTTATTTTTTCAATTTTATGAAGAGTTCTAAAAAAACTAAACGCAGGCATAAGTAAAATTTGTTTGTGATTATCTAGAAGACTATGGGTCCAATCAATACCAGCATGACCAAAAGATCCCAACATATAAACTGGTAGCTTTTGAATTTCAAACATTGATAAATAGATTTTTTTTAATATTTGTATATACCATACATAATAATGATAATAGTAAATATTTTATTTAAGATCCGATGAAAATTTATTTTAATGAATTCAAGAAATGGGAATTTAACTACTTAGAAATCTTTGATATTAAAGAAAAAAATAGTCTTTATTATTATTTTAAGTTTTTAAGTTCTAAGCAATTCAAAAAATTAGATGGTGATGTTATAGAAGCCGGAGTATTTAGAGGTAAAAGCCTAATCACAACTGGTTTAATATTGAGTAATTTAAATTCAAAAAAAAAGATATACGGATATGACAGTTTCTCAGGATTTCCTAGTTTTTCTATATATGATAAGCATGAAAACTTTGAAATTTTGAGAAATAAAAAAATAATTAGTCAAAAACATTTTAACGAGGTTTTAAAAATAAAAAAATACCACAAAAAATTTAAAAAAAAAAATATATCAATTAACAATATTTCAAATTCATCTAATTTCGCAAATACAAATATTAATTATGTAAAAAAAAAAATTCATTTTTTTAAATTAAATAATATTAAACTTGTGAAAGGCGACTTTAAAAATACAATGAAAAAATTTAAAAATTTACCTAAGAAAATTTCAGCTGGTTTAATAGATTGTGACTTATACGATGGTTATAAAATATCATTAGAAACTTTTTGGCCAAAACTAATAAAGAATGGGAAACTGTTTCTTGATGAATATTATTCATTAAAATTTCCAGGTCCAAGGATATATATGAATAAGTTTTTACAAAAAAACAAAGACGCAAAACTTATTAAAGAAGGTATCACTGGTGACTTCGAAAGATGGTCATTAAAAAAAATTTAATTTTTTGTAAGAGTTTTACAATTTTTTTATAATATTCGAGATGTCTTCTAACTTGTTATTTTTGACAATTGCATAGTTTTTGCATAATTTTTCTCTGCATTTCTGTACTTTATCTGAAAACCACCAGTCTTTTACTTGAGAGTAATTTTCTGACAAGAATTTTTTTAAATTATCAGCATTATCAAAATACATATTACATTCTTTAAGTTCGTCAAAAATTTTAACACTTTTTTCATCTAAAATATCTTTATAGAATTGCGCAAATAATATATTAGGAATATTATTTGCAGCCAACTCTAGAAAACCTGAGGAAATATAGGAGTTTATTATTAATTTAGACTCTTTAATCAAACTTTGTATTGGATTTGAGCCGTCATCTATTTTAAATAACAAATTTTTATCATTCAAAATTTTCTTTTCATCAAATTGTGAGTATCTTCTTGCATGAAGTCTTATGACCATATTATCCAAATAAATTGGATTTAATTTTTTAAGAAAATCTATAATAAATTCCATATATTCATAGTGACTTACCCATACACCTGAATTAAGCCTTTGAAAAAAAATCTTATTTTGCCTTAGGATAAACAGAATTTTTTTTTGATCTGAAAACTTATAATTAATTTTTCTTTTTAAAATTCCAAATGGAATATTTTTTTCATGTTTATTCCAGCCCCATGATAAATATTTATCGGAAAGCTCTATTTCATGATCTTCTTGTGTTGAAAACTTATATTGACCATAAACACCACCATGTTGGCCATATAGAAGTATAGTTTTATTTTTTTCAATTTTTAAAGCTGAGTATAATGCTAATAACTCATCGTTTATTAAGTGTGAACTGAATATAATTTTTGGATCTTTAGGTGTTGGTGTTTTGTTTAAAACAAAATTCAATTCTCCGAAATTTTCTAAATATGTTGATGGAATGAATTTAATAATTAAATTTAAAATAATCTTCTCAAATTCATTTTTATAATTATAATTTACTTTAAAATCTTCTCTATTGAATTGATTTATTTCAAATTTATAATTTGAATTTAAAAATGTTGGAAAAGCACCAAGCTTAAAATTTAATAAATTTTCTTCTTTATTTCCAAGATATGTTTTTTTAATAAAAAATTTTGAATTCTGAATTTTTTTTTTAAATAAATTAAGATATGTATTTTTAAATAATTCTATATAAAGTTTTTTATTCGATTTTATTTCTTTGTACTTAGTAAACTCTTCATCCTCGTGAGGATAAATTTTTTCAAGATTTATTTTAGCGCTCATATTTTTAATAATTTCTGCTTGCAAATAATGTCGCCAACTATCACTCTGTATCGATTGAGTATAAACTTTGTAATTTTCAATAAAAAAGTGGTTTGAGTCAAACTCTCTAATAACACTATAACTTGGTTTATTATTTGAAATTATCTTATTTAAATGTTTGTAGTGAGCATATGAGATTTCTAAAAAATTTCTTAACCAAATACCAAAAAAGATTTTCCAAAATTTAACGGTATAATTTTTTTTGTGATATGAATTAAGTGACTCTGCGAGTATAACGATTAGATTTTGATATAAATTGCTTAGATATTTATAATCATCATAAAGTTTTAATCTATTTCTAAAAACATCTTTTTCTATATGAAACTTTTTATAAGGTATTTTATCATTATAATTTATACACCACTCTCCACTAAAAAATGCCTCATTTGCATCTTTCCAGGTATCTTTCAGATTTGTAGTGATTAAAATTTTGTCACGCTGCATTAGTTAAAAATTATAATTTTGATCACTTAATTTTGCCAATTCTTTATCGTGTGTTGCAAAAATAATTGTTTTTTTTCCCTTAAAATTATTCAATAGTTGTTCAAATATTTTATGAGCTGTTTTATCATCTAAATTATTTGTAAATTCATCTAAAACTATAATATCTCTATTTAAATAAAGTATTCGTGCTAGAGCTATTCTTTGTTTTTGACCACCAGATACAAAACTAGCATCATCTCCAATTAAAGTGTTATCTTTATGCTCTAGACTATTAATAAAACTCTTAAGATTAGAATTTTTAATAGCATTTAAATAATTTAAATTGTTAATATCTTTGTCTAAAATAGTGATATTATTTTTTATTGAGTCATCAATAAGATACACGTGTTGAGATAAATATCCTATACACTTTCTCCATTCATATAAATTTCTATTGATGTTCACTCCATCCACAATAATTTCACCCTCATCTGGTTCAAGAAGTCCAGAAATTAATTTTAAAAATGTAGATTTTCCAACACCTGATCCTCCTGTAAGTGATACAACAGATCCTTTCTTAATATTCATATTTATTTTTGTAATAACTGGTTTCTGATTGTAGCTAAAATTCAAATTTTTTATTTCTATCTGATTTTCAAACTTATAATCAGTTTTATTTTCAACTATATTTTTCACTTTAAGTTTAGTATTTTTTAATTCAATTTCATTTATCATGAAGTCTAAAGATACTAGTCCAGCACGTAAAATTACCAAAGATGATGAGATCGAAATCGCAGATGGTAAAAGTCTTGCAAATGTAATTAAATATAGTGTAACCAAGGGTAAATACTGAGCAAGCAATCCAAATCTATATAGTAAAAAAATTAAAATTATAATAAATATTAAACCCAAAAGTTCAAAGAAGCTGGAAGGAAGTCCTGAAAAAATTCTATTCCAAGCTGCTCTGATTTCAAACTTATAAATATTTCTGTTAAACTCATCAGATAATTTTTTTTCTAAGTCCAAAAACTTTATATCTACAATAGACCTTGCTGCTTGTATCACCCATTGCGTTATTTTACCTTTGTAAAAAATCATTTCCTCACTATTTTTTTTGACCATCTTTCTAACTGTGATAACGAACGCTGTGACCATTAAAAATAATATTATAAAAATCATCATTGTGACTTTTAGATTTGCGATGGCGAGAATAACTATGAAGAAAAAAAATAAAAATAAATTTTTAATTGTTCTTACTGATGCATGAAAAAAACTATTTATAGTATTTGATTCAACTTCAATGTTTCTTTGTATATGTGCCAGATTATATTTAACATAATCTATGTAATCTAAGCCCATGTAATGGCGAAAAAATTTAGATTTAAGATGTATATGAGTGTCTTTAGATAATTTAGCCTCAAGAAATAATATTGTTAGAGAAAATACAAATTTAAAAAAAATTAAAAAGATAATAAATGAAAAATAGTAATCTTTAAAGTTATCAAAATTATTTAAATCTCTCAGACCAAAATGATTAAACATTTTATCTAGATCAATTATAAAGTTTATGTTTTCATTCAATAACGCTGAGATAAGAATAGAAATTGATGATATTCCTATGACCTCCACAAAAACCGATAAAATCGAAACAAGTATAAATAAGTAATAATATACTATCAATCTTCTGGAAATCATTTTTTTTATTTTTTTAGACAAAGAATATTTTCTAGTCATTTCAATATTAAGAATAAAAATTAAATTTTTTAAATTTTTTTAAAAATTTTTTTGAATTGTCGTTAACTATTTTTATCACTTTAAATTTTTCGTAATAGATATCTTTACCAACCACATTAAGTTTGTTTTTGTATGTTTTATGCATTTTTTTTATTTTTTTAAAGTTTTCTCTTTCTATTTTAATTGGTAGTATCTTAGATTTAATACAATAATTATATAACTTTCTGTTGAAATACACAGTTGAAGCTATAGGAAATTTTTTTGAATCTATAATTAGCTTACACAAACCATAAACTCTTCTAATTTGAATTTCTCTATCTTTAATTGAATATCCAAGATCAAAGCTAATTAACTTTCTTACTTTATCCCCATCAATGACCACACTTTTGGGTATTTCTGTTTTTAAAAAATTAGAGACAAATGTTTTTCCTGAGCCTGATAATCCGTATAACCAAACTCCACTATATTTTTTTCCCATTAAATTATTTTTTAAAATCTTTTTTTTGAATAATTGAAATTGAATTTGCCCTAGAATTTTTTCTTGGAAATATAACGTTTACTAAATATGCATAATCATCGTCTCTGAATATCAAATCTAAGTTTTTTTTAATATTTTCGTAAAAAAATTTATCAAGAGATTTTTTTGGGTATTTTACATATTCAGTGTTAAAATTTCTTTTTAATGTTAAACATTTTTTTAGTCTTTTATTCTCTGTAAATAAAAAAAAATTTTTAAATTCAATATTTGATATCTTATTATATAGATACCCTTTTTTTGAGAAAACAACTACAGTTTGGTTTTTTAGATTTTTAATTATCTCTTCTATTGATAAAGTTTTAGATACACTTGGTAATCTTGATTTTTTACTCAGATAATTATGTAACCAATTAACTGTATTAGACCAATTTTTTGAAGTAGCAGTTTCATCGCTTAACATTAAATAATCAACTTTTTTTGTTAAATAATAATCTATATTCACAACATCACTTTTGGTTGGAGTCTTGCCATTTATTAACGAATTCAAATTTTCAGTTGCTATAATTATCGGTTTGCCCTGAATTTTACAGTCCATAATGATTTTTTCGGAATATTCTGATAAATTTGTAATTCCAACCTCAGCTGCTAAATCACCTCTATCAATCATAACCGCATCACTATAAGAAATTATCTCTTTTCTATTTGTATAACCTGACAAGTTTTCTATTTTTGAAATAAATAATAAAGAGGGAAATTTTTTTTTTAATTTTCTTAAAACTTTATAATTTTGAATAAAACTTAGACCAATACAATCAAATTTTAAATGTTTTATTTTATTTAAAAATTTATTATAAAGTTTCTCTTGAAGTTTGTCATTGTAATTTGACATTGGAATATTTAATCCTTTTTTTGGAAATAGAGTAAAGTCTTGTTTTGATATACCCGATAATATATTATTTTTTAAACCCAAGAACTTAAATTCAAATGTCCCATCAGAAAGAGAAAAATATTTAGGTAAGGTTTTTATTTCAGGTAATGGATTTGATAAATTTATTATTCCTTTAATTTTTTTATTCTTAAAGCCAAAATTTACTTTTTGTCCCTTTTTGATTCTTATAGTTTGAAAATTTAAAGTTCTTGGTTTTACTCCAGGTATATCAACTAGTATAAGTTTTTTTGGAAATATATTTTTTACTTTTTGTATTTTTTTTTTATGCCAGTCTAAAGTGTTATGAGAAAAATTTAATCTTACTAAATCTGATTTTTCTAAAAAACTTTTAAAATATCTGCCCTCAGAAACTGGACCTATTGTAGTTAAAATTTTAGTCATAAAATTTCGATACTATTCTTTGAAGTTCGCGATCAGCATGAATATAGGTTTTATTTGATTTGAGACAAGCCCTTAGATCTGTTCCAGAAATATTTATTAGTTTTGAGTGATTGCAACTTCCTTTAATTAAATATTTTTCACAATAATTACAATAATAACCTCCTAAAGAGGTAAATGATCGGATGATAAATTTTTTTTTAAATTTTTTAACTTTCTTAGAGGCCTCCGAAGGAGAATACAAATTCTCAGCACCAGCATGATCTCTACCAATATAAAAATTTTTGAATCCAAGTTTTTCTCTTATTGACATGTGATGAAATGCTTCTCTTGGTCCAGCATAATGAAAATTTGTATAAATTGGTAAAAATTTTATTTTTTTATATTTCTTTTGCATAAATCTTAAAGCCTTGGATATTAAGTTGTCTGTAAAATCATTTTTTTTCTTAATTCCAAAAATTGGATTTAATACTAATAAATCAAAATTATTTATTAAATGTTTAAACACAGCTTCGTGTCCAAAATGTGGAACATTTCTTATTTGCATAGCGCATATATTTTTGAATTTTTTTTTGTAAGCTTTGATAATTTGTTTGCTTAATTTTATATTTGTTAAGTAAAAATTTACTTTTTTATTGTATTTCTTTTTTAATTTCACGTTAGATGCAAATATATCTCCATACCTAAAATATTTTTTATTTCCTATATAATTAAGATTAGAGGTACTAAAAATAAATTTAGAAAAAGTTTTTTTATCTATTTTAAAATATTTTGCATTTGTATAATCAAAATATTTAATGTTAGATGGTAAACATACAGGTACACCTAAGTATGGTTTTTTATAAAAATTTTTTAACTGTGTTTCGTTAAGGAATGAGTTTTGGAATTTAAAAATACCTGATTTAAAATTAGCATAAGAAATAAGATATTCTTCACAATCTTCCATAAATAAATATTTTTATTTAAACAATAAAATCCTTAAAATTTTTTTCAGTGCATAAATCAAGCCAATTGAGCTATTAGTACTGGTTAGCT
>MDTA01093332.1_pt1 | contig 12763 bp, 7 predicted proteins | sample 811151 | NCBI WGS metagenome assembly MDTA01 (sample SAMN05326648, study PRJNA326480) | marine metagenome | isolation source: seawater | place: Indian Ocean: South | collected 2010
ACATTCAAACTTCTACAATGTATAGAAGTCAATGGAGGATAGAGGGTGCCCCTACTACCCAAATTCTATGTATAGACGGCAAGCTGGACAAACTGCCTATAGGGATAGGTCTTATGTACTCATCTGATAGGATTGGAGTGGTAAGAGAAAGGGTTTTAGGTGCTGACATGAGTTACCACTTTAGGACGAGTTGGGGTAAAATTTCATTTGGTTTAAGAGGTGGATTTGTCGGGTATTCAGCAAAACTTGATGATCTGGTGGTTTGGGATGAAAATGATCCTTTATATGTTAATGGAAATCTTAGAGAAAGGTTTTTGACTTTAGGGTTTGGAACATTTGTTACATCAAATAGTGGAAAGTGGTTTGGAGGGATTTCTGTGCCGGGATATTTTGCTAGAGATCACGTTTTAAGAGCAAGCCCTGATACAAGGTTCTATAAAAGGCATATGTATCTATACGGTGGAGGAGTAGTTGATGTAAGCTCAACAGTTGCCCTTAAACCGAGTGTTTTAATACGCTACATGGAGACAAACCCTATTCTAGTCGACTTTAATCTACACGCATTGATTTACGACAAAGCAATTTCAGAGACTCAGGTTTGGCTAGGAGCGGGATTAAGGACAAACATGAACTTCTTAATGTCAGTTGAAGCTGATCTTCCTTATAATTTGAGGGTTGGATACTCATTTGACGTAATTGGCAAGGGCCTTTACACTCATATGGGTGCAGCACATGAAATACAGATTGGGTTTGATTTTGGTGGATCAACAACAATAATTCAAAGCCCTAGATATTTCTAATCATGAGAAATAGTAATACATACTTGTGGATTTTTGCTTGTATCACCTTTGTTATCAGTGGTTGCTCCACTCATTTTTATTTAGAAGGTGTTGCTTTAAATGATCAAGGTGCTTATATGGAGGCTGCTGAACAATTTGAAAAATCATTAAAGAGCGATAAATATCAAGTTCATGCCTATAAAGCTCTAGTTGATATATACACTGAGCTGAATTCTCATGAGGAAGCATTGAGATGTCTAGATTCATTGAGATTATCAGAACAGGGCATGCTGACGGATGATCAGATGTTTTTAAAGGCGGAGTCTCACATGGCATTGGGCCAGTACGAATTAGCTATACAGACCCTTCGTGAGATGAAAAGCTCGCCAAGTGTTGAAGCAAGAAAAAATTCAATACTAACAATTGACGAGCGACAAATGAATAGCGTTTTCTACAGGGTTAGAAATGTAGAGATTGAGAACATGAGTGTTGATGGCCCTCATATTGCTAGCGCGGCCCTGCCTCATAGAGTGAACGACGACTTGTACTTTGTAGCTGAGAGTCCCAGAAAGTTTAAACAACGTAAAAAATCTGAAACACACATTGACGATTATACTGGCAACAGACTAATGGATTTATGGAAGGGCACGATAATAGACACATTAGGATATGGTGGTGCGATTAAACTTGAAGCCATGCCTATGCTTGAAGTAAATACAGAGTTTCATGATGGGGTTGTCGCATATCATAAAGGTGACACTATAGGTGTACTTGGGAAAACCTATGTTAAACCAGAAGAGACCTTTGTCGAGAAGCTAAAAAGACCGGCTGGTATGAGAATACTTCGCCCGATTCAACTGTTTCATGCGGATTTAATTACGGATTCTGAAGGGGTAAAGCATTGGGTTACTGGAGATAGATTAGACTTCTGTAATGATGAGTATATGTATGCACACCCGTCGCTTTCTCCAGATGGTTCAACCCTGTACTTTACATCTAATATGCCAGGAGGAAAGGGTGGTATGGACATTTGGAAAGTAGTTAGGGATGGAACTGGATGGAGTGCCCCAGAAAATCTTGGAGGGGTTGTAAATACTACTAGGGACGAAGCCTTCCCTACGATGAGACATAATGACACTCTTTACTTTAGTTCAAATGGCCACTTAGGTCTTGGTGGCCTTGATATTGTATATGCAACGCGAGAGGATGATAAAGAGTGGACTGCTGTAAATGACAAACTTCCTAGCCCTATAAATTCTCCAAGGGACGATTTTGGCCTACAACTTGACCCACATGGAGTCGGAGGGATATTTGCATCTGACAGAAATGGAATAGATAGCCTTTATCACTTTTCTAGTTATGACCCAGAAATTATACTTAAAGTCATAACAGTACATCAATCTGATTTGTCTTTATGGCCTGAGGTAGATGCAGAACTGGTTATATATGATTCTTTGAAAGTTGCTGGTTTTGTGACGGATTCAGAAGCGTCATGGACCTCAAAAATCGAAAGAGGCAATAATTATTTGATTGAATGTCCAAATTATTTGGGCTATATACCTGAGGCTTTTTACGCCCCAGAAGACCAAACAATAAAAGAACTACTAGTATATGTGCCTATTCCATTTGTAGTTAAAATTGGTTGCATGGACATAGAGGCAGACAACTATGATCCTGAGGCTTTAGTTGATGATGGCTCTTGTGAGTACCACGTGCCAGAAATTGACAATGAGATTGAAGAAGTTGAATACGACAATCCTCCTTCAATCAGTGGATGTACGGTGCCTCATGCATGTAATTATAACCCGACAGCAACAATTGATGATGACTCTTGTGAGTACACTTCATGCGTGACTGTTGTTACTGAAATTGAGGAAGAAATCAATGAGGTCGAGGTGGATGTGGATATTAAGACAGGTGATATAGTTGATTTAAAGATCCACTGGGATTTGGACAAATACTCAATTAGAAATGAGGACAAAGAAATAATTAAATCATTTGCAGAGTTCTTAATGGTTAATGAGCAATTCAATGTTCTTCTTATGTCTCACTGTGACATTAGAGCGACTCATGGATATAATGATGAATTAAGCCAAAACAGAGCAAACTCAATTATGCAAGCTTTAATTAATGAAGGAGTTCCAGCCGACAGATTGATTTCATTTGGCGCTAGTGAAACCTTCCCTATAATTTCATGCGAAACAGTTAACAGTTGTACTGAGGAAGAACATCAGACTAACAGGAGAACTGTTGCTAATATTTTAAGGCCTAACGAGAGAGTTGTTATACACAACGTTAAGGCTGGAGAGACGCTTTATGGGTTGGCTAAAAAGCATGGGGTAAGTCAGGAGGAGATAAAGCTTTGGAATGCGCTTGGAGGGCCTAAGATGAGGGTAGGCCAAGACATTCTCATCTACAAGGCGCGCTAAGTATTACCTTAGCAAATATGTCAGAAAGTCTAAGAATTGGAATTTTAGGTAGTGGGAGTTGGGCGACAGCGCTTGCTAAGATGGTGTGTGAGAATGTGGATGAGCTTAACTGGTGGATCAGAACGGAGGATATGTATGAGCATTTGGGCAAGTTTGGACACAATCCTAGATACATTGAATCAATACAATTTCCGGTTGATAAGCTGAGGCTTTCTCTGAATATGCAGGATGTAATAGACAGAAGCGACGTCTTGATAGTTGCTATTCCGTCGTTGTTTCTTCACGATGTTTTCGAAGAGCATAAGCCTCGTGGACTAGAAGGGAAGCTCGTTATTTCTGCAATTAAGGGTATGATTCCACAATTCAACAGCATTCCTGCACGATATCTTCACAAGCGCTTAAACATTCCTTATGAAAACATCGGGATTGTTTGTGGACCATGCCATGCAGAAGAGGTGGCTCGAGAGAGGCTGTCTTACTTGACGGTTGCTTGCCCAGATACTGAGAAGGCTGAGAGGTTTGCCTGTTATCTGAGAACTAGGTATATCAAAGCGAATACTTCTGACGATGTTTTTGGGGTGGAGCTAGCTGCGGTGTTGAAAAACGTTTATGCAGTGGGGGCAGGTCTGGCGCATGGTTTGGGTTATGGAGACAACTTTATAAGTGTGCTTATTTCCAATTCTGCTATTGAGATGAAAAGGTTTATTGATGCGGTTCATGACATCGACAGAAATATTAAAAGTAGTCCTTATCTGGGTGATCTTCTTGTAACAGCTTACAGTGTGAATAGTAGGAATCGTTCTCTTGGCACAATGGTTGGGAGCGGTTATACTGTCAAGTCGGCGGTTATTGAAATGAAAATGGTGGCAGAGGGGATGACAGGCGCAAAAGGCATTAATGAGATGAATAAAAAATTTCAAGTTGACATTCCTATTGCTGATGCTGTCTATAGGATTCTTCATGAACGTATGTCTCCAGTGTTGGAAATGAGGCTTTTGTCTGATAACTTAGGGTAGTGTTTGCAACGAAGCTGAATAATGAACTAATGGTAGCGCTCATTTTCATGAGCGTTTCTTTTCTATTCCCTTTTCTTAGCCCTGTGGCTCAAAACCATTCAGTTTCCTTCCTTCCCAATTCAGGTCAATGGGATGACTTTGTCGAATACAGAGCTGACTTAACGGGCGGCGTTTTTTGGATGGAGAATTCAGGTTGGACAGCATGGATGGCGGGAGAGGGGTATGATGAGCTGTGGCAACACGAGGACTTTAATGGGGACGGGATGCCAGCAGTGCTTCAGTCTCATTCTTGGAAAACCACGTTTGTAGGCGCTAATTCTGAATCTATTAAGTCGGGTTCTAACCCAGTTGGACACAAGGTAAATTATTACAGAGGTAATGATCCTGAGAGGTGGGTGACTGGAATAGAGCCAGTAAGCACGGTGGGATACGAGGGGGTTTGGCCTGGAGTAAACCTCAGAATGGACGGATTAAGTAAAGGCACACAGCGCCTCAAATATGACTGGATAGTCGTTCCCGGCGGCGACCCATCTAGCATTGTTGTTAGACATCAAGGGACGGTGCCTGAGCTTAAACCAGACGGCACCTTAGTCCACAAACTAGGCTCTACAGGAGAAATTATTGAGGGCGCACCATTTGCTTTCCAGCTCTCAGGATCGACCCTACTCGAGGTTGATTGCCACTACGTTCTTACATCTCTAGAAGATGGCTCCTTTGAAGTCCGCTTCGAAGTGGGCGATTACAACCCCAGCCTTAACCTCGTGATCGATCCAGACATTGCCTTTGCCACATACATTGGAGCAACCCAAGCAAATTGGGGATTCACAGCTGGCTCCGACGAAGACGGCAATGCAATTGCTGGCGCTGCACTCTGGGACGGCGGCATGGGAACCTACCCCACAACTGCGGGCGCAATATCGACGGATTTCACATTTGAAAATGGGGTATTTGACATAGGCATAACAGTATTCACTCCGGATGGTACGGGCATTATCTACTCGACAATTGCCGGAGGAGAAGGCATGGAATTCCCCGCCTCAGTAGTTTCAGACTCTAACGGAGATTTTTACGTTTTTGGCCCTACAGGCTCAGGTGATTTCCCCATTACTGGAGGAACCTATGACAACACTTTCAACGGCGGTCCATACTTAGACCTCAACATGTGCTGCTCATTCCCAGGCGTCTTCAACTCCGGTTCAGACTTGTACATTTTAAAGTTTGCCTCAGGAACTGGCGGCCTATTATCAGGAACCTATGTTGGCGGATCAGGCAATGAAGGAATCAACTCAGGCAGTAATCTCAACTACAATTACGGAGATGTGTTCAGGGGTGAAATCAACGTGGACGAACTAGACAGGCCGTGGGTAGCAACTGTGACTTCGAGCACCAACTTCCCCATTATTGGAGGGCCTTACCCAAGCTACAATGGCGGAGGAACAGACGGTGTTCTCTTCAGGATGTCATCGGACCTTACCACCATGGAGTGGAGCACCTATGTAGGCGGTTCAAACGACGATGCTGCGTATGGCGTGCAGTTCACCTCCGGCTTCGAACCAGTGGTTTGTGGTGGGACACGAAGCGCAGATTTCCCAGCTCTGGGCTCGTCTCACCAATTCGCGTTAGCCGGTTCGGTCGACGCCTTTGTGACCAGATTCCCTAACGGAGGAGGCACACCACTTGCGAGTACTTACTTTGGTACGTCAGACTACGACCAAGCGTATTTTATTCAGCTCGATGATGATGATTTGGTCTATATCTATGGCCAAACAGAGGGTGACATGGCCATTGTAGGTGACGTATATAATCTTAGCGTAAACGCAGGACAATTTGTCACTTGCTTTGATCCACAGCTCCAAAATATTGAGTGGAGCACGAGGGTAGGTGCTGGTGGAGGAAATAACGGAATTGAAATCAGTCCAACAGCATTTCTTGTTAGCGATTGCGGTCAAATTTTTATGAGCGGCTGGGGTGGCTCCACCAATACGGTTTTTGATTCAAGTACTAACGGTATGCCGGTGACTTCTGACGCCTTTCAAGGGTTTACCGACGGTAGCGACTTTTGGTTAGGGATGCTTAACCCTGGTGGGGAGGACTTGATTTACGGAACGTTCTTTGGCGGAGGAACTTCTGCTGAGCACGTTGATGGTGGAACGTCGAGATTCGATAAAAACGGCACAGTTTACCAGGCAGTATGTGCGGGATGTGGAGGGAATAACGATTTCCCTACAACCCCTGGAGCGTGGAGCAGTGCGAATGAGAGTATTAACTGTAACCTAGGCGTATTTAAATTTGAACTAGGGCTTATTTATCCAGATATAGATCTAGTGGCGCCTGAGATAATTTGTCCTGAAGACCCAATTCAATTTGTAAATAACTCTCAAGGGGGAGGTGAGTATTTTTGGGAGTTTGGAGATGGGAATACGAGCGAGGAGTTTGAGCCCACACATGTTTATGAGACTAATGGAGATTGGTTAGTAACTATGACTGTGTCAGATCCTATGGGATGTTTAGACCCTCAGTCGACGGATATTTCTCTGACTATAGCTGACCCACCCTCGCCTACTGTTGATCAAGTGGAGCCTATTTGTAATGGAGAGGAAGTTCAGCTTAACGCATGGGGTTCGGAGGACTTGTTTTGGCTTCCAAGCCCAACTCTTAGCGCAACAGACATACCTAATCCTATTGCATCGCCATCTGTTACAACAACATACATAGCTTATGATGAGAATGTTTGCGGAGCAGCTCAGGTTGAAGTGACGGTTGAAGTGAGCGAAGTAACCTTGGAACTTAGCACGCCAGGTGTTGCAATCTGTTTAGGAGACGGGATAAACATCACAGCAGAAGGTGGAGAAGATTACGCGTGGTCGCCACCACTTGGAATATCAGACCCCACATCAGGCAACGTATCGGCATCTCCTCTTGTGACGACTCAGTACACAATTACAGCAACAGATCAATACGGCTGTGAGGACTCGGGTGAAGTTCTCGTTACAGTTGTGCCAGGACCTCCTGAGGGAATAGTTCACGATCCGATTAGTATTTGTCAAGGCTACGGAACTTCACTCCCAGCTTCTGATGGCGATGCTTGGCTTTGGTCGCCTTATGTAAACTTGAGTTCCAACAACTCTCAATTCCCATACGCAACACCTGAATCCTCAATCACTTATACTTGTGATATCCAAAACTTATGTGGAATCGGAACTGACGAGGTAACGGTAAACGTAATTATTCCAGAGGCTTATGCCTCAAAGGACGGTGGAATTTGCAGGGGTGACGAGTTTCCAATTTCCGCTTCGGGGAATGACCCGGAGTCTACCTTCAACTGGGTTCCATCTCAGCTTGTAACACAATCAAACGCTGAATCTACTGAAGCCTTTCCGGTAGAAACCACAACCTTTACTGTCTTTGTAACTGACTCAAATGGGTGCACAGCAAGTGACGATTTGACGGTTTACGTTGGCCAGCCCCCATTCGTGGACGCTGGACCTGACAGGGAGGTAGAATGGCTTGACGAGGTGCGGCTCCTTGGTTCTACTGAAGGCGAGACTTTTTGGTGGACACCAGAAGAAAATCTAAGTTGCTCAGAGTGCGCGCTACCAGAAGTCCTTTCAGCTGAACCAGGGTGGTACGTATTCCACGCACTTGACGAAAACGGATGCGAAGGCACGGATTCCACCTACCTCGACGTCTTCTTCCCTGTTTACGTTCCTACCGCATTTACTCCTAATAATGACGGAGAAAACGACGCATTCTTCGTTCACGGTGAACGTTTAGATGGTTATAGATTGGTGATTTACAACAGGTGGGGAGAAGAGGTGTTTTACAGTGAAGACCAGGAAGAGGTTTGGACTGGATCCAACCAGGGAGGTTCTCACTATTGCTCCGACGGAGTGTATTTGTACACTTTGAGATATGAAGATTCTAGGGGCGCTTTGCTGTTGAAAGGTCACGTTACCCTTCTGCGCTAGCAATTAATATTTTCCTATCTTGCAAACATGGAGTTGAAATACACTAAAGCATTATTGCCAGGTATGTTTTTTGATTACGATTGCGTAATCATTCCTGGATTTGGCGGTTTCGTTTGTAATGAAAGGCCAGCGTGGTACGATGAAGAAAATGAGGAAATGGTTCCTCCTTCAAGAGACGTATTATTCAACCCCAACCTCACTCACAATGACGGCCTTCTATCCCAAGAAATAATCAGAACCACAGGAGTTACTTACTCTAAGGCTATGGCTCTTGCAGAAGAAGAAGCGTCATTTATTGCAAGCAAATTAAAAGCAGGCAACACAGTTGAAATTCCTGGAGTTGGAAGACTTTATTCAGGAGAAGATGGAGTAAACAGATTTACGCCAGATGCTGAATTAGTTAGGACGTTGAGTTCGTTTGGCCACTCTAGAATTCCACTCGCAAAACTTGCTGCTGACCCTGTGGTTGAGACAGGACCAACAACCCCAGCTCCATCGAACACAGAAACACCAGTAATTCCATTTAGAAGAAAGCTGGTAAGGGCTGCAGCAATGCTTTCCTTCCCTCTTGCAATTGGAGCAATTCTAGGCGGAACTTACCTAGCTACAGATAACAACAACTCGGGAATTATGCTAAGCTTTTTCCCAGAGCCAGAAGCTATCATTTCTACCTTCAGTCCATCTGAAGGAACGGAACTAGACGATCTAATTGTTGGCGAAGAAGGCGAGGTGAATGACCTGAACATTGTTTACGTCGATCCAGCTCCAGAGTCGACCAACGAACCGGAACCAACACCGGAACCAACCCCAACACCTCCACCAGCCTCTCAAATCAACTTCCTTATCGTAGGTGGCGCTTTTTCTATTGAAGAAAACGCACAGACACTTGCTAACGAACTTAAGAAGGAAGGGTATGAGCCATCATTCCACTATCAATCACACAACAACCTACACTTAGTTGTGTTGGGCGAGTTTGAAGAAGAAGAAAGAGCTAGAAAGGCAATGGCAAAGGCTCGCAAGAACGGCCGCACAGCCTCTTGGCTTAAAAGACTATAATTTAAGAGAACAGCTGCTCCAGCTCCTTGTGTCTACTTTCAGCGCAAGGAACTAACCCCTGCTCTAATAACAAGAAGATCTCACGAGCTCTTGCCTCTTCAGGGAACTCTTTTTTACCCTTCGATATTGAAGGTTTAGCTTCTACTTCAGACTGTTGCCATCTGAGCACCTTAGCACAAGATTCTTCAAACTTAAAGAGCCACCTATCTTCCTTTGTCACCTTCTCTAGGTAGACAATTCTCGACGTGGTGCTATCCCAAAAAAACGTACTAAACTCATCCAGCAAGTACTCAACCTTGTGCGGGTTGTCGCTTTTAACCTTTTGCCATTCAGCAGCGTCAAGCCCCTGCGAAGCAAGAAACTTCACAAACTCTCCTTCAACTGCTGAGAACTCCTCTTCTGTTAATCTTCTATATCTCATAAAAGGTATTATTCATCAATGCCTTCAAGCATGAACATAAAGGCGTACTCCATAGCTACTTCCTTATAGCGAGCAAATCTCCCTGAAGCACCACCGTGCCCCGTCTCCATGTTGCAGTACATGATAAGAACATTGTCATCAGTCTTCTCATCTCTAAGCTTAGCAATCCACTTAGCCGGCTCCCAATACTGTACCTGACTATCCCAATATCCAGTTGTAATCAGAGTGTGAGGGTAGTTCTTTGCCTCAACATTATCATAAGGACTGTAAGTCATGATGTAGTCGAAGTAATCTTTTTCTTTGGGATTTCCCCACTCATCAAACTCAAATGTTGTCAGAGGAATAGTCTCATCTAGCATTGTATTGATTACATCTACAAAAGGAACAGCAGCTAGGACTCCATTAAAAAGATCTGGGGCCAAATTCATCACGGCACCCATCAACAATCCACCGGCACTTCCGCCCATAGCGTACATGTGATCTGGAGAAGTGTACCCCTTATCAACTAGCGCCTCTCCACAGTCAATAAAGTCAGTGAAGGTATTCATCTTGTTAAAGAGCTTGCCGTCTTCATACCAGTGACGTCCCATCTCTGACCCACCCCTGATATGAGCCATAGCATAAACAAAACCTCTATCGAGAAGGCTCAACCTTGTGCTAGAAAAACCAGGATCCATGCTTGAACCGTAGCTTCCGTAAGCATAAAGAAGAAGAGGGTTTTCACCATTCATCTCAGTGCCCTTCCTGTACACGATGCTCACTGGAACCTTTGCGCCATCACGCGCTTCAACCATGATTCTCTCGCTAACATAATTAGCTGGGTCAAACTCTCCTCCAAGAACCTTTTGTTGCTTAAGCTGAGTGTGCGCTCTGTCTGCAAACCCATGCTCATACGTTGTAAAAGGAGTAGTCAGAGATGTATAGCCAAACCTCAACTTATCGCTATCGTAATCAGGATTAGACCCAGTAAACGCCATGTAAGCAGGGTCGTTAAACTCTAAGTAGTAGTCCTCAGATCCATCCCACTTGATGATTCTAATATTTGTCAACCCCTCTTCTCTTTCAGATAGAACTAAATGAGAAGAAAAGAAATCTGTACCCTCAAGAAGCACATCATCTCTATGAGGAATCACATCCTCCCAGTTTGCTTCAGAACAATCGCCCACAGGAGCCTTAACAAGCTTGAAATTCTTAGCACCCTTATTTGTGTGAAGGAAGAAGTGATCTCCATAGTGACTCACTCCATACTCGTGATCTGCCTCTCTAGGAATCACAACCTTAAATTCTGACTCTGGCTCATCAGCCCTAATGTATCTAGTCTCTGTGCTAAGAGTTGAGCTAGAGCTAATCATGATGTACTCTTGGCTTTTACTCTTGCTCACACCCACGTAGAATGTTTCGTCTGCCTCTTCAAACACTAACACATCTTCACTTACGTTAGTCCCTAATACGTGCTTGTAAACTCTAAATGACCTAAGCGTTTGAGGGTCTTTCTTAGTGTAAAAGACAGTTTTATTGTCATTAGCCCAAACCGCTCCTCCTGTCGTCTCAGGAATTACATCCTTGTACAGTTTGCCCGTACTTAAGTTTTTAAAGTAAAGAGAGTATTGTCGTCTACTAACAGTATCAACTCCGTAAACTAAAAGCTCATTATTGGGGCTAACTGATGTCCCTCCGATTGAAAAGTAACTATGCCCCTTTGCGAGCTTTGGCCCGTTCAGCATAATCTCCTCTTCAGTATCCATACTCTCCTTTTTTCTGCAGTTAAAGGCATACTCGTTCCCCTCTTCATAACGGCTGTAGTACCAGTACCCCCGATACTTCACAGGAACACTTTCGTCATCTTTTACAATCCTGCCTACGATCTCATCGTACAGCTTTTCTTGAAAAGCAACGGTAGGGGCAAGCACCTTGTCTTTATAATCATTCTCTCGATTGAGATAATCTATAACGTCAGCAGTCTGCTCGTCAGGAGTATCAGCTTCCTTCTGCTCATCGCTGAGCCTCATCCAGAAATACGGGTCTTCAAGTTTGTATCCGTGAATCTCAGTTACATGTGATACTTTTTTTGCATCAGGTGCTTTAACACCGACACCAGACTCACTAGTTATAAATTCAGACGAATTTGCCATAGAATTATTTTGGTTATTTGGCTTTGACGAGCACGACGCAATTAGCACTGCCACAACCAATAAATAGCGATTTAACATGTTGCAAATATAGGTTAGTCCACAGACCAACCTCTACCCAATAGCTCTTCAATTCTTGCTAGGTCTTCAGGCGTATCTACAGCAGGCGTTCTTCTATGAGTTTCACCAACTTCAATCTTCAATCCATTGTCTAGCCACCTTAGCTGTTCTAACTTTTCTCTTTCCTCTAATATGGTAGATTCTAATACCGCAACATCTTTAAGTGAAGACGAAGTAAAAGCGTAAAGGCCAACATGCTGAAGCCACGGTCCTTCATCAAATGGGATAGCACTTCTAGAAAAGTAAAGAGCTTCAGAAGATTTATTGCAAACGACTTTCACCCTGTTATTGTCCTCTCGACCTGGATCTGACGCCTTCATGGGATGAGCCAGAGTTGCAATCGTTGCTCCTGGTTTTCTTATTAATTCTACTAGTGACTTAAGCTGCTCAGAATGTACAAATGGTTCGTCTCCTTGAACATTCAGAATAGCGTCAGGCTCAGGGGTTAACTGCTTTACTGCCTCATAGCATCTTGCGGTACCGTTTTCACAACTAACCGGTGTCATTACGACTTCACCGCCAAATCTTTCAACAGCATCTTTGATTCTAAAATCATCAGTAGCAACAACGACCTTATCAACTACACCAGCGCTTTTTACCCTCCTAAATACTCGCTCAATCATAGCAACTCCACCGACAAGAGCAAGGGGCTTCCCAGGAAACCTTGTTGACCCGTATCTAGCTGGGATTATTGCAACAATATGTGATGAATCGCCCAAAGAAGTTTAATTTATCTCATAAGTGTAAACAAGGTTCACAAGCCTTGGAGCTTCTATTGCTAAAGGTCTTATTGAGTATTCAGCATTTAGTAAATTACTTACAACAAGACTCACCTTTGCATTTTC
>MDTA01226536.1_pt1 | contig 12763 bp, 5 predicted proteins | sample 811151 | NCBI WGS metagenome assembly MDTA01 (sample SAMN05326648, study PRJNA326480) | marine metagenome | isolation source: seawater | place: Indian Ocean: South | collected 2010
TCAAGAGAGTCAGCGGATGAAGCTGCAGCTGCTTTTGAAAGAAGCAGAAAAGAGTTAGAAAAATTAGAAAGACAGGCAGATAAAATTGCTGCGAAAGGAGACCCTTTAAAATCTGAACAAGGTGCTCTTACAGGAACTACAAAAGGAGGACAAACTGCTGCTGCTATAAAAGCAGGACAAACTCCTGAAAGAAAACAAATTGCCGCCGCCCTTAGATTTGCTAATGAAGGAAAGGGTGTTGTAACTGAAATGAGTAAAAAGCAGGCAAAAATATATAAAGCATCCCTAAAGGCAATGTTGAAAGACACAAAAAACTTCGGTGATAGGGCAGCTATAGAATTTGAAAAAGCTGAAAATGCAGCTGCTCGATCTGCTCAAGGTATGAAGGTAAAGTGGAAGAGTGCTTTAGCCAGTATGCAATCTGCGACAGCAAAGTTTGCTAAAGGAGTTGATCTTATATTTAAAGCAGTTGGTTTTGTAGGGCTGCTACTAATGTTAAAAGATATAGGTGTTCAACTTCTCGAAATGATGAACATTATAAAAAGCAGTAAAGGGTTCGAAGGTTTACAAGAACAAGCAAAAAACTTAGCTGCAGGATTTAAGGATTTAAATAAAGAATTTTCGACCTTTGCAGGTACACAAAAAACTATCGGCTCCAATACTTTAGCAGGTTTTAAAGCCATGGGTCTTATGGTTGAACAAACATCCAATAAAATGATTGAAGCTGCTGAGGCACTAAATACATTTGCTGATAAAGATGCAGCAATGCAGGCTGCAGGAATTTCTGAGTTTACAAAAGAACACGAAGACGAAATAAAGGCCTTAGAGCAGAAAGCAAAAACTAATACACGGATTATAAAAACATATGACGAGCTGCAAGAAGCTATTAAAGCTCAGACATTGCAGATAAATCAGATGGGACAGGTCGAGCGCGCGCAGGCATTGGCGAGAGGGAAGCAACTTAAGGAAGGCTCACAAGCGTATAAAGATTTTATGAATAAGCAGCTGCAAATGGGTGGTGCTTTACAAGGTCTTATGTCCACGGGACTCGGTCTAGAGGACAAAAACACACTGAAGGCTCTAAAAACACTTGAAAAAGAGTACAACGATTTTCAAGCTTTATTTGCAAAAGGCCTGGATACCACAGCATTACAAGCAGGAATCAAATCAACTTTAGAACAACAAATTGGAATCTTTGAAGAAGCAAAGAAAAATACTGGGTCTCTTACTAATGAACAACAAAAGTACCTGGACGTATTAACGGCAGTTAGAAACCAAGGTGGGCCAATTACTGAAGCGGATATTAAAGCAATAAAAGATGCAGCAGCAAGTCTAGTAAATCTAGGCGCGGTAGCGGGTACAATACAAGAGCAAACAACCGCTACAAATTTAAGATACCAAGAAACTGTTAACGCTTTGGGACAATATAAAACTTCTGTAAGTGATTTAATCAGCGAAATAGAAACCCTTAGAGACGAAGAAAATAATTTACAGACAAAAGGATATGCTTCTAGAGTAAAAGCTCTTGAAGATCAGCTAAAGGTATTAGAGTCGATAGGCGCTTTAGAGATTGATTTTGCAAATAGAAAACGAAGAGCAGAAGCAAAGTTTATTCGACAAAAACAAGGGGCCACAAAGCTACAGTTAGAGGAAATAAATAGAAGCGAAAAAATTCTAGGCAATAATATTGAAATACAAAAAATTGAAGAAACTTTTCGATTAGCAAAATTAGGCAACTTAGAGATTGATGAGAGAAGAAAAGAAGAGTTAAATTCACAGCTCGATATATTAAATGCACAAAATGAATCTTTAGAGCGACAAAGAGATATGACTCTACAAATTCGTGATGCAGGAATGCAAGGACTAGAAAGTGGTTTGCAGTCACAGATTTCAGCCGTGCTAAAAGGAGAGGAAAAAAGTTTAAAAGATGCTTTACTCGGTGTTGTTAAAAGTATAACAGATTCTATGATTGACGCATTATCAAAAAGTCTAACTGAAAAGATAATGGTAAAATTTATCAAAGGTTTTGAAACTACAGAAATGAAGCAAAAAAAGGCTGTCAGAGAAGGTGTAGAGGAAGGCGCCGATACTCTTGCTGAAGATTTTGAGACTTCTGTAGATAGTGCAACCCAGAAAATGGCAACAGCATTAGATGAGGCAGCACTTAGATTTGCGGATGCAATTCGTGATGCTTGTTCACATTGCTGCATGGGAAGTGGAAGTGGAGGAACTCCTGGACCTCTACCACCAACAACAACAACTCCTGAATTTGTTGCAGAAGTAAACAGACCCGATGTAATTTCAGAAGTAGCAGAAAATGCTGAAAGACAAGCAAAAGCCGCAGGCGACGCAGCAGACAACTTAGAAAAAGTTGCAGAAGAGACAGGCGAAGGAGGGGGCTTTAGAGGATTCTTTAAAAGACTTGGTGAAGGTCTTTTTGGTACAAAAGAAGAAATACCGTTAAGCGGAGACGAAAAAGTAATTGGTACCACCAACTTAGGCACCAATGTAGTAGAAGACCCTGGAACAAAAAGAGTGGGGGGCCTTTTTAAAAACTTTACTAAAAACTTTGGAGCAATCTTTGATAAAAACGTAGAAGGAGGTCTTGGAGCAAAACTTGGAACTCTTTTTAAAGGTTTAGGTACAGACTTAGGCGGTATTTTTAATACTTTTAAAGATGGTTTAGGAAGTTTATTTGGAGGTATATTCGGAGGCGGAGGCGGTGGTGGTCTTGGTAGTATTTTTAGCAGCGTTATGGGTATATTTGGTTTTGGACGATCAGGAATCTATCCTCCCATGGGATATGCTACAGGAGGAATTGCACGGGGCTCTCAAGCAGGATACCCTGCAGTACTTCATGGAAGTGAAGCAGTAGTTCCTTTGCCAGACGGTAAATCAATACCTGTAACTATGCCAAAAGGAAGCGGTGGCGGAATGCAAAACAACAATGTAGGAGTCACTATAAATATTGATAACGAAGGAAAAGCCTCTGCTAGTACAGACAGTGATAGTCAACAAGCAGCAATATTCGGAGAAAGAATAGCAGAGGTTGTTAAACAAGAACTATTAAATCAAAAACGAAATGGCGGAATTCTTAGTCCGTTTGGAGTAGCGTAATGCCTGATATTGGATTTCAAATTTCTGGTACAAATATTACTACAGCAACTATTCGTCCAGACAACGATATTACAAAAAACTCAAAACCTAAAGTACGAGTTGCAAAATTTGGAGATGGGTATGAACAGCGATCAAAACTGGGTTTAAACAGTATTGATGAAACTTTTAAGGTAACAATGAAAAACAGAGATAAAGCTGTAGCAGATGATATTGTAAAATTTTTTGACGATAAAGCAGGTGTTTCAAATTTTGAATTTACAATACCAGATGCAAACAGTTCAGTAACTGATAGTGATGGTAGTCCTGTTTCAACAGTTAAAGTAGTTTGTGACTCATGGTCTATACAATATGAATATGGGTCTCACTATAATGTAAATGCAACTTTTAGAAGAATATATGGCGTATGAGCAATCCAAATTTACTAATATCAGACCTACAATCATTAGAGATTACAAGCCCTGTAGTTGCTTTGTATGAGCTAATATATGATGACTCTACTACTCTATACTTTCATCCAGGCCTTTCCACCTCTGTTAGAATTACAAGTATAGATGGGACTACTCTTACCTTAAATTCTTCTCAAGATTTATCTGTTGGAACTACTCTTACTCTTACAGGCTTAGATAAAGATACTGGAGCAACAGTAACAACTACAAAAACTGTACAAGGAGGAAACCCTAACAACAATACTGTGGTAATAAATAGCAACTCAAGCGTTGTAGTAGGAATGACAGTTACAGGGCCAGGAATATCAACTACTGATTTTTCTCCAATAGTATTTGATGGAAACACTTACTATGCAATGCCGCTGGTAATGACAGATTTAGAGATATCTACCGAAGGTGTTCAGAATAGGCCCACTCTTACTATAGGAAATGTTGAATCAATTTTACGTTCTTCTTCTGAATTTCAAAATGCAAACGATGGAGGAAGCGATGGTATTGCAAATTTTTCTATAAATAGGCTAATTGGAAAAAGACTTACAAAACGACAAACTTTACAAAAGTATTTAACTATTGAGTCGTCAACTGCTAGTACGAAAGCAATTGTAGAGTACCCTAAAAGAACTTATATAATTGACAGGGTTCAACAAAGAACAGCAGAGGCAATAATCTTTGAACTTGCAAATCCTTTTGATTTAGAAGGAGTAAAACTCCCTTCTAGACAAGTTATTGGAAAATACTGTCCCTGGGCATACCAAGGCCTTTCATTTTCTACCCCGACAGGAGGTTGTTCTTGGGCAGCAAACGGAGAAATGGTAGTTGATGATGAGGGGACAGAAAGAAAATACTATGTTTACTTTACAGATCTTGATGAACCTATAGTCTGGAAATATTTAATTCATAATGCAGCAAACAATAATATACAGTCAGGAAAGCTACATAACGGCTCTTCAGGAACTTATGCAAAAGGGGTATTAGTTGCTTTGTCCGATGGAGGTAGTGGATATACTTATTGGAGATCAGAAATTGATAACAATAGCTCTGTCCCTGCTGTAAATAATTCTTCATGGCAACAAGTAAGAGTATATGTTCCTTTTGTATCTGGTGAGACTTACTCAGTGCATTCAACTGATTCCATGAGAAATGAGTATGTAGTTCATCCCGTTAATAACGCCACAGGAAAAAATGATACTACATTTGATTTTACCGCAACATCAAATATTTTTAGAGTATTAATTACAAATAGCACAGCAACTACCGTTAGCTTTTCAGATTATTGGGAACGAGGGGACCAGTGCGGAAAAATATTAAAGTCTTGCAAAATTAGGTACCAATTTAGATCAGCAAAGGGCGCTTCAGGAGTAAATCAAAATACCGTCCCCCTCGTTGAGTTAGAAACAAAACAATCTTTGCCTTTTGGAGGCTTTCCAGGAAGTAGAAAAATATAATGGATTTATACGAACAGATAGAAAAGCATTTTGAAAAAGAGTACCCTAGAGAAAGTTGTGGGGTTTTATCCGTTGTAAAAGGGAAAAAAGAGTGGTTTCCAGTTAAAAATGTTGCTAAAGATAAGGACGATTTTATAATGGACTCCGACGAATATATAAACTTAATGATAACTACAGATATCATTGGTATTGTACACAATCATATAGAAGGTAGTTCAGAACCAAGTGAAACAGATATTTTAGCTTGTAATGCAATGGGAATTCCATACTATATTTTTAGCTATCCTGAAATGGATTTGACGGTGCTTCAGCCAAAAGATACAACAATTGATTTATATGGAAGAGAATATAAGTTTGGAATTACAGATTGCTTTGAGGCAATGAGGGACTATTTAAAAGAAAAAAATATTTGTATTCCTGCACGTGCAGCTTTTGAAGATAATTGGTATAATAAAGGATTAGACTACTTCTGTCCTAATGTAATAAAAGAGTGGGGAGGAAAAGAAATTTCTTTAGAAGAACTACAGGAAAATGATGTATTAATTTTTCGTGTACAAGAAGAAATAAATAATCATTGTGGAGTATATATTGGAAATGACATTTTCTACCACCATGCAGTTAATAGACTATCATGTAGAGAGAATCTGTATCCTTTTTGGTATTCGCATTTAGTAGGAGCTTATCGATATGTTGCGTAAAGTATATTTACAGGGAGAAATGGGAGTGCTATTTGGGCAAGTAGCAGAGGTTAATGCTGCAACTGTCCGAGAAGTAATTCAATATCTTGATGCTAATTTTAATAACGCTAAAAAATACTTACTTGATGCAGAAGATCGAGGGGTAAGATTTGTAATAAAAATTGCAGGAGAACAACTAGACGATGTCAGAGAGTTGCTTTTACCTTTAGATAAAGGGGATATAATTATAACTCCTGTTCCTATAGGGTCATCGGGTGCGATAAAAGCTTTTATTGGAGCAGTTCTTACTATTGTAGGTTTGGCTACTGGTCAAACTTGGCTTACCGCTATAGGTTTAAATTTATTAAGCCAAGGAATTGCTGAAATGATGGCTCCAGATCCCGCAACAGACAATGATGATGAACAAAAGGAGGGCTATATTTTTCAAGGCTCAGAACAATCAATACCAGAAGGAAACCCTGTGCCTATTTTATATGGAGAACTACGTGTACCAGGACAGCCCGTTACTTTCGACCTAAGAAACTCGACAGAGCAGGCTTTATCCGCAGAAAACGGTGCAGGAACTTATGTTACTACAGGTGATGGAAAAGGAAATCTTTTTAGGTATCCCGCATTTGAGGAGATGTCATAATGTCATTCCCAAATCTCTCAACGATTGAATATTATCAGCAGACCGACCCAGCACAGGCAGCGGCAAGAGGCTCTGATATACAAGAAGTTTCTGTTACAGATTTAATCTCCGAAGGTCCAATAGAAGGTTTAGTCAATGGAGAAGCTTCTATATACTTAGCAGGAGACCAACTTTCTGATAGCGGAAGAATATTAAAAGAAAGTAGACTTGGAGAATTAACTGGAGAGCCAAAAACTATTACTTTTTCTGCGGCTTCTTCAGAAAATCAGCCTGTTACAGCATCTATGAAGGACGCTCAAGGAAATACAGCATATTATAATGATCTGGAAGAAACATTTTCAGATGAGTATAGATACCGATTTATAACTGTACATAAAGTAGATATTAGAAAAATAAAAATTGAAAGTTTTCAAAAAATACGAAGTCAAGCGGCTCCTCTCCCTTCTACTATTGGAAATACTTTTATTTGTTCAGTTGCAACTAGCTCTCCTTTTGCTGAGACAGCTAATCTACCACAAAGCATAAAACCCTCGGCTGGAGCAGGTAATCCAACTTTATCAAATTTAAAGCCTATAGCTAGGTTAAAACTACCAAACGGACAAGAACTTTATGGAAATATTATTAGTCTGCATGGAGAAAATTTTAATACAGAACAAACTTCAGGCAGCGCAAAACGAGCTGTTTTCAGACCTTATTTTGCTGTACATACTTCATTAACTAATGCAGATATATTTGTTGCAGGGCAAAATGAAGTGTATGGCGAGCTGTATATAGATAGAATTTTAAAAGTTGATATTCGAACTGTAAATTCTAATAATGTTATTTATATACCTAAAAATAGTGCCAGCCTCGCTGTAACTGATAAGGAATTTACTTTAAGCGGTGAACAAATTAAAAAAGGAAGCGAGCAAACAGGAGGAACTCCTAGTGGAGGTATGAAATATCCTGGTTCCTCTGTTGAGTTTCGTATTGGAGAAAGGACCCAGCAACCTTTTCATCAGTTATCTGGTGTTGGAGTAGCTTCCTTTCCTGTAACTCTTACCAGCTCTCAATTAGAGCCTTTTGATAATACCAATACTTATCTTACAACTATTCCTGCGGGGTACCCAGACCTTGATCCCTTGCCCTCAGGTATGGTTCAAAAAAATATTATATTTAGTCAGTCTTTTACAAGTGCACAAATTAATGAAATTGATAGAGTAAAAATACAGTTTGAGTTTCCTTCAGGTCATTATGGAATACACGACGAAGGTGATGATCTGGCTTCAGGTGCAGCAGTTAGTATTGAACTGCAGGGGTCTGAGTCGGGCGGTGCCAATCCAACAGATTGGACGGATATAACGGGCGGAGCTTTTAAATATCAAAAGTGGTTTGGTATGCAAAAAACAGCTATTGCATATACTGTTGAAATTCCTGTAACTACCCATTTAAATATTGCTGATATGCGTCTTCAAATAACTAGACTGACCCCTGATGGAGCTAGTAATTCAAATAATCATTTAGGTCAAGTAAATAGTAATGGTTATATAGTCTCCAGATCAACAGAAGACATAAGTGTTGTAGTAGATTCTTTAAAAATTAATCAAGTCATAGCAACTATTGATGAAAAACTTGAACATCCATTTTCTGCAATGGCTTCAGTAAGATTTAGCTCAAAAAGTTTTCCAAATCCGCCAAAAAGAGCATACCTTGCTAGGGGTTTGAGAGTAAAAATACCTTCCAACTATACTCCTAGACATAAATCTTCAACAGGGGTTGCAACCTATACAGGAATTTGGAATGGAGAATTCAGTGATGAGGGAACCTCAAACTCTAGTGGGTTAGATGTTGATACTTATTATACGGATAATCCTGCGTGGGTGTTTTATGATCTACTTATAAATAATAGATATGGACTTGGGGACTATCTAGGACAGACTGATATTAATAAATTTCAACTTTATAAAATTGCAAAATATTGCGATGAATTAGTGCCTACTAGAAACGGAGGGACAGAGCCCAGATTTACAGCTAACTTATATTTGACAAAAGCAACAGAAGCGTATAAAGTTCTTAAAGATATGGCTACTATTTTTAGAGGAATACTTTATTGGTTAGATGGAGAAATGATGCCAGTTCATGATGCTCCTTCAACCCCAATATATAATTTTTCAGAATCAAATATGTTAGAGGGGTCATTAAGCACTCAAAACACTGGAAGTAAATCTAGAGCTAATCAATACACTGTAGTTTGGAATAACCCTCTGGCCGCTTACAAACAAGAACCTATAGTAATTGAGGACAGAAAAAATATAATAGATACGGGAAAAATTATTCCTCAAAAAGCGGTTGCTTTTGGTTGTACTTCTGAAGGACAAGCGATACGTTATGGAAGATGGAAGTCTTGGACAGCAATAAACCAGACAGAAATAGTTTCATTTAAAACTTCAATTAATGCAGCTTTTTTGACTCCTGGAGATATAATTAATGTTCAAGACAAATCAGCAACAGGAATATCTTTTAGTGGCAGAATAACGGCCTCTTCTGGCTCAGCAATTACTTTAGATAGGAATATTTCAAACATATCTTCTCAAGCACAGATTGATGGAGGAAATACAGAGAGTTTTAGTTTTCAAAGCGGTTCGGATTATGCATATACATTAGCTTTACTAGTTCAGAAAAGAGGAGTCTTTCTTAATCAAGACACTCCCGTTAATGTAACACATAGTGGAACAACCCATACTTATAATAGAGGAGACGAAGTTCAGTACGGTAAAATTGCAGGAACATCTACTTTATTGGTTGGCACCAATGATTCTGATGAGCAAGTATTAAAAAATATTTCAAATATTCAAGATGACGATGGAAATGATATTTTAGTTGACTTTCGTAACTCAACAACTATTGAAAATAAATCTTTTAATGCTTCAGCTGTAACCATTGTAAATGGTGTTACTCAAATAGCTATATCAAGTGCTTTTTCTGGCACTATTCCTGCAAACACTGTCTGGGCTATAAAAGAACAGTATAGAGGAAGAACTACGATAGCCTCTTATAAAGAGTACAAAATATTAGGCATAAAAGAAGATAAAGATAATAACTTTGAAATTTCTGCAGTAGAGTTTTATAATTCTAAGTTTGATGCTGTCGATAAAGATTTTAGGGTAGCTATTTTAGATCCAATTAGACCCCCCGAACCAGACTATGTTCCTCCTCCTTCTGCTGTATATGTTTTTGAGGTTCCTAAACATAAGCAGCAGCTTCAGGAATTACAAGTAATGTGGGAGACTCCTTTAAATGCTGACAATTCAGAATATGAGCATGTTTCAGCATTTGCATTACATGTAGAGCCTCGATTACCAGATGGAACAGATCTCATAAATATTACTAATCCTGCTCATAGAATAGAGTTATTTAATGGTGTTCCTGACGGTATTTATAATTTTGGTATACAGACATTAACAAAAAAAGGAAAGCGATCCGAGATACGTTGGCAAGCAATAGATGTAAAAGATAAATTTAAAATTGCTTGTAATAGAACAACAGAGGGGGTTCCTTTAGGTATTCGTGCAAATACTATGATGTCCGAGGATACTGATACTTGGAGCATAGACATAAATGATTGGGCACTACAATCTCCTGGAGCTCCTGGAACAAAAGTTAATAATACGGCTCAAAGCGATACTGATAATAGGACTCAATCTTTAACAGCGCTTGGTGACGGAGAAAAAGGTTTTATTTATTTTGACGCAGATGACACTACTGATCATTTTAAACTTGTTCGTCCTTCAGCTGCTACATTTGAAAATACAAGACAAGTATATTGGAGAGACTTAACACAATTTACGGCGGATTCAGAAAATGATTGGACAGATTGTACAAATAATGCAGATGGAAGAGTAACTGTTGCTACAAGAAGTAATAAAGTTGTTAAAAGTGAAGGAACTACTGCATTTTTAAGCCGTTTTCAAGTAGGAGATATAATTCGAATAAAATATGCTGCAAATAAGTATGTTGGAGCAAAAGTTGCTTTCATACAGAGCGATGATGTTTTATATGTAGATAGAATACTTAACCATACTGCTTCTACCATTACAAGTGTTGATGAAGCAAAAGCTATTGCAAGAACTGCGTTAAGACCAGATACAGCAAACGATGCAGTAATAGCGGGAATAATTAGAAGCGGTAGTAACTATACTCATGTTCCTATGAACTGGGTAGAAGATAAAACACTCACAGGATTACGAGCTCTTATAGTTGATGCAAATGTTGTGGCTCTAAATTATAATGACTCAGGAGCTTTACAAAATAATGTTGCAATTACTATAACAGCAGATGCAACTGCTTATGCTGCTCCTGAGTTTAAAGTTACAGGAGGAGGTTTTTCTGGAGTAAGTGGAAGTGCAGATGGAAGCTTTAGTACAAGTGGAGTAAGTGGAATAACACTAACAAAACAAATACATGATGGAAGCGCAAGTATCGCTTACAATAGTGGAGCTGCTTTAGAGTTCACCGTTCAAGTTCGAGAATCTGCGGATCAAACTTTTGCAAAGACAAAAACTTTTAGAATTATAAAAGCAAAAGATGGGTCTATAGGTCTTGATGGAAAAACAGTACAATTAGTTTCTGATGACTATTCAATAATCTATGATGAAGAGGGAGATAATCCGTCTTATACGAGTAGTGGAAGTAATAATATTGTAGTTACTGCAACAGCAAATAATTTTACAGATCCTTTGTATCGGTTTACTTTTGATGGAGGAACTCCAGGTGCTTGGACTGATACTTCAGGGACTTCTGCAGCTACTTTTACATACGCAAGCGGAAGTATACCTTCTACTTATAATAAAGCGAACTGGCCAAAAGTTTTAAAAGTAGAAGTAGGAGAGAAGCCTGGAAGTTATAGCTCTGGAGACGCTCCTGCTTCAGTAGAGGCAACAGACTCTATTACTTTTGTAGGAGTGAAAACAGGTTCTGGTGGTGTAGCTTTTGTAAATTCAAATCATGCACATACTTATGTAACTCCTAGTAATGGTGTTGCAACTGGTATAAGTATAGATGGAACAACTCTTGAACTAGTTGTCGGGGGAGTTGTATATACTTATATTGGAGGAGCGGGAGCTCATGGTTATAATAATCCCTCAGGCTCATTACAAAATAAACAGTGGTACCTTGGTAATCCTACTGTAACAGGAAGTGACCTTACAATCGGCACACCAACAGGAGTAAGCAGTAATGTAGTTACAATCGGAAACCATACTGGAACAGCAGATACAGATGATACTGAAGTAATCACTTGGACCGCTCACTATAAACAAGCAGGAGTTGCAAAAACAATCACTACTACTCAGACTCTGTCTAAATCCAAGACAGGCGACGATGGCGATCCTGGAGTAGATGGAGCAATAGCAACTTTGGCTGTTTCGTCTCCTGCGGTTACTTATTCTTATGATGGAACTAACTGGGACCCTTCTGTATCTTCTTCTACAGTGACCGTAAATACAACAGGGTTAACAAGTGTTGGTTATAGTTGGTCTGGTGCAGGATCAGGAACAGGGGCCGTAAGAACTATTTCTTTTTCAGGAAACATTGCGGAAGGAAGTATTCCAGGAGCTCAAACTACATCTGTAACAGTAACAGGAACAAAATCAGACGGAACTACTAACTTTAGTCAAGCTCTTTCTACAACTATTTCTGTTGCGAAAGGTTCAGTTGGACCTCAAGGCGATGATGCACCAAGAGTAGTTACTGGCTATATTTACTGGATTGGAAGTGCAGGAACAACTCCTACAAACAGTAATCGACCTGCCAACACCACTACGTATGATTTTACTGCAACATTAGCAAATACTACTTTTACTCCTGCATTAGCCGCAGGGAGTAATAATTCAACAAACTGGAGTATTAGTCCTCCTGCTGCAAGCTCTACTCGACAAACAGTTTTTTATGCGCCTTTTACTGCGACCGAAACCTTATCTAACGGTAACCAAACAGGAAGTGGCTTGGTAACTTTTGGGGACGTAGCTGAAGGTATAAACTTCACGGGTGTAGTAACTTTTAATGGTACTTCAGGAGATGCTGGAAGTACAATAACTGATGCGAATGGTACGACTCATAATCTTACTCAAATAAGTGGCTCTAATGTTACCACGGGTATTCTAAAAAGCGCAGGTACCCCCACAAGCACTGTAGATGGTTCTGGCTTTTTAACAAATGGTGCTCATATGTATATCAATCTTACTAGTGGAGGAATAGCCAGTAAGCATTTCCGAATTGAGGACGATGGAGAGCTAGAGATTCAAGCATCCACAGGAACAGGAACTGGACAGGGAACCATTAAGTTAGACAGCACGAACCAAAGAATAACTATAACCGATGGAAGTGCAGACCGTGTGATAATAGGGAAGCTGCCTACATAACCACCAAAAAATAAAACTTGACTAAACA
>MDTA01157205.1_pt1 | contig 12761 bp, 25 predicted proteins | sample 811151 | NCBI WGS metagenome assembly MDTA01 (sample SAMN05326648, study PRJNA326480) | marine metagenome | isolation source: seawater | place: Indian Ocean: South | collected 2010
AAAGCTCCACTAGCGCCAGGGTCTATACCTATTATTGTTTTCATTGTGCATCCTTTCTATATGAATAGTTATGTGCGCTCTTAACGTACTTTCTTTTGTAAGGTTTGTAAGTTTTCTTGTATTTGTATACTTCATACTTATCGCTAAGTATCTCTCCATCAAACTTCTCTAATATAATCTTCAAATCTTCAGATTCTGAGTCTACTAGATTAGTATTCTTGTAATGCTTACAACCTTTATCTTCTATAGATACTGGTATTTCTTGTGGGGATGTGCCTTGTACATCTTTGAACCAATAGCATTTGCCATCAATTCCATAGAAACATCCCCTACAAGATTTATGCAACTGTATCTCTCTCCGCTTCTTTGTGGTCTTTGTAGAACTTACATTTGTTACCATTGAAACCCATAGGGTGTGTACCAATAGTACCATATCTGCTCTTAGCTACAATGACTTCACTCTTGTATCTGTTGTATCGTTCACTATCAAAGTTGTATCCATAGAATACAAACATTGCTGATTCAGCGGTTTGCTCTATAACACCAGACTCTGCGTAATCACTCATTCTTGGTCTAGGGTCGAACCTTTTCTCTATGTCACGATTGAGTTGTGATACAAGTATTGCAGAACAATTGTTTTGTTTAACTGCCCATTTGTAGTCTTGTACAATCTTTTCAATCTCGAATCGTCTGTCTTTATTATTCATTCCAACATCTATCAATTGAATGTAATCGTCAATAACTACATCTGGTTTACCTTTGTTAATCTCACGAACACAGTCATCAAGGTTTCGTATATCATCAAACGCTGTGAGGTTCTCATACTTTTCTCTGACGTATTCAGATACGCTAGTCAATGCAGACTTCTTATCATCGGCAATACCAGAACGAATCATAGAGTATGTAATGTCTCTAGATTCCATGACATACAACTTTTTCATTGTTTCTACATTGCTCATCTCACGATTGAATAGCATTACATTGTATCCTTGTTCAATCAAACCTCGTACAATGTTTAGCATCAATGTGGTTTTACCATGGCCAGGTCTACCGCCTAGTACAGTAATTTCTTTACGAGTCATTCCGCCTGCAAAGTTATCAAGACTTCCAAGACCAAACTTTATAGTGTTTGATTTTTCTTGCAATGCTTCATTAGTCTCATCAACAATGTCACTTATGTCTCTTGAGCGAGTAGGTTGTATATGTCTTAGTTGTTCAATAAGTCTGCTATGATTTTCGATTATCTTCCCTACTTCATCATAGTTATCGTAACTTGCATTAAGTAGTTCTTGAGCTGACTTAGTTGTTTCTCTTTGCACATATCGTTCCCATACTATCCTTGCATAATGTTCTACTTTAACCTTACTAACACTTCGTTCTATCAAGTCCATTATGTATACAGTATCTCTTACTCCGAACTTGTCCATCATTTTATCTGACAGAGTAATTGTATCAATTGGAACTTTGTTGTTATACAATTCCTTCATACATTGAAAGATTTGCATACACTTTATAGAATACAAAGCATCATCTTCTCTTATCCAAGACATAGCTAATTCCATTTCAATATCTCCACCTTGAAGTATGCTACCTAGCATTGCCTCTTCGGCTTCAACATTTGAAGGAGCAGCTTTGACACTTTCTCCTTTAGGTATTTCTTTCATATAATCTCCTTAGAATAAACTTGTCTGATTGACAGGTTCATAGTTTAATATTAAATATTCTTTTCTCTTCTTTGCTCTAGCTTCATCAGTAGCACCCATGTACTTCAAATCAATGTTCTTAACATTGTAGTCTTTGTACAACTCATACACCTCGTCTCTGTAGTCGTATGAGACCATGAATTTAGCACCTTTAGAATCTAGTTCATCTATTTTTTCTTTTAGTCTTAGATGGTCTTCAGCAGTAAAGTTGTGTGCATAGTAATCACCTCTGTCTGTTGCGACAAAATAAGGTGGGTCTAAGTACCAAAAATCGTTGCTGTTGGCTTTGTATCTATCAATGAGTTCTCCAAAATCTAGGTTCTCAATAGTTGCGCCATTGATTTTATTTCTCGAATACTCAAACTCATCCTTCCAATCTCTAGACCAATCCTTTCCCATAGACATAGGTGTGTGAATTAGTTTGTTAAAGCTGTGCCTTATACAGTAAAAGTATTTAGCAGCTTGATGAGGGTCTGGAATATCAATAGGTTTCTTTTCTCTTACGTCTGTTCTAAAGTTTTCAAAGAGTTCTCTAGATTTAGGCATCCAATTAAGTTCATTCACAAGTTCATCTAACTTATGTATGATACACATATATAGATTGACTATGTTGTTATCCTTATCATTAAGCACATTCCATTCTGCTTTTGACTTACGGAAGAACATAGATAATCCACCAGAGAAAACTTCGAAGTATCTTTCATGGTGAGGTATGAGCGGAACAAACTTTTTGCTCAACTCATACTTCCCACCATAATAAGGTATAACTATAGGACAATCGTACCAATCAAGCGACGGCAACTTTCGCCTCTTTCAACGCCATCTTCTTTACTTTGGGGTAAAGTTTACTTTCAAGGTTGTGAGTAGAATCCATATTCCTATTCATCTTATGTGTAAGTATGTTAGTACCTACGTTTAACAAATCCCAGAATGTCTTAGGGTTCTCTATAATTATCTTATCGGTAACCATTGTATTTGCATACTCTGGAAACAATCTAATAAAATCTAATAGATGCCTTTCTTGGAACTTTGTTTCTGCAAGAATTGGAAACTCATCATTGAATATTATAGAAGTATTATTAACAGTTTCTTCAACAATCCTATCTAAATCATTCAATGCTATGTTAGTTTTGATGTGTTTGTTTGTGTACTTAGATGCTATGAATCCAATAACTAATCCATTGGAACATATAATTCTAAATGCACCACCAAGTATATTAAGACCTACAGTACCATCATAACTATTAACAATGTTAATCTCTGGTATCATCTCATCATGTTTAGACATCTTGACTTTGTTGTCAGGAAATGTCCATTTCATCATAGTCTTTGCACCATCTCTTAGTACATCAACATTTGATAGTTTGCCACCCATCTTTTTGATAAGAGGATTAGCAGTTTTAATTATAGTTTCATTCCTTACTAGTTTGTAGTTATTAGTCATACAACTAAGAACTTTGCCAGTATCTTCTCTTACTATAAACTTGTAACCTGTGGAGTCTATCTCTCTCTCAGAATCAACTCCTATTGCTGGTACTTCCTTTACAGGAAACTTAGCTTGTTGTAACATATCTCTCTCCTTTATTATGTTATTCTAAATCATCTAAAACATTGTTTAATGTTTCGTTTACAATATCTATTTTTCCTTCCGTTCTATGCAGTCTCCATAACACACTACATAACATTAACAACATCATTAGCATTGTAAACTCCCAATAGGGAAAGTATTCTGTGCTAAACAAAACTTCCCAATAGTATCTCATACTAACCTCCTTTCTTTATTGTAAGACTTATCCAGTCTAATACTGCATGAAGAATCAAACAAAATATAAAAATTCCTACACCAGAACACAACACCGCTGCGCTGAATATAAAAAAATTTATTACCCATTCTGTTAAATCTATCATAATCATTTTACTTCTCCTTTTATAAAAGCTCCCCAATGCGCCAACATTATATCTTTCATTTATAACCCTCTTTTCATTTTATTTTAAAAAGAGTTCTATTTTCAGATGGGGAGCCTTTAATCTATTATTGGTGGTACAGAACCAAGTCTTCGCCTTTCATTCTCTAGTATCTTATCGTTATTCTTGAATTGATTTTGTATAATTACTCTAAGATATGCAAATCCTTTATTTCTTTCAAATGCTTTAGTATCATAGTATGATTCTATGCAATATCTAACAATGTCATCTTTACAATCTTTAATACCATAAAGAAAGTTATAGTATGTATTTCTATTGTCTTGAGGTACATTGTTTATAATAAGTTTTGCTATCTTGTTAAGAGACTCGATTGTTTTTTTGCTCCTTTTTGACATCAAGTTTCTCATTTTAAGACTTATGTTTTCTCCTTTTCTTGGTGGTCTAAATCCACAAGCTGGACACTTACTCATTAAATTCATCAGCAGTTGTAGGTTCTCCATCAAGATATGATTGAGCAAGTTGCCTTACATATCTAGGTACATCAGTATAAGAATAATGTCTGATTATTTTCAGTAATCCTTTTTCTAACCAATCTACTCTTGCTTGCAATTCTCGTATTTCGTTATAAGCATCTCTGCCAATATCTTTCTTCATTTTGTCCATGTCTTGTATTGCATCTAATATATTTCCCATTTTACTCTCCTTTACACATTTTACAAATTTCTCTTTCTTTACCATAAGAAACAAAGTTATCATAGTAAAGTACGTTTCTTCTTTTTTTACCATTTGATTGAGCAGAACCCACAGTTACTTCCCAACACTTTCTACATTTAGTACAATACTTTATGAAACTGTCTGCCTTTTTGGCATCATATTCATTTTGTTTGTACTTGATTTGTTTCATATTGTCTGAACCTCTGTTTGATTCGACCATCTGTGTTTACCTATATAGAAAGATTTATCATCTCCTTCATATTCTACACAATGTATTACTGTTGAAACTTCTGTGTGTTCTACTACTATTGCAGTTTGGTTTCCAACTTTAACAAGATTACCAACAGGAACATCTTTTATGTAAGACAATCCTTTTGCTGGTTTCCATATCGGTTTATCAGTCATCGCAGATAACACAAGCTCTTTTATTTCCTTGAGCTTTCTGTTCCACTTTGTCTTGTGTTTCATTATTGCTCTCTCCTTCTATTATGTCTGTTCTTATTTGAATAAAGTCATGTTTTATTTTATGTGTAAACATATTCTCTATATCAAAATGATTAGCTACATCTTCAGTTAATTGCAAAGCATTGATAACCATTTCTATTTCAGACTTAGTTAATTTTATTAATGCACTTGATTCTTTCATTTTCTCTCCTTAATTATTTGAGGGTGATGCCGAGAGAGAGACGAGTATATGGAGAGTATATGGGTTGGATACACACCACCCTCGTCTCAAACTTACCAAGTATTATCTCTCGATTGCAACTTATTTAGAAAGGAACATCGTCATCAATTTCTTCTTGACTAATACGTTCCCCACCTTCCCACAGTGTTACTTCATTTGCTTTCAACAAAGACCTTCTTTCTTGTTGGTCGTGAGGCAAATCTCTAGTGTCTTTTGTAACATATGTATGAGTCTCAAGCGTAATCTCAACAGGAAGACCTATAACGTCTTCTTCTTCGACTAGCACTAACTTTTTCATACCATTTACTTCTTCAAGTTCTATACCCAAAGAATCAAGTAGTTTAAAGTATTTGCTATTTTTATTAGCAGACTCATTGTTAGTAAAGATAAAGAAACCATTGTCATAGAATTTCTTACCCGGCAAGTGAGTACAAGGTATCATTCTTTGTTTACCATCTGAATCTAATAATGGAATCTTTTTACCATTGACATCTAATCTATGCTTGTATCCTACCATCTCATATGCTGGTTGGTCTAACGTAGCACACTTATCATCCAATGTGTAACCCATGTTTACAATGATAGCAGGCCCAGCTTTCGTATTTACATTCTTTGTAGAAAGTTCTGAAACATGAGCGAAGTATGTACCTTCTTCTACTGGTACAAATGCTTCTTTCTTATTGCTATCGAATAGAACATTGTCTAGTTCTTTTGCCATTATATTCTCCTATTTAGTATTTGTTGTTGTGTATTTAGTTACTAGTTTGTCGTATTCTGCTTGGAACTTAATCATCTCATCTGATGGTTCAAGTCCTCTGCCACCACGAAAGTAAAGACTAGGTGAAACATATGTTCCATTCTTTGTCTTGATAAACCTTCTTGTAGTGGTTGTTTTCTTTGATACTGACTTAGTTTTCTTAAGTGCTTTTTCGGCAGAAGCTGACAACTTGCCAGCCTCCTTAAGTTTATCTAGGTCACTTTGTTTGATTTTACCCATTGTAATCTCCTTTTATTCTGTTTTGTATGTTTACATCTACTCTTGATTCCAAGTCTTCTGGCAATGGTTCTGGTTCTTCTTCCATACTGAAAGCATGATATGAAGGATTAATCACAAGTGATTTACCAGTTTGCAATCTCTTGAAAGTCATCATTGGTTTGCCATTGAAGTTTTTCTTTCCTGTAAATATCATCTGATTGAACTCTCTTCCATCTGATGTACCCACAGAATAAACTTCTCCTTCTACCAAATACTCGTCATTATTCGTTTGTATTCTTTGCATTGTCTATCTCTCTTTTTAGTTTGTTTACTGAACCTTTGTAGTTTGCTTTGTTTAGTTGTCCGTCATTAATCAGTTTATGTATAGCTTCCATTCTACTTTCACTTATCTCTGAAGCAAGAACAAGTATATCATTCTTTTCTTCGTCTGATAATTCGACATCTTCTATCTGATTTCTATACACATCATCTGCAATATTCATATACATATTAAATGCTTTCTTTATTGCATCTGTATTAGCAGCTTTAACATCGTTACCAATATCCACAAACTCTCCAGTTCCTCTTTTTACTTGTATCCTGTGAGCTGCTACCATATCTCCTGTACGCCAAATACCTTCATCATACCACTTCAATCTACCATGAACTACATAAGCTGCACTACCAAGATTCTCGGTCCTAACAATTTCCCAAGACCAACCTGGCCATTCTTTATCAGCAACCTCTCTCATATACGAATACTCTACATAATCCATACCTTGTTTCTGTTTGATGTATGGTTTAGGAGTTTTCATAAATGAAACTTTCTTATGTTTTACTGTGATTGCTTTTCTTATTTCATCAGTCGTTGACAACATAGATTCATCAACTATGATAGGTGTGTTGTTTTCCATTGTGTTTCCTTTATTATTTCTTTTTAGATAATGTACTTGGGCATATGCTTTCAAACTGACAATAACTACATTCCCAATCTTGCATGGGTACTCCGTATGTAATCATAGGTTCTAGTTCTGTTTCAAATGCTTTACCTAAGTCTTCCTTTATTTCATGTACGTCTTCCCAATATGTAAGAGCTTCTCCTATGTAATGTGGGTCAACTTGTTGTTCTCTCATTTGAGATGTATTTTTGTTGTACCATATAAGATACATACCAATCCAATCTGGATTATAATGTTCCTTTACACCTAGTGCATAAGTGCCAAGTTGTAATTTATAATTCAAATCAGAATTTGCTACTCTATTTTGTTTTCTACCAAACTTAGTAGTCCACTTGTAAGCAGCTGCTGTTTTCAAATCGTGCAAAGTAAATTCTTTTCTACCATTCATAGTAATCATTTCTCCAGCATCAAATGTACCAGATACTTCCAAGTCTTTTATATGAATCTTTTGTTCAATATAAACTTCTCTTTGTACAGGAGAATCTTCGATTTGCATTGCATCAAGTTTCTTTTTGTACATTAATATTGCTTGTTCAACATCACTATGCACAATAGTTCCAAGTCTTAGTAATCTATACGACTTATCATCTTTTTCATCAGATGGATAATCATAATAAGAATACATTTGTTTTCTGTAACAAGAACCAGCAGACGATGCATGAAATACACCTTTATCTCTCTGCTTTGCTTTTTCTAGTTCTTTTAAATAGGCATTATAAATGCTTTCAATCTCCATATATCTCTCCTTATATGTGTCCTAAATTTAATAATATCAATACTTATAGTCAACAGACAGACGACTAATTAAGTGACTTCGTGAGGGCCCCGTACTAGATGAAGTGTTAACTAGCCGCCATATCTGTCCACATACCATTACTTTACAGCGCGTTTAATCCATTGTTCAAAATCAATAAAGTGATGCTTTTTGAATCCAGCAACATTAAAATTTATTGGATAACAATGTTTCCAGAATTGTGTTACAGTATATGGATTTTCGTCATCGTAATATTTTGTCCATTTCCATTCATACAATACGATTACAATATCCTCATTGTTGGTAGACCTAAATATGTATTCTCCAGATGACTTACCATTTCCACTCCACGAAGGTTCACCAAACTTTCTTACGAGACTCATAGGTATCAAATCCACATAACCAATCAAACTGCTTCCGTCTCCTAATGCTTTCTTGATACCACTTAGTTGTTCATACTTCATATCTCTCCTCTTACTTTTTGTATTGTGTAGTTGTAACAGTATCCAGTACAAGAGTCTTCCCAACGATTTTCTACTAATCTCAATCCAGTATTAATTTCAAGACTAGTATGGTGTTCTTTTTCTAGTTGTAGATGTCTAGATATACTTAGTATCCAATCTCCATATTCATCTTTTACTATCTTAACTCTTTTATACTTGTATATACCAAGTAATAATCTCATCTTGTTAATACTTTCTTGAAGCATTACGTTGAATGGTATTACAGTATTTACCTTTTTACCAGTATACGAACACTTTCTTTTTCCATCCACTTCCAACAGACCATCTTTCTTTAAATCGTTTACTCTTCCGCTCACCGCATTTATTTCATAATTAGTAAGATTAGCAATCTCTCTGTTTGTTAGACCCTTATTGTGTATTCTAAAGTGACTGTTTACTACATACAGTATCTTTTCTCTTTGAGTATCGCCAACACCACTATCATTAAGTTCTATATAAGCTTCTTTGCTTGTATCTGATACTCCTTTACTTATCATTTGACTCTGCATTTTCTTCTCCTTCTTTATTTATGTAATCAAAACCTAATACCCATTTTAATGCATCTATTGAACCTTCTAGCTTTTGTATTAGTAGTTTATTTATTTCTGGGTTTTTATTTGCATGACTTAACAAAGTTAATTCTTTCTCTAGTCTTATCACGACTTCATCTTTATGCATAAGATGTAATACTGCTTTACTCATCATCATCTCCTATTGTTAGTTGATACAGTCCATATACAAATGCGACTGCTATAAATAGTGCTACTATTATGTTCATTGTTTCTCCTTTGAAATATATGCTGGCGTGGATAGTTACAACGCTTTTGAAACATGCTCGAGCCACCACTACCAGCTTATATGTGTTAAAAGTTTGTGCCTTATTGATTAGATAAGATACTGGACATGACTCCAATACTGTTGAGTAATCTGCGAACAACACAAAAACAAGGCACTGCTCTAAGGATGCGGAGTCCTTTTCTGTATATTGTAGTTGTGAGTATAAGAAAACGAACAGTGCCTGTAAACTTCTGGCCCAACTTTTGTTTATTTTAATTTCACATCGTTAATATTTTGAAACATCAACTAGACAATTGTTGAGCCATTTTAAAATCTTTGAGTGCCTTCGACCTTATCCTCACATGAATTCGATACTTGTATCTGCGCAATGCGGGGAACCGTTTTTTTACAGTTGGTTACGCGCTACCACCGAAGTACACTCAAATTTTATTTTTTAAACTTTATTATATCTATTGCTCTCTTTAGATATATGACCATTAACTCTTTTTGCTCTACAATCCCTCTAACATGGTCAAATCTTGTTTTTGTTTTAGGGTCTTCTACCAATTCTATCAATGTTAATAATCCTTTTACAACATCTTCATCAAACACTATCTCTTCTGGTTTATTAGAACCTTTACCACAAGTCAAACAAACACATCCTAACTCTGGAAACTCATGAGCATGATTTATTTGAGGGTCTCCGCAAGAGCAATGGTGAAACAAACCAACATTATCATAAGTCATAATAACCTCCTAAGATTAAAAAGAGCAAGACATTCCAAAGCCATTGCGAATCGGCATTTCTGTATCAGATGTAGCCGTAACTAAGTCATATCAGATAGTAATGGAGCAACTATCAGAGTGAGCGACCTTGCTCTTTTGTTATCCATTTTCATCATGCAGTTTTATTAGAGGGAAAACTACACTACATTAAAAACCTAAGAACCAACTTAGCTACGAAGGTTCTTTTTGTTTCGCCTAGGCTTGCGATGCTCTGGCATAATCTTTATCCTGCCATGAGGAATATCTATTACTAGCACATCCCCCTGTTTATAAGCATCAACAATTAAGTCTGGCATATTTTCTTCAAACCATTTGTATGTTACCATTTACTTCTCCTTTATTAAAATTTTTGAGCAGATTTTACAACGTACTCAGGTTGTTGATGCTACGACAACGGAGGAATAGTTGCCAATGCTTTATGACTGTTTAGCCATTGAAGCATATAGCTCATCCACTCATGAAACGATATAGTTCCAGAGTCGTTGCCATTCTCGATGTACCAGTTCCTATCATCTTCTTGACAAAGAGTTAGGTACTGTCCATCAACATCAACAAAAGTGATTTCATTGTACATGAAACACCTCCTTATGTTGGTGAGAGAAAAGACTATTGTTTTGTTATTTACATTTCCCTACCAACACTTCATACACATAATATATATATAACTGTTGCAGCTCCTACAACCACAGATGTGAAGAGGAAACTACACAATACCACAACTGTTAAGTCATGGATGAGGTTAACAAATTTAACCATATTACACTCCTATAAGTTTATACCCAAGTTATGGCAGAAACAGAAGTTAATATCCCTGTTCATAGTTTGTGACTTCGGTGGATGCGCCTCTATTGCTACCATACTTGAGTAGTTATGTACTTACTCACATATATACATAATAATAATAAATAAAAATAAAAATAAAAGAGAGGTTGTGGGGACTGAAGAGCCCCCATCCTCTTAGCTGTTGATTAAGCCTTGATTTGTGTAGACAAACTCCAAGCTATGGCGTTCCACTTCTTTGAGTCATACCTGTTACCATTCATCTGAGCTTGAGTCTCGTACAACTTTGCATCAGCTGCTATACTCTTAGCCTTCCGTCTCTTTGTAGCAAGAGGCAGACCTTGTAAGGCTACAATAGCCTTGGCCAAAAATATGTCAGGGTCGCAGTGCATCACTTCAGAAACAGCATCATGCTCTTCATTGGATTCAACTTCAACAACTTCTTCTTTTTCTTTGATTTCTACCATCTTGGATAGACCTCCTTTGTTTAAGATTCAATAATTATATAATATATAAAAATCGAAAATAACGAAAATTCTATTTTGGGAATCCCCCCGATAGGGGGTACATAGCATAAATAAGAGTCTCTATCAAAATCCTACAATTTTTCTACTAATAATAACTGGGGTTTTACTTGTATAGTATTGACTAATAGTTTAATTTAATGGGTGGTTGGGTCGGGATAAAATAAAAGGTGTAAAATGTCACAGTTAATAGAAGGACTATCAAACTTATCCTTAACGGAACAAGAAAAGATTTTAAAGAGATTATCTAAGGATTTAATGCCTTTAGAGATAGATGACGAGGTGTTTTTTGTACCATCTGAAGTAGTAGACTTAATTGATAATTTATCTGCACAAGTATTGTTATTAACAAAATCAACATTAGAATGGCGGAAAAAAGAAAAATTAAAGACGTAGAGCATTATGTCTACGAAGATATAGACGAGTTTAGAGAGACTCATCCTAATACAGTAGTTCATCCAGATTGGCGAAAAGCTAATGAAGGTGATTGGGTGTATAGTGATGATGATAGAATAGTTCAATTGTTAAAAGTAAAGAACGGAGTAAGTCATCATAATGATACAAAAAATTATAATTACGCTAAAGGATGGGTTAGGACTATTGTTGGAAGTTTTATTAATAAGGAATCTACCAAAATGGATACGGACTTTGATAATCATCCAAATAGGTATACATTCTCTACTAAGATAAAAAATCCATCGGAACAAATACACAAAAGAAAAAAAGTAACAAACAAAGAAAGACAATTTGCTACAAATGTCGTTGTCGGTATGGGAGCCGTAGAAGCATATAAAAATGCATACAAAGAAGCAAACGACCAAAAAGCAAGAAAGAAAGCAACCGTATTATTAAAACAGGAAAGGGTAATGGAAGAAATACAAAAGTCTGTATTAGATGTCGCAAAAGGATTAGGAATAGACCATGAGTATATTCTTAGTAAACTCAAACACCTTGCTGATTATAGTGAGGATGACAATATAACATTGCAATCTGTTAAAGAATTAGGTAAGATTGTTGGAACATCGGGTAACAATGTTAAACAAAAAGAAGTAGGTCTTCTGGGAGTATTTGAAGGTTTTTCACAAGAACAATTAGAAGGCGCTTCTAGAAAACAAATATCAGAGGGCGGAAATGGGGAACTCAAACACGACAATTAAACAAACAGTTGATGAATTTAGAAAAGATGACGATGGTAATATTATAGGATGTCCTAAGTGCGGTGCTAGAAATATAAGAAAAGATGGATTCCATTATAGAAAAGATATAAAAAAACAACAATGGCAATGTAATTCTTGTGGTAGAAAAACATTGAATCCTGTTGTAATCGAACCTTCTCCGTTCAAAGTTGCAGATAGAGACCCAGAGTTAATGCCTATAGAAGATATTATAGATTTTAGAAAAAAGGCATACAGACAAAAAAAGAAATCAAAAGAAAGTAGAAGACTTGTAGATATAAGAATAAATATTGACGGTCCAATCGGTATTGCACATTTTGGAGACCCTCATGTAGATGACGATGGTACAGATTTATCTCAAATATTAATGTATATAGACTTGATTAATGATACTGAAGGAATGTTTGCTGGTAACTTAGGAGACATACAAAACAATTGGATAGGAAGATTACAAGCATTGTATGGACAACAATCTACGTCTGCAAAAGAATCATGGAAA
>MDTA01000436.1_pt1 | contig 12759 bp, 23 predicted proteins | sample 811151 | NCBI WGS metagenome assembly MDTA01 (sample SAMN05326648, study PRJNA326480) | marine metagenome | isolation source: seawater | place: Indian Ocean: South | collected 2010
TCAAGTAATGCTACTTTATAATCACCATCGCCATTTTCATAAGGAGTTGCACATGATACTTCCTTAGCCAATCCTAATCCCTTCATGGAGGGGACGTTACTCAATTGTTTTTTAAGCTCATCAATATCAGTATTTTCAGATGAAATAATAGCATTTTGCGCACCATTTTCTCTTATATGAGTAACCAATGCTCTTGTATCAACATTTTTAATTCCCACAACATTATCGTTAACCAAAAAATCTTGTAAAGAGTTTGATTCTCTATACCTTGAAAAAGAATGAGCGAATTTCTTAACAACTAAGCCCCTAATTTTGCAGGAATCGGATTCCACCTCTTGATCAACAACTCCGTAATTACCAATATGAGAGGTTGCCATAACTAAAATCTGTCCAAAATAAGATGGATCAGTAAAAATCTCTTGATATCCTGTCATTCCTGTATTAAAAGCAATTTCTCCGGTAGTTGTACCAATAGCGCCACATGCATTTCCATTAAATACAGTTCCATCTTCTAAAAGAATTACTGCGGGTATTTTTGAATTTTCCATACTACAAAAGTATATTTATGTGCAAATCAATAGCATAATATTTAAAGAAATAATTCAACATCTAAAATCAAATTATTAACAATAAAAAAGGGATAGCAGTAAAGCCATCCCTTAACTATTAATCAGTTGTAATTAACATTTTATTCTTTTTTATCATCTTCTTCAGAAGAAGATTCTTCATTTGTTGCTTGATCTTCTTTTTTCTCAACTTGAGTATCGTCAGAAGTTTCTTCAACAACAGTATTTGAATCTTCAACTTCAGTTTTAGCTTCAGCAGCAGGTTGTGTAACAACATCCTCAGCCGTTTGCTGAACATCTTCGCTAGTTGATTCTTCTACAACAACAGCTTCTTCAATTTCAGCACTAGCTTCAACAGCAGCTTCAGCCTGAGGTGATTTAGACTTAGACTTACCTCCTCTTCTTCTTGTTGATTTTTTCTTAGGCGCTTTCTCCGTTAATAACAATTCGTTGAAATCAACCAATTCTATCATTGCCATTTGAGCATTATCTCCTAATCGGTTATTAAGTTTAATAATTCTAGTATATCCACCAGGTCTATCACTTATTTTAGGAGCAACATCTCTAAACAAAGTTGAGGCTGCCTCTTTATTTTGAAGGTAACTAAAAACTACTCTTCTACTGTGAGTAGTGTCCGTTTTAGATTTTGTTAACAATGGCTCAACATACACCCTTAATGCTTTAGCTTTAGCCAAAGTGGTGTTGATACGTTTGTGCTCAATTAAAGAGCAAGCCATATTAGAAAGAAGAGCATCTCTATGGGCTTTCTTTCTACTAAGGTGATTATTTTTCTTACCGTGTCTCATTTCTCTATTTCTTTAAGATCTATTAATCTCTGTCCAATTTATATTTGGAAACATCCATTCCGAATGATAGACCTTTAGATTCAATTAAATCTTCTAGCTCAGTTAATGATTTCTTTCCAAAATTTCTAAACTTCAACAAATCATTCTTATTGTATGACACCAACTCTCCTAAAGTTTCTACATCTGCTGCTTTAAGACAGTTCAATGCCCTAACGGAAAGATCCATGTCAACTAATTTAGTTTTTAGCAATTGACGCATATGAAGTGATGTCTCATCAAACTCCTCAGTTTCAGACTTTTCATCAGAATCAAGAGTAATCTTTTCATCAGAAAACAACATGAAATGGTGAATCAAAATTCTTGCAGCTTCCTTAAGAGCATCTTTTGGGTTTATTGAACCATCAGTTTCAATATCAAAAAGTAACTTTTCGTAATCTGTTTTTTGTTCTACACGATAGTTTTCAATACTATACTTTACATTTCTAATTGGAGTAAAAATTGAATCAATAAAAATTGTTCCAACTGCTGCTCCTGAAGTTTTATTTTCTTCAGAAGGCACATATCCTCTACCCTTAGAAATGGTTAATTCAATATTTAATTTAACCGCTTTAGCAGAGTCCATATGACAAATCACATGATCAGGATTCAAAACTTGAAATCCTGAAGTGAATTTACCAATATCACCTGCTTTGAATGAATCTTGACCAGAAATATTAATAGATACCGTTTCATCATCAATATCCTCAATTTGCCTTTTAAAACGTACTTGTTTTAAGTTTAAAACCATTTCAGTAACATCTTCGACAACGCCTTTAATAGTTGAAAACTCATGATCAACACCCTCAATTTTTACAGAAGTTACTGCAAAACCTTCAAGAGAATTTAAAAGTATTCTTCTTAGTGCATTACCAACAGTTATACCATACCCTGGTTCTAGTGGTCTGAATTCAAATTGACCCTTTACATCACTAGAGTCTAACATTATTACTTTATCTGGTTTTTGAAAATCTAAAATTGCCATGCTAAAATTTATTTAATAATTCTAATTACTTAGAATATAGTTCAACTATTAATTGTTCTTTGATATTTTCTGAAATTTGATCTCTCGTAGGTAATGAAACAATCTTACCAGAAAAGTTTGATCTGTCCCAGTCTAACCATTCTACAACAGAATTTTCATTTGCTAATGAATTGGTAATTACTTCTAAAGACTTTGACTTCTCACGAATACCAACAACATCACCTACTCTTAAAGAATATGATGGGATATTAACCAACTTTCCATTAACGGTAATGTGTCTATGAGTTACCAATTGTCTTGCTCCTCTTCTTGTTGGAGAAACACCTAATCTGAAAACAACATTATCTAATCTTGTTTCACAAAGTTGTAACAGAATCTCACCAGTAATACCACTTTTAGAGTTTGCTTTTTTAAACATATTAGAAAATTGTCTTTCTAATATACCATAAGTATACTTTGCTTTTTGTTTCTCAGCAAGCTGAACAGCATACTCAGACTTTTTCATTCTCCTTTTATTGGGTCCGTGAACACCAGGAGGATAATTTTTCTTTTCTAACGCCTTATCAGGACCAAACAATGGTTCTCTGAACTTTCTTGCGATTTTTGATTTAGGACCTCTATATCTTGCCATTTTATTTTTTTTATTGAGGAGTTATGAATTAAGGCTTATCCTTCGATAACTGTTTAACCCTCGGTTATTAATTGATTAATTATACTCTTCTTCTTTTTGGTGGTCTACATCCATTGTGAGGCATTGGAGTGATATCCACTATTTCAGTAACCTCAATTCCATTGTTGTGAATTGTACGAATTGCAGACTCTCTTCCAGCTCCAGGACCTTTAACATATACCTTTACCTTTCTAAGGCCAAATTCATAGGCTTCTCTAGCACAATCTTCAGCAGCAACCTGTGCAGCATATGGAGTATTCTTTTTAGATCCTCTGAATCCCATTTTACCAGCAGATGACCATGATATCACCTGACCACTTTCATTACACAATGAAATGATAATGTTGTTAAAAGTTGCTTGGATGTGAGCTTCTCCCAACTGAGCTACTTTTACCTTTTTTGTCTTTTTTGTCTTCTTAGCCATAACACTTATCGCTTATTGTTTATTTGGTTGCTTTTTTCTTATTAGCAACTGTTTTTCTCTTACCTTTTCTAGTTCTAGAATTGTTTTTAGTTCGTTGACCTCTTAACGGAAGACCAGCTCTGTGTCTGATACCTCTCTGACAGCCAATATCCATTAATCGCTTAATGTTTAACTGAACTTCAGAACGAAGTGTTCCTTCAACTTTATATTCCTCACTAATAATTGATCTAATTTTACCCAATTGATCATCATTCCAGTCAGCAACTTTTGTGTTTTCATCAATACCTGCTGCCAATAGAATCTTTTTAGCTGTACTCGGTCCTATACCATAAATGTAGGTTAAACCAACTACGCCTCTTTTATTCTTAGGTAAATCTATTCCTGCTATTCTTGCCATAATATTAAAATTAACCTTGTCTTTGTTTAAACTTAGGGTTCTTTTTGTTAATAACGTATAACCTTCCTTTTCTGCGTACTATTTTACAATCTGCAGACCTTTTCTTTATAGAAGCTCTTACTTTCATCTTTTTAATTATTTGTACCTAAATGTTATTCTTCCTTTTGTTAAATCATAAGGTGACATTTCTAATTTTACTTTATCACCTGGTAATATTCTGATATAATGCATACGCATTTTACCAGAAATATGAGCAGTAATCACATGACCATTTTCTAATTCTACGCGAAACATTGCATTTGACAATGCCTCGATTATTGTACCATCTTGCTCTATAGATGTTTGTTTAGCCATTCTATTTTTTAATTTTTATTATTTAACACTTCTTCAATAAATTCAAATGTTGATAAAACTTCAACCTCACCTTTCATAATTGCTACATCGTGTTCAAAATGAGCAGAAGGTTTACCATCTTTTGTAACAATAGTCCAACCATCTTTAAGTTGAACTACATCTTTCACCCCCATATTAATCATTGGTTCAATTGCAAGAACCAATCCTTCTTTCATTTTATAGCCTCTTCCTCTTTTTCCATAGTTAGGAACTTCTGGTTTTTCATGAAGGCTTCTACCTAAACCATGACCAACTAAATCCCTAACTACACCGTAGCTATTGTTTTCAGCATGTTGTTGTACAGCATATCCTATATCGCCAATTCTATTTCCAGAAACAGAAACATCAAGTGCTTTTTCTAAACACTCTTTAGTTACCTGTAGCAATTTTTTAATTTCTGGTTTAACCTCACCCACTTCAAAAGTATAGGCCGAATCACCATGAAATTCATTTTTGTATACACCACAATCAACAGAAACAATATCTCCTTCTTGTAATGGAACGTTATTAGGAATTCCATGAACAACTGCTTCATTTACAGAAGTACATAAAGAATTTGGAAATCCTCCATATCCTTTAAAAGATGGAGTAGCTCCATTGTCCCTAATAAACTCTTCAGCAATTTTATCCAATTGCAAAGTGGTTACACCGGGCTCAATTATCTTAGCAACTTCTGCTAACGTTTTACCAACAAGTAAAGAACTTATTCTAATTAGTTCAATTTCTTCTCTAGTCTTATAAAAAATCATTTAACTAGAGAAAACATTATAGAGATTGACTCATGGTCACTGCTGACGCACCAGACGATCTCCCTTTAATTCTTGCGCCTTTCATTAATCCATCGTAATGACGATTTAATAAATGACTTTCAATCTGTTGTAATGTATCTAGAACAACACCTACCATAATTAGTAGAGAAGTTCCTCCAAAAAAGTAAGCAAATCCTTGCTGTACACCAGCATTCATCGCAAAAGCAGGTAGGATAGCAATAATTCCTAAAAATATTGAGCCTGGTAAAACCAGTCGAGAGATTAAAGAATCGATAAACTCAGATGTTTTTCTACCAGGTTTAACACCAGGAATAAACGATCCATTTCTCTTTAATTCATCCGCCATTTGATTTGGATTCATCATAATAGCCGTGTAGAAATACGTAAATAAAACAATCATCAAAAAGAATACAGCATTATACCAAAAACCTTGAATATTTGAGAACGTAGCTCCGAAAGATGAACCCTGAAACATCATAGAAGGTAAAAACATCAAAGCTTGGGCGAAAATAATAGGCATTACACCAGCCTGATTTATTTTTAGTGGAATATAACTTCTTTGACCACCAGCAATAGCTTGTCTATTCCCTCTACCTATTACACGTTTAGCTGTTTGAACAGGAATTCTTCTAGTTCCTTGAACAAGTAAAATTGTAACCAAAATAACCAATAACAATACCACCATCTCAACAAGTAACATCACCATTCCTCCATCAGTGACTTTAGCCCCTAACTCTTGAAGGAAAGAACCAGGAAGACCAGCAATAATACCAATGGTAATAATTAATGAAATTCCATTACCAATACCTCTATCAGTAATTCTTTCACCTAACCAGGTGACAAACATAGTTCCAGCAGTTAAAACAGATACAGTTTGTATCCACCATAAAATACTTTGATCTGGTACAACATTAGCACCTCCAGTACCAATTACATATGCATACATGTAACTTGGTGCTTGAAAAAGACAAATAATAATCGTTAAGTATCTAGTATACTGATTCATCTTCTTTCTTCCACTCTCACCTTCTCTTTGAAGTTTTTGAATAGTAGGAACAGCCATACCTAACAGCTGCATAACAATTGATGCTGATATATATGGCATTATACCAAGAGCCATAATAGAAGCTCTAGAAAATGCTCCACCAGCAAACATATTAATTAAACTTAAAATTCCACCTTGAGATGCAGATGAATCCAACGCATCTGTATTAACACCAGGAAGAACAATAAAAGAACCTATTCTATAAACAAGGATAAGTAAAAGTGTATATCCTATTCTGTTTCTAAGCTCTTCTACAGCCCAAATCTGCTTTATTGTTTTAATTAATCCTTTCATCAATTATTATTCAATCAAAATAATTATTTAATAACCTCTATTTCTCCACCTTTAGCTTCAACAGCTGCAATTGCTGTTTTAGAAAAACCATGTGCAGATATTTTAAGCTTAGACTTAAGTTCACCTCTACCTAAGATTTTAACTAAATCTTTTTATTCGCTAAACCATTGTTTATTAATGTATCTACATCAATAGCATCTATTTTTAATTTATCAGCTAATGCTTGAACTGAATCTAGGTTAATACCCTTGTATTCAACTCTATTAATATTTTTAAACCCAAATTTAGGAACACGTCTTTGAAGTGGCATCTGCCCACCTTCAAAACCTATCTTTCTACTGTATCCAGATCTAGATTTAGCTCCTTTATGACCTCTAGTTGAAGTACCACCTTTACCAGATCCTTGCCCTCTTGCAATTCTCTTTTTATTTTTAGTTGATCCTTCTGCAGGTTTTAATGTATGTAGTTTCATCTTTCTAATTTCTTATGAAGATTAATCTTCAATTTTAACTAAATGTTCTATTTTCTTCACCATTCCTAAAATCTGAGGAGTAGCTTCATGCTCAACAGTCCTGTTTAATTTACCTAATCCAAGAGCCTGAAGAGTTAACTTCTGTCTTTTAGGACGGTTAATCGCACTTTTAATTTGTGTTACTTTAATTTTTGACATCTTATATAAATTAACCGTTAAAAACTTTATCAAGTGATACACCTCTACTTCTAGCAACCATATTTGCATCTCTTAACTCAGAAAGTGCTTGTACAGTAGCTTTAACCACATTATGTGGGTTAGAAGAACCTTGTGATTTCGCCAATACATTTTTAATACCTGCACTTTCTAAAACAGCACGCATAGCACCACCAGCAATAATCCCTGTACCAGCAGATGCCGGCTTAATAAATACATTACCTCCTCCAAATTTTGATCTAACAGAATGTGGTAGCGTATCGTTAATAATTGGAACTTGTATTAAATTCTTTTTTGCATCATCAATAGCTTTGGCAATAGCTTCGGTAACCTCTTTAGCTTTACCTAAACCATGACCAACAACACCATTTTCATCACCAACTACAACAATTGCTGAAAAGCTAAAGTGTCTACCACCTTTAGTTACTTTAGTAACCCTATTGATAGCAACCAACTTATCTTTTAATTCAATATCAGTTGCTCTTACGTTTTTTGTTTTCAATTCTGCCATAATAATTTAAAATTTCAAGCCTCCTTCTCTAGCTGATTCAGCTAAAGCTTTAATACGACCGTGGTATAAATATCCATTTCTATCAAAAACGACATTTGCTACACCAGCTTTAGTTGCTGATTCAGCAATCATTTTCCCAACTAACTTTGCTTGATCAGTTTTATTCACTTTCTGAGCCTCATCACTTTTAAGTGAAGTAGCAGAGGCTACAGTAACACCATTTTCGTCATCAATAACTTGAGCATAAATTTGCTTGTTACTTCTAAAAACTGTTAGTCTAGGACGATTTGCTGTACCGGAAATGTTTTTCCGAACTCGTCTTTTAATTCTTTCTCTTCTTTTACTTTTTGTTAAAGCCATAACTTATCGTTTTAACTATTTTATTTAGCTGCAGACTTACCTGCTTTACGTCTAATGATTTCACCTTTGAAAAGAATTCCTTTTCCTTTGTATGGCTCAGGTTTTCTGAAAGATCTAATTTTTCCAGCAACCTGACCAATAAGCTGTTTATCACATGACTCTAATTTCACCAATGGATTTTTCCCTTTTTCAGAAACAGCAGTTACTTTAACCTCATTAGGGAGTTCCATAATTATTGGGTGAGAAAAACCTAAAGAAAGCTCTAAACGCTGACCTTGAGTTTTTGCTCTATATCCAACACCAATTAACTCTTGTTCAATTACATAACCATTGGTTACTCCTTCAACCATGTTATTGATTAAAGCTCTGTAAAGTCCATGAAGTGATCGCATATCTTTATCATCATTGGGTCTAGATACTGAAATTACTCCTTCATTTACTGAAACTTTAATTTCAGGATGAACAGCTTGTTCTAATTCTCCTAACTTACCTTTAACAATAACCAAATTTTCAGTCGAAACATTTATTTCGACACCTTCTGGTACTGTTATTGGAGCGTTTCCTATTCGTGACATTTCTTTACTCTTTTAATTTATTAGTGTACATAACAAAGGACCTCTCCTCCAATGTTTTCTTTCCTTGCTTCTTTATCTGTAATTAATCCTTTAGAAGTAGAGACAATTGCAATTCCTAAGCCATTTAAAACTCTAGGCATATCTGACACACTAGAATATTGTCTCAACCCAGGTCTACTTACTCTTTTTAAATTCTGTATTGCAGACTCTTTAGTTGTAGGATTGTATTTTAAAGCAATTTTAATTTTTCCTTGCTTATTATCATCTTCAAACTTATAGTTTAAGATATATCCCTTATCCATAAGGATTTTAGTCATTTCTTTTTTGACATTTGACGCTGGTATAACAACAACCTTGTGCTTAGCACTAATTGCGTTTCTCAATCTTGTCAAATAATCAGCTATTGGATCTGTTACTACCATTTTCTTGTTGTTTGAAATATTATTACCAACTTGCTTTTGTTACACCAGGAATTTTACCTGAAACAGCCATCTCTCTAAAGGTAACCCTTGAGATTCCAAACTGTCTCATGTATCCTCTTGGTCTTCCAGTTAATTTACATCTGTTGTGCTTTCTAACACCCATAGAATTCTTTGGAAGCTTTTGAAGTTTAAACATTGCTTCCCAATCACCCTCACTTTGAGCTTTGCGAAGTACTTCTCTTTTTTCTGCATATTGAGCTGCAAGTCTTTCTCTTTTGCGCTCTTTTGCTTTCATTGATTCTTTAGCCATAACTTATTTTTTTGCAAATGGGAACCCAAACTCATTTAATAGCGCTTTACCTTCCTCAGTAGTTTTGGCACTAGTAACAATGGTGATGTCCATTCCTAAAATCTTTTTTACTTTATCAATATCCAATTCAGGGAAAATAATGCTTTCAGTAATACCAATAGTAAAGTTACCATTGCCATCTCCTTTAGATTTAACCCCTCTAAAATCTCTAGTTCTCGGAAGAGCTACAGAAATTAGACGATCTAAAAACTCATACATTTTCTCTCTTCTAAGTGTAACCTTAGTTCCAATAGGCATTCCTTTTCTTAATTTAAAATTAGAAACATCCTTTTTAGATTTAATCATTAATGCTTGCTGACCTGCAATAGATGTTAAATCTTCAACAGCAGCATCAATTAATTTTCGATCAGAAACTGCTTCACCAATTCCTTGGCTAATAACAATCTTCTCAACCTTGGGAACTTCCATCACGCTCTTGTAATTGAACTTCTCTTTTAAAACAGGAACAATTTCGTTACTGTATTTTTCTTTTAATCTAGGTGTATAACTCATTTTATATTTCCTCCCCAGTTTTTTTAGCAAATCGAACTAGTTTACCGCCTTCACCCATTCTTCTACCTACCTTAGTCGTTTCACCATTATGAACTAACATTACATTAGAAATATGAATACTTCTGTCTTTATCAACAATTCCACCATCAGGATTTGCTTTATCCGTTTGAGGCTTAACATGTTTTTTATTTACAACTGAAAGTCCTTCAATGTAAACTCTTTGCTTTTTTGAATCAAGTTCAAGAATAGTACCTTCTTGGCCAATAGCTGCACCAGCAATTACCTTAACAGTATCTCCTTTTTTGATTTTAAATTTCTTCTGCATAATCATTAATTTTAAAGTACTTCAGGTGCTAATGAAACTATTTTCATAAACTGCTTCTCTCTTAATTCACGAGCAACAGGACCAAAAATCCTTGTTCCTCTCATCTCACCGGCATCATTAATTAGCACTACTGCATTGTTATCAAACCTAATGTATGAGCCATCTGCTCTTCTAACTTCTTTTTTAGTCCTAACAACAACAGCTTTAGAAACCTGGCCTTTTTTAACATTACCAGATGGAGTTGCTTGCTTAACTGAAACAACTACTTTATCTCCAATTGATGCATATCTTCTTTTGGTTCCACCCAATACACGTATGACCAAAACTTCTTTTGCTCCACTGTTGTCTGCTACTAATAATCTACTTTCCTGCTGTACCATTATAATTTATTTAGCTCTTTCGAGAATTTCAATTAATCTCCAATTCTTTAACTTACTTAGAGGCCTTGTTTCCATTATCTTAACAGTATCTCCTTCATTGCACTCGTTCTTTTCATCATGAGCAACGAATTTTGAACTTTTGTTCATGAATTTACCATACTTAGCATGCTTTACACGTCTTTCTACCATAACAACAATAGACTTATCCATTTTGCTGCTAGTTACAATACCTACTCTTTCTTTTCTTAAGTTTCTCATATCTATTACTTGTTCACTTGCTGTATTTCACGAGCTCTTAACTCAGTATTAATACGGGCAATATTTCTTCGAATATCTCTTAATTCAATAGGATTTTCTAATTCTGCAGTTTTATGATTCATTTTAAGCTTTGATAAATTATTACTGTTATCCAACAATAACTCTTCTAACTCAACATTAGTTAATCCTTTTAATTTTATTTTAAACTCAGTCTTTTTCATCTGTTAAAAAATTTAAGCGTAATCATTTCTTACAACAAATCTTGTTTTCAATGGTAGTTTCTGAGCAGCTAATCTCATGGCTTCCTTAGCAACTTCAAATGGTACACCATCAGCTTCAAAAAGAACTCTACCCGGACGAATAGCAGCTACCCAATGATCTACAGCACCTTTTCCTTTTCCCATCCTTACTTCAGCTGGTTTAGAAGTCATTGGTTTATCTGGAAAAATTCTAATCCAAACTTTACCTTCCCTTTTCATATACCTTGTAACAGCAATACGTGCAGCTTCAATTTGCCTAGCGTTAATAAATCCTTCATCAACTGACTTTATAGCAAATGAACCAAAAGCTATTTGAGCACCTCTTTGAGCATTCCCCTTAAGCTTTCCCTTTTGCGTTTTTCTATATTTTGTCTTTTTCGGTTGTAACATTTTTTCTAAGTATTAAAAATCTATTACTTATTTCTTATTTCTTGACTTCTTATTTGTCATTCCCAAATTTGGTGACAAATCTCTTTTGCCATAAACTTCACCTTTGCAAATCCAAACCTTAATTCCAATTTTACCATAAGTAGTTTGAGCTTCTGCTAAAGCATAATCAATATCAGCTCTAAAAGTATGTAATGGAATTCTACCATCTTTATAAGATTCGCTTCTTGCCATTTCAGCACCATTTAATCTACCAGAGATTTTCACTTTAATTCCTTCAGCCCCCATTCTCATAGAAGAAGCTACAGCCATTTTAATGGCTCTTCTGAAAGAAATTCTTGCTTCAATTTGTCTAGCAATACTATCTCCAACAAGCTGAGCATCTAATTCAGGTCTTTTAATTTCAAAGATGTTAATCTGAACTTCTTTAGAAGTAATTTTTTTCAATTCTTCTTTAAGCTTATCAACTTCTGAACCTCCTTTACCAATAATAACACCAGGTCGAGCAGTATTAACAGTAATGGTTACCAATTTGAGGGTTCTTTCAATAATAATTCTTGAAACACTTGCTTTATGCAAACGTGCTTTTAAATACTTACGAATTTTATCATCTTCAACTAGTTTAGCAGAATAATCATTTCCACCAAACCAATTTGAATCCCATCCCTTGATAAATCCTAGTCTATTTCCTATAGGGTTTGCTTTTTGTCCCATTGCTTGTTTTGTTTAACTTTTTTAACCTTTATCAATAACTATTGTAACATGATTAGAACGTTTTCTGATTCGATGTGCTCTACCTTGAGGAGCAGCTTGAATACGTTTTAACATTCTAGCACTGTCAACATAAATTTCTTTAACAACTAAATTTGCTTCAGTTGGATCCTCTCCTTCATTTTTTTGTTCCCAATTGTTAATTGCAGACAACAACAATTTTTCCAAATTTTTAGAAGAGTGTTTCGGGTTAAACTTTAAAATATTTAACGCCTTATAAATGTTTTCACCTCTTACAAGATCAGCAACCAATCTCATCTTTCTAGGAGATGTAGGACAGTTATTCAACTTAGCTATTGCCAAGGTTTTTCTTGTCTCTTTATCGCTTTCCGCTTTATTTCTTTTTCTTGCACCCATTTTACTTGCTTTTTAGCTTTGACTATTTTCTACCCTTATCTTTTTTCCCGCCATGTCCTCTAAAATTCCTTGTAGGAGCGAATTCACCTAATTTATGTCCAACCATATTTTCTGTAACAAAAACTGGAATAAACTTCATGCCGTTGTAAACTGCAATTGTTAAATTGACAAACTCTGGTGTTATAGTTGATGATCTTGACCAAGTTTTAATCACAGA
>MDTA01073876.1_pt1 | contig 12759 bp, 15 predicted proteins | sample 811151 | NCBI WGS metagenome assembly MDTA01 (sample SAMN05326648, study PRJNA326480) | marine metagenome | isolation source: seawater | place: Indian Ocean: South | collected 2010
GGTCTCGTGCTGATGTCCCATGCGCTCAACCTGCCTCGTTGAAATCTAGTCGCGACCCGCAGACCTGAACCGCAGCCGTTGCACTGGATCACCGATGCCGGGGACGATGCCGCCCTCCGGGGTGAGGCTTTCATCGATGCAAGCGGTGTGCAGCGTCAGATCGGGGACCGCTTCTCCAAGCAACTTGAGGCCTGGGCTGGCGCAGAGCGCCGTGATCAGACGGATCCGCCGTCCATCCACCCCCTGGTCCTGCAGCTGCTGCAGAGCCTTGAGCACCCCTTCACCATCGCTGACCTGGTCGACGAACAGAATCACACCGGTGTTGGCGCCGATGCCCCCAGGGACGCCGTCCAGGCAGAGCGCAGCATCCGGAAGCACATGACGTCCTCCCTGCCAGAGCTCCAGTCCTGCAGGAAGAATTGGCATTGCCAGCAGTGGGATGCCCGCTTCCACAACGGTGGCGTCGACTTCGCCGTGATCGGTCGGGATGCGTTCCTGTCGGTGCGGCAGCCAGTCCCTCAGGGCCTCATAGGTCAGCCAGCGGCCCAGCTCTTGCATGGCCGTGGCATACAGGGATGACGGTGTCTCCCGATGGCGCAGCATCGCGAGCCAGTGTCCGATCAGTGGATGGGGTGGGACCACCACCCGCAGACTCATGGCCATGACGCGTCGCTCCGCCGGCAGTTGCCATAACGTGAGCGCTCAAATTACCGGTCCCATGCGCGCCCTTCTCCGTCCGGCCTCCCTGGTGGCGGCGATCCTGGTGGTGCTCAGCACCCTTCTGTGGACCGATTCCGTTCAGGCGATCACCGCTCCCGAGCTGCGTGGCCAGTTCGCAGTGCAGGAGATCAGCGCCGATATGCACGGCCTTGATCTGAAAGAGAAGGAATTCCTCAAGGCTGATTTACGCGAGGTCGATCTGAGTGGAACGGATCTGCGAGGTGCGGTGATCAACACATCCCAGCTGCAAGGGGCAGACCTCCGCAATGCAGACCTTTCGGATCTGGTGGGTTTTGCCAGTCGTTTTGATGGAGCCGACCTGCGCGGTGCCAACTTCACCAACGCGATGTTGATGCAGAGCCGCTTTGCCGACGCCGTGATCGATGGAGCTGATTTCACCAATGCGGTGATGGATCTGCCCCAGCAACGTGCGCTCTGCTCCCGCGCCGATGGCGTCAACCCCAGCAGTGGCGTCTCCACCCGTGAGAGCCTGGGTTGTCGCCCTTGATCCGTATGGCTCAGCGTCTTCCCGTCACCGTCATCACAGGTTTTCTGGGGGCGGGCAAGACCACGGTCCTCCGCCATCTGCTGACCAGCAGTGGCCAGCGGTTGGCCGTGATGGTGAATGAGTTCGGCAGTGTCGGCCTGGATGGCGACTTGATCAGAAGCTGTGGTTTCTGCCCGGACGAAGAAATTGACGGCCGTCTGGTGGAGCTCAACAACGGCTGCCTTTGCTGCACCGTTCAGGACGACTTCCTGCCGACGATGGAACGTCTGCTGGAGCGGGCAGATCAGCTGGACGGCATCGTGGTGGAGACCAGTGGTCTGGCCTTACCGCGTCCCTTGCTGCAGGCCCTGGACTGGCCGGAGATCCGCAGCCGCGTTCATGTGAATGGTGTGGTGACGGTGGTGGATGGCGAGGCCCTTGCGGCGGGAAGTCCAGTCGCTGATCGCGACGCGCTCGAGCGTCAGCGTCAGGAGGATCCAAGCCTTGATCACATCACAGCGATTGACGAGCTGTTCAACGACCAGTTGCAGGCAGCCGATCTGGTGCTGATCAGCCGTGCGGACCGGCTTGAATCCGCTCCGCTGTCAGCTGTTCAGGCGTCCCTTGCCGATCAGGTGAGACAGGGCACCGCGCTGCTGCCGGTGGCCCAGGGCCAGGTGGATGCCGCTGTTGTGCTGGGACTGGATCACCACCACCCCGACCCCGACCACGACCATCACGATCACAGCCACGACCATCACGATCACAGTCATCACGATCACAGTCATGTGGCGGTGGTGGGCCAGAGCCTGCAACTGGATGGCGTTCTGGATCGCTCCGCCGTGGAGGCCCTGCTGCCCCAATTGGTCCGGGACTATCAGGTGCTCCGGCTCAAAGGTCGCCTGTGGCTGTCCGGCAAAGCGTTGCCGCTCCAGATTCAGATGGTCGGTCCTCGGCTGAACAGCTGGTTTGAAGCCTCACCCCCTACCGCCTGGACGCCTGATTCCGGCTGCGGTGCTGATCTGGTGGTGCTGTCCCTGCAACCTGACGCTGCCGATGCGATTCGCAGTTCCCTTCAGAGACTGATGCAGGCCACCCCGGCCACCGCCAATCCGGCGGCCACCACCCCGCGGGCCTGAATCGGATCCCCTTCCCAGTGGCCGATGCACAATGCCATCACCGGTGCTGTGCTCATCAGGGTGACCCCCGGCCCGACGGCCATCTGCTGAAACACCAATTGCTGCAGGGCGATTCCAAGGTTTGTGCCCAGTGCCGTCGCCACCAGGATCCTGATCCGGCCGGTTGCCGGCATCGGCCAGCAGCTGCCGCCGCTGCGACCCAGAACAGGCAGCAGCGCCAGCCATCCCCCCAACAGGCGGATCGCTGCCGTCTGGATTGGTGAGAGGCCGCTGCTGATCAACACCTGCCGTGCCAGGAACGCTCCCGTCAAACCACAGATCACAGCGGTGAGCGCCAGCAACACTCCAGCGGAATCTCTGCTGTTCGCTTCACCTGACCCCGCCACCAGCATCACGGCGACGGTCACCAGAGCTGCGCCAATCCAGGCCCGGCTGGAGAGCATTTCTCCCATCATCACGACACTGCCGATGCTGGCCAGCACCGGGCCCAGGGCCTCCACGGTGAGGGTGCGCCGCGTCCCCAGCCTGCGCAGTGCCGCCAGATAAAAACTGTCGCCTGCGGCGATGCCGATCGCGCCACTGAGCAACAACCCGATCACCGCGTCTTTGTTGTCCAACCAGGGGATGGTCAGCAGCACCGGCAGAAACAGCAGGCAGGCCAGACCGTTCTTCAGACCGTTGAGGGTCAGGGCTGATCCAGCTCCGGAGACCGACCGCCAGAGGCCTGAGGCCAGCGTCCAGGAGAGCGCTGCACCGATGGCGGCCAGTTGCCCCGTCATCAGGTTTGTCTCCACAATTCGGCCAGCGTGCCGTGACGACGACCAACCCGATCCTGCGCTTCGCCGATTCGCTCTCCGGCCACTGGGCGGTCAATCTGGAAACCAAAGTCCCCCGGGTTGAGCTTTACGAGACACGCATCGCCTCCTCGAAGCCCTCACTGGGTTTTTTTGTGCTGCTGATCAGCTCTGCTGTGATCGCCACCCTCGGATTGATCTCCAACAGCACCGCGGTGGTGATCGGAGCGATGATCGTTTCGCCGTTGATGGATTCGATCCTCAGCCTGGCCTTCGGGCTGGCCGTCAGCGACGGACAGCTGATCCGTCGCTCAGCCGTCACGGTGACCCTGGGGGTGACCGCTGTGGTCAGCACGTCCGCAATCATCAGCCTGCTGCTGGGCATCGGCCACGTGCAGTCGGAAATCACAGCTCGAACATCGCCGAACCTGATCGATCTCGGCATTGCGGTGGCGGCAGCTGTTGCGGGGTCGTTTTCGATGACGCGGGAGCGGCTGTCGAACTCCATCGCTGGTGTGGCGATCGCCGTCGCCCTGGTGCCCCCGCTCTGCGTCAGTGGCATCGGGCTCACCCTGGGTGACGATGTCGTGGCGGTGTTCGGTCGCGGCACCGTTGCTGGCCTGACCAATCAGATCGCCGAGGGGTCCTTTCTGCTGTTCCTGGCCAACCTGATCGGGATCGCCGTGGCCAGCCTGGTGGTCTTCCTTCTTCAGCAATACGGATCCGTCGGCCGATGCTGGCGGAATCTGGTGTTGTGGCTCGGTTTGCTGGGCCTGCTTTGCATTCCCCTGTCGTCATCACTGCATGACTTCAGTGTTCGCCAGGAACTGGATGCCGAATTCGGCCGGATCAAAGCCGGCCAGATCAAGCGGTTGAAAATGGCTCAGAAAAACCCCCGCCTCTGGACCCGAGTGCGGTTGATGTACAGCAGCGTCCGGGTTGCCGAGAACAAAGCCAGCGTTGATCTGGTGCTCAATGCCCCGGAGGATCTGCTCAATCAGGCCAGCATCGACACGATGCAACGCAACATGCTGGAACGCTCGAAGGCTCTGGGCCTCGAGGATCTCGACCTCAACGTGAGCGTTATCCCCAATCGGGTCTACCGCTTCAACATTGATCCGCCAGCGCCGTCGCGATCAGGTGATCGCTGAGACGCCACAGCTCTGTTGCTGTCTCGGGGTCGCACGCCTCGGCTGAAGGAGCCGTCGGCTCGAAGCGATGCTGCCCCGGACGGGTCAGGCTGTTGCTCCAGTACTGGAAGCCCGGTTGGGCGTTCAACTGCAGCACCAGTCTTGTGAGCAGGTCACCGGCGTTCTCAATCGATTCCGTCAACCGCAGCAGATCACGGGCCACAACGCCGAACAGGGTCTGACCCAGTGGATTGGCGCGGCGGCTTTCACGGAAGAATCCGTCCTGACTGCGCGGGATCACCAGCCCCGGGCTCCAGGCGATCACCGGCAGCCTGGGCTGGTTGCGGGCCAGTTCCTGCCCCATCAGCAGGTTGCAGAGCTTGCTGTCCTTGTAGGCCTTGTCGGCGTCAAAACGTTCTTTGCCGTCGACCATCGCAGATCCTGCCCCGCTGCGGAGACCGGCCAGATCTCCAAGCCCTGCAGGGCTGCCGACGCGGCCACCGCCCGAGGTGGGGTTGTGGACCTCCGAGGCGGTGATCACGACGCGTGGTTCGTCGGCTTGCAGCAGCAGCGGCAAAAGCCTCATCAGCATCAGCTGATGGGCGAGATGGTTGACGGCCAGGGTGAGCTCAATGCCCTGACGGCTCCAGCGTGGTTGGCGATGACCGGCGTACTGCAACCCTGCATTCAGCACCAGAGCATCGATCGGCTCCTGTTCTTGCAGCAGCGTTGCGCAGAGCGTGTCGACCTGCTCCAGGTCGGCGAGGTCGGCCTCGAGCACACGGGTGGTCGGATCGATCCAGTCGAGGGATTCGGCTGCCCGTTGGTGATTGCGGCAGATCAGGGTGAGTCGGTGCCCCTCCTGTTCCATCCGCCGGGCTGCATGGCGTCCAATCCCACTGGAGGCGCCCGTGATCAGCACTCGTCTGGCTTCAGCCATCGGTGTGAAGCCTGAACACGTAGAGCATCCCATCCCGTTCGCTCACCACATACAGCCGTTGACGGGCGGGATCAATCGCCACCCCCTCGGATTTGCGGATCCGTTTGGGTTTCTTCTTGTCTTCGACGATCAGATCGAGGCGTTGCAGCACCCGGTCCTGGTCCCAGTCGTAGTGAAACAGGCACTGGCCTTTGTCGCTGGTGATCCAGATCGTGTTGCGTTCGGCGTCGTAGCTGAGGCCGGAGAAGTCGAGTTTCTCAGCCCCCACCGTCGGGTGCACGAAGCCGTTGCGGTCGTTGAGCAGGCGTGCCTGAAGGATGCTGTTCCCCTCGCCATCCAGCTCGATCAGCAGCCCTGGGCGGCCTTCCTTGACCACGAACAAGTGGCCCGTGCGGGTGTTGACGGTGATCCCCTCCAGCCCTTTGTTGTCCGGTGGATCCGGGAAATAGCGCGCGATGCTGGCGAAGTTGGCCATCGCCGCCAGAGGACGACGGCTGAGTTCGCGCCGACTGGCGATGTCGATGCTGATCACCGCATTGGTCTCCTCCTGAACGGCATGGAGCTGGCTGCCATCGGCATTGATGGCAATCCCTTCAAGATCGTCCACGCCGATGAAGAAGGATTCAGCGATCGAGAGCCGGCCCTTCAGATCCAGCCGGAACACCGCCTTGGTGTCATCACTGATGGTGTACAGGGCGCTGCCGTCATGGTTGAGGGTCAGACCGGAGGGTTCGTTCAACCCAGCCGCCTTGTCGAGGATCCGGTGTTCCTGGATCAGGCTCAACCGCAGTGTGGCGTCGGTCATGGCCGTCCCATCGCTGTTTCGAGGATTCCAGGCTTTGCGATTGCTGGGGGCTGCTGGAGCACCAGGGCCGAGAATGGATGACTGAGGGGCCTGATAAGCGATGCAACGCCTCGCGGTCTACTGCGGATCCAGATCCGGCCACGCTGCGGAGCATTTGCAAAGCGCTACGGCTCTTGGAACGGCGATGGCCCGTCGCGGTGTGGGGCTGGTGTACGGAGCCGCCCGGATTGGTCTGATGGGGGCCTTGGCCGATGCGGTGCTGGCGGCTGATGGCGAGGTGATCGGTGTGATCCCTGACGCGCTGATGGATGCCGAGGTGGCCCACCACCGGCTCACGCGCCTGGAGGTCGTGGCCGACATGCACATCCGCAAGGCGCGCATGATGGAACTGGCCGATGCCATGGTCGCGTTGCCGGGGGGGCTTGGAACCCTGGAGGAATTGTTTGAAGCGCTCACTTGGCTGCAGCTGCGTTTTCACCACAAACCCTGCGCCTTGCTGAATGTGGCCGGTTATTACAACGGTCTGCTCCAGTTCCTGGATGGAGCAGTGGCTGATGGCTTTGTGGCGGCGGAGCATCGCGCCCTGTTGAAGGTCCATCAGGACCCTGAGCTGCTCCTTGATGCGCTGTATTCCCCCCCCTGATGCAACGGACGGTTCTGATCACCGGTGCCAGCCGCGGCATCGGCCGGGCTGTGGCGGAGCAGCTGCTGGCCAAGGGTTATCGCCTCTGCCTCGGGCTGCGGAACCCGGCCGGGATCAAGGGAACGTTGCTGGACAGTGAGCGGGTTCTGCCGGTTGCCTACGACGCTGGCCACCCCGAGCAGGCTGTGGAACTGGTGGATGCCGCCAGCCGCTGGGCCGGCGGTGTCGATTCGCTGATCCACTGCGCAGGGATCCTGCACCGCACGCCGCTGCTGTTTGAGGAGGGCCAGGAAGGGGAGCTGGAGGAACTGTGGCGGATCAATGTGATGGGGCCCTGGTGGCTGACCCGCGCCGCCTGGCCGTCGCTCCAATCCTCAGGTCATGGTCGGATCCAGGTGCTGGTCTCGATGAGCGGGAAACGGGTGAAGGGTCGAATGGCCGGCTATCCGGTGAGCAAGTTCGCCCTGATGGCGTTGTGTCAGTCGATGCGCAATGAAGGCTTTGAACACGGCATCCGGGTGACGGCGATCTGCCCGAGCTGGGTGAACACCGCCATGGCCCGGTCGGTGCGCTCCGTACCGGCTGATTCGATGACCCAGCCGCAGGATCTCGCCGGCCTGATGGCAAGCCTGCTGGAGTTGCCTGATGCGGCTGTTCCCTTCGAGATCGCCGTTAACTGCGCCCTGGAGACCTGACCGGCTACGACTGGGTCAGATGAGTCATCGGCCATGTGCCTATTTGCTGCGCTCGGATAGCTGGCGCCACGCTTGATCCTGCTGTTGATGTGGCTGTTCAACAGCAGCTTCGTGCTGCAACCCTTCTCTGGAATGTCGGTTCCGACTCCGGTGTTGCCGGTCGCCGGTCTGTTGCTGCTGCCCACCACTACCCTTGGCTTCTGCTGGGCCTCATCCGCCTTCGGTGGCGTGTCCACCTTCAACGGCGGGCTGGTGGTGGCCATCGGCGTGATCATTGACCTCGGCCTGATCGGCAATGGCCGCGGTTTGGCCAAATGCTGATCCGGATGTTGTCCTGATGACTGAAACCTGCGCCATTTGCCGCCTGCATCAGGATCCGCTGAGCCGGGAGCGGTATGAGATCAGCCGCCGCGAGCTGTGGCTGCTCCGACATCACCCTGATCCAGCTCCCCTGGCGGGATGGTTGTTGCTTGACAGTGTGCGCCATTGCGGTGGGCCGCTGGAGTTCGGACCCTCGGAAGCCCAGTCCTGGGGTGGGGCCGTGCGCGATGCCAGCAGGCTCGTGCAGCAGATCACCGGTTGTGATCGGGTTTATGCGATTGCCTTCGGTGAAGGGGCTCCCCATCTGCACCTTCACCTGATTCCTCGATTTGCGGATGATCCGGCCACGAGTGCCTGGTTGGTGGCAGACCACTACCGGGCGGTACAGAGGGGCCAGAAAGAGGCTGCTTCTGCAGCGCAAGTGCAGGAGATGGTGACGTTGGCGCGGCGGATCACGATGCATCAACCCGTTGGAGACGACGCTTAGCCGCGCTGAAAGCGTTTGCGGGTGGTTTTGGACACACGAAGGCTGTGCAGCCGACCCAGGGGCCAGCCCAACTGCTGGAGATGGGTCAGCGTGGCGGTGTCGGCATCGAAGCAGCCATCGCAGTAGCTGCTCTGAAGGCCGATCTCCTTGAGGGTGAGCAGCAGCAGACGCTCCTCCCGGCGGGTGCCGCGTCGGGCTTCCATCAGTTCAAAGCCCCGTTGCTGATGTTCGGCTGTGGTGGCCGCAAGGGTTTCGGTGTAGCCGACCAGAAGGGTCTGATCGATGCCCCGGTAGGCGCTATAGACAACGCCTTCCGGTTTGGCTTCCAGGGTCTGAACCCGCTCGCTCAGGGCGATCACAGCTTCCATCGTCGGGGCCTGCAGGGCCTGTTCGAACAGGGCCAAGGAATGGGTCATGGTCACAGTCCTCCAATGGCCAGCCGTTCGTCGCAGGCGCTTTCGTAGGCACGAATGGCCGCCGAAGGAATGGCGCCGTTGCTCTTCAGCTGCCGCACGGAGAGTTCAACGCACTGCAGCACAACGCTGGTGAGTTCCCGGCCTTCGCAGAGCGCCCAGCTGCGCAGCAGCACATGGAGGCTTGGCGGCACGGACACCGTGAGCTTCACCTGGTTTTCCCGCGTCGCCGCTTTGATCATCGCCAGCGCATCTTCAGCGACTTCAGAGTAGCTCTGCAGGAACTGCACGGCAACTGCTGGGTGCCTTAAGGGTAGCTTCGCGGTATCCCTTGTTCGGGGGAGTGCCGTCCCCCGGAGCGTCCCTCAGTTGGGGGAGTCGTTCTGCAAATGGAGTGGCTAAGCCGCAATAAAAAAGCCCCGTCATGGACGGGGCTTGAAGCCTGTTGCGTCGAACTGACAAGCGGAGAGGGTGGGATTCGAACCCACGGTGCCCGTGAAGACACGCTGGTTTTCAAGACCAGAGCCATAAACCACTCGACCACCTCTCCAGGGGGTCAGCGCCTGAACCAGTCAGACGCCGTTTGGATTTTAAGTCAGCTCGATGCGCTGATCAGTTTTCCGGTTTGGCCAGCGGCAACAGGCACTTGTCGGAATCACAGCCGGCGGGTCCGGCCTCCTTCAGTTCGCCGCTGTCATAGCGCTGCAGTGCTTCGAAGAAATCGTTGCTGACGCGGCGTTGGATCACGTCAGCCTGCAGCCGCTCGTAGGTGGCGGCATCGATGGGCTCAAACGGCAGACGCGGGAAGGTGGCGTTGGCGTCGAAGCGCGCCAGCAGTGCCGCGGAGATGTAGCCCTCACCGTTCTCCATCGCCTTGTGCAACGCCTCCGCTAGGGGCTCGATTTCGTTCTCGCGGAACTCGATCGTCGCTGAGGTGTTGTGGGCGGTGTAGTGGGTCTGCACCTGCATGTAGAAGTCGAACTGAGCCATGGCCGAGAAGCCGTTGATGTCCACCGCATCGGCGCCGGGGAGATTGGCCCAGCTCACCTCTGTGGGGATCTCCACCAGCCACTCGGTGCAACGGGGATCGAAGGGATCGTCCAGCAGACGACCCTGCTCATCCTTGTCGGACTGCGACGGCACCACGGTGTAGCCGTAGTCCATGCAGGCCATCGCCACCGGATCGTTCTTGCGGAAGGTGATGCGGCGGATGAAGCGTTGTGCCTTGGGGGGATGCCAGCCAGGGGCCGCACCGGTCAACAGGCTCTTGGTGCCGGCGGGCTGCACCGTGGTGCAGCGGTTGGGGCGGCGGAGACCGTGGCGGTCGCAGTAGTCCCAGACCGTCTCGTTCACCACCTGCTTCCAACGGCTCAGATAGGCCGCTTCCTTGGCCTTGTAAGCACGACCTTCTTCGCTGTCTGGCCGGCCGGCTTCCCACCAACGCAACCAGTCGCTGCCGAAGGCATGAACGAAGAAGTCGAAGAGACCGGTGAAGCTGACGCCCACGATCGGATCCCACTCGCGGCTCTGGCGGTAGCGGTCCACCTCAAAGCGGTGATTCAGCAGGCAGGCAACCGACAGGGCCGCGGCCCGAAAGGCATCGGCCTGGCCCTCGTCGTCGCTGGGGTCGATCTGATTGAGATGGATTTCCGCCAGGTTGCAGTGGAAATCGGCGCCGAGAATCTCGCCGCAGGGGTTCAAGCCGTAGCGGCTGAGGCGATGCTCGAGCTCCGCCGTGGCGATGGGCCCATGGTTGGCCACCAGCCAGCGGCCAGCTTCCTCCTTTCCCTGATCGCAGTAGATCTCGATGAACTCGCTGCGCAGTTCGGGGGTGGTGAGCAGATCGGCGTTGGAGCGGGCGATCGCTTCCGGCGCGAACTGGATGGCTCCTTCGCCGGAGTGGAACTGCTTGGTCACGGCAGCCAGCACCACCTCTTTGCTGGGACGCGTGTGATAAACGCGGGTGTGGTTGGCCATCCGGAGCGCATCACGCTCCGGGTCGATGCGCCAGTTTCCCTCGGCGTCCTGCTGCCAGAGGTTGTCCTTGGCCGATGCCGCTGCGCTGTCGTCGGCGGCGAACTGGCGCATGCCGGCACTGCGACGGATGTTGCCGGCCACGATCGTGACGGCCGCCTCATCGATCAGCAGGCAGCACTCAACGGAGGTCAGCCGACGGCCAATCGCCTTGTTGAGCAGACGCGCCACCCGGCCGTAGAGGTCCTTCAGCTTGACGGGGTTGGCCATGCCACCGAAGCCCTTCAGGGTCTCGCCGACAGGGCGGACGTCGTTGAGATCCACCTCGACCTCGACCATTCCGCCGTCGAATCGCGGGTCGCTGCTCAGTTCCAGCATCAGCTGGTAGCTGTCCACCCAGCCCCGGCGCGTGTCACCCACCTTGATCTTGACGCGATTGCCTTCGATCGCGTGGGTGCAGTCGTCCTGACGTGCCTCTGCCGCCGTGATGCCGATGTCCGACACCGACACCACCTTGAGGGTGTTGCGCACGATCGGCAGCCGATCGATCAGGTGCGGTTCGATGATGGCGCCGGTGCCACACCCCATCATCGCCAGGTCCATCATCAGACCGAAGGCCTGCCAGTCCACCAGGTTGGTGGAGGTGCAGTTGTAGGCACCGGAGAAGTTCACCGGCTGCTCGATCCAACCGGTGCCGCCGATCCAGAGCCAACGGCCGGACGGCAGAGCCTTTTTCTGGCTCTGCATCCGCGCCAGCAGAGCCACCTCCTCCTCGTTCAGGCCGCCCAGCTGCTGCAGACCACCGAGATTGCGCTCCCCCACCTGGCTCCAGCTCTCACGGCCGTTGGGGGTTTTGCGGCTGTACGTCCTGTAGAAGACAGGATTGGCAGCGGGCGCTGTGGCTGGAAAGTCGCTGAAACGGGCGCTGTCGCTCGCGGCGACCTCCACGCGATTCGGGGTCAGAGTCACGTGCGGTAGAGCACAGATGTTGTCGAAACCCTAACGCCACAGATGGGGGTAGCAAGGGTTCCTCGCCACCATTGGCAGTGTCCTGAGCAGACTGGTGCACCGCCACGACCGACCGCGAATGCAGCGCCTGCCGGAGCCCGAGCTGATGAGCGATGCCGCTCAGGTGCTGGCGTACGCCTCGGCGGATTTCAGTGACGGTGATCAGCGCACCGTGGCTTTGATCGAAGCCCTGCTCCGTTCGACCTCTGGTGGCAGTGTTCCCGCGGTGATCCTCGATCTGGGATGCGGGCCCGGGAACATCACCCTGCCCCTGGCTGAGCGCTTCCCTCGTGCGCAGGTCGTCGGTGTGGATGGATCCCCGGCCATGCTGGCGGTGGCCAGAGAACGGGCGGATGCGAGGGGTCTTTCCGTGGATTTCCGCTGCAGCACGTTGCAGGAGCTGGTCTTGGACCCGGTCGACCTGATCGTCAGCAACAGCCTTCTGCATCACCTGCATGACCCTGGACTGCTCTGGCGTCTCACCCGTGAGCTGGCTGCTCCGGGTTGCCGGGTGCTGCACCGCGACCTGCGCCGTCCGGCTTCTCTGGCAGAGGTGCATCGTCTGCAACAGCTCCACTGTCCGGAGGCACCTGCGGTGTTGATTCAGGATTTCTGTGCCTCCCTGGTGGCATCTTTTGAGCCACAGGAGGTGGAAGGGCAGCTCGCGACGACCGGTCTCACGGGGCTATCGGTGGCCGCCGAAAGCGACCGTTATCTGGTGGTGTCAGGCTTGGTGGATTGAACGCGAGCGATGAGCGGCACAACGGCGACTGAATCAGACCTGGCCGGATTGGTGGCGGAGGCGGTGGACCGTCGCCGCAACTTCGCGATCATTTCCCACCCGGACGCGGGCAAGACAACCCTGACCGAAAAGCTGCTGTTGTATGGCGGTGCGATTCAGCAGGCCGGTGCGGTGAAAGCCCGTGGTGAACAGCGCAAGGTGACCTCCGACTGGATGGAACTGGAGAAACAGCGGGGTATCTCGATCACCTCAACGGTGCTGCAGTTCGACTACGACGCCACCACGATCAATCTGCTGGACACCCCCGGTCACCAGGATTTTTCTGAGGACACCTACCGGACCCTGGCGGCTGCTGACAACGCCGTGATGCTCGAGGACGCCGCCAAGGGCCTGGAGCCCCAGACGCGCAAGTTGTTCGAGGTCTGCCGGATGCGCAAGATCCCGATCTTCACCTTCATCAA
>MDTA01147460.1_pt1 | contig 12757 bp, 9 predicted proteins | sample 811151 | NCBI WGS metagenome assembly MDTA01 (sample SAMN05326648, study PRJNA326480) | marine metagenome | isolation source: seawater | place: Indian Ocean: South | collected 2010
CTATCATCGTTTCAACGTCCGCGTAAGCCTCATAGAATTCGATGGCTGTAAACTCAGGGTTGTGACGGACGGAGATGCCCTCATTACGAAAGTTTTTTCCGATCTCGTAGACTCGCTCCAAGCCACCGACAACCAAGCGCTTCAAATGCAATTCGGTAGCGATCCGGAGCTTTAAATCCATATCGAGGGCATTGTGATGGGTCTTGAAGGGCTTGGCTGCAGCACCACCAGCGACCCCATGCAACGAGGGAGTTTCCACCTCGATAAAATCGGCAGCATCAAAGTAATCTCGAACTTTGCGTAGAATAGTCGCTCGTGCCCTGAACGTGTCCCGTGCCTCGGGATTCACAATCAAATCAACGTAGCGTCGCCGGTACCGTTGCTCGACATCCGTCAGCCCCTTCCATTTCTCTGGCAGCGGACGAAGGGATTTGGTCAGCAGACGAAACTCACTCACCATCACCGACAATTCACCGGTTTTCGTCACAAACATGTTTCCTGCGGCGCCCACATGATCGCCCCGATCCACCAACAGAAAATCGTCCCAACCGTCACCGGTCACGACGTTTTTACGAATCATGACCTGAAGATCACCCGACCGATCTCGCAGGACGAGGAAGGCGGCCTTGCCAAAGCGACGGATATTCATCACCCGACCGGCGATGCGCCGAGACTCATCCTCAACCGGTTGACACGGCTCTGAGCCCAAATGTGCAAACTGTTTTCGAACCGCATCGAGGCTGCCATCGATTCGCCAATCGTTGGCGTAAGGGTTTCGTCCTGCCACTCGCATCGCTTCGGCTTTATCCATCCGCTCCTGACGGATCCGAGCCTCGGTATTGGCGAACTCTAAATCACCATCCATCACCTCTTCACTCACCGTTAGCCTCCTGCCCTACGGGCAGCGGCTTGTGTCAGAGGGGCGCCGGAGGGTCAACAACTCAGACTGTCGAGCTGTTCATCTATTTTGCTGCACTTTGGAGCCACTGTTTAAGGACGCAGCGCCCCCTCTTTGGCTTCCACTTTCGGAAAGCCATTCTTCGATGGCGCCGAAACAGCTCACACGGCCTCAGACCTACATCAAAAGCTCAAGTCAGAAAGACGTCAGACGATAAAGCATCGTTTAGACACTCAATAACCTCGTCCAAGGAGTCGTACGAGCAAGCAGTGCTTTTTGCGATCGAGTCCACCCGTGGCAACCTCTAACGGGGGGAGCGCATCTGATTCGGCAAGGGATTCCAACAGACCTCTCTGGTCTCCAAGCCATCGCTCAAGTCGACGGTTCGCCGCGCCATGCATCAGCACTTGCAGAATACCTACATGAAAGCGTGACCGACGTACTTGTCACCACTGAGCCGTCCACCGACGCCATTATCGGCTATCTCGTTTACCGAGTGTTACCGGATTTTGTGGAGATCTTGGATGTCCGGATCCATCCCGCCCATCGCCGTTTGGGCTGTGCGCTAGCGCTCATTCAGCACCTTATCTCCAAAGCACAATCCATCGAAAGAGAGGCCCTATGTCTCGAGGTCTCAACATCGAACTCGCCAGCCCAAGCCCTGTACCGACAACTTGGCTTCGCCACTGTCGGCCGACGAAAGTCCTACTATCCCGATGGCTCCGATGCCCTGCTGATGGACCTCAAATTCTCGCCTTAGGTTTTTCTTACATTTCTTTTGCCGGTATCTGACCAAGGTCATCGCCGACTGCGACAGGTTAAGGATAAGCCGGATGTCCCGGTGCTGAACTGGAGAACGCTATGCGTCAGATCCTTGCCTTCCTCGCCATCACGTTGCTGCCCGGATTCGCCCAGGCCAGTGTCGTGGTGACCTCGGAAATCTCTCACCCTCTCGTTCGATCAGGAACAGCGCAAACGGCCTATCTCAAGATTGCTGTCCGGGGAAAACCTGCTCCCAAGGATGAAGCAAGGGCGCCCGTGAATGTGGCCATCGTCCTCGATAAATCCGGCTCCATGGGCGGACAAAAGATCGCCGAGGCACGGCGAGCAGCCACCCTAGCCGTGGAGCGACTCCATCCCGACGACATCGTCAGCGTCGTCACCTACGACTCCGTGGTCCACGTCGTCGTCCCGGCCACCAAGGCAGTGGACAAGCAAAGCATCAAAGCAGCGATCAACGGGATCCACTCCAGCGGGCAGACCGCCCTCTTTGCAGGAGTTGCCAAAGGGGCGGCGGAACTGCGGAAGTTCCTGGACCCAGAGCGTGTCAACCGCGTCATCCTGCTCAGTGATGGGATGGCCAATGTGGGTCCTTCCTCCCCAGGAGAGTTAGCCGCTCTAGGTGCCAGTCTCTCCAAGGAGGGAATCGCAGTGACCACCATCGGCTTAGGCCTCGGCTACAACGAAGACCTCATGGCTCGTTTGGCCCAATCCAGTGAAGGCAACCATGCCTTTGCGGAGGGCGCCGAGGACTTGGCCCGCATCTTCAACCTTGAGTTCGGTGATCTCTTCGCCGTGACCGCCCAGGACATCCAACTTGAGATTTCTTGTGCACCAGGCGTCCGCCCGATCCGCGTTCTCGGCCGAGAAGCATTGGTCAGTGGGCAAAAGATCACCGCACGTCTCGGTCATCTTGCTGGCGTCCAAGAGCGCTTCCTCTTGGTCGAAGTCGAACTGCCCCGCTTGCCCTCCAAAGGTGCCCACCCCGTGGCGAGCACATCCGTCAGTTATCGAGCAAAAGGTGGCTCCCACGGCAAGGCAAGCGGCAAGGTTCACGTCCGAACCAGTTCCGATCCCAAGGCGATTGAATCTGCGGTCACAAAGCCTGTGATGGTCAGCGTCACTGAGATGCTGGTCGCCGAGCAAAACAAAGTGGCAATTCGCCTGCGTGATGAAGGCCGTAAGAAGGAAGCAAAAAAGGTCATGCAGCGGAATGTCGAAATGCTCCAGAAGCGAGCGAAGAAGTACAAGTCCAAGCGCCTACGGCAGCAGGCGCCAAAGGCCAAGCGCACGTTGATCGATTTCGAGTCAGTCGACTGGAATCGAACTCGCAAGCGCCTACGTAAATCCACCTACGGTTCGACGAATCAGCAGTCCTACTAACGTCATGAAACCAAGGACTCTACTCGCCCTCATATGCCTTGTGGCCGCCCCCGTGGCGGCCCTCGGCATTCTTGGGCTTCAAGTACGAGCCGATCAAGATGAACGACTGCGGCGCCAGGTCGAACGAGTCCTCGTCCGGGATCTCGAATCCGTCGCCGCCGGCCTGAATCAATTGGTAGCAGCTCGGCAATCTGTCCTTACCGACGCCCTGCCTCAAGGCAGCGAGACAGCGGACGCCTTGCGCAAGCGCCTGCGCGCCCACCCACAGATCAGTGCCTTTTTCATCATGGAGGCTGCAGGCAAGCTCACCTACCCCAACCCCAAAGGCGGGCTCGCCACCTCCGAGCGAGCCTTCCTCGAGCGCAGTCAGCAACTTTGGAACCGCCGTGACCTCTTGGCGAAGCCGGGAGAACAAGGGGATCAATCGGCAAATGCTGGTTGGTATTCATGGTTCTATGAAAATGGTCAGCACCTCATGTACTGGCGCCGCTTGGCCAGCGGTCAGGTTGTGGGTGCCGAGTTAGATCGTATGGGTCTACTGGCTGACATGGTCGCCTTCCTTCCCACCAGTGAACTCCCGGAAGAGCGCCGCCGCTTGTTGGATGCCCGCGGCGAGGTTGTTTACCAATGGGGCGAATACGAGCCGGCCGAGTCGAGTAGAACAACAGCGAAACTGGCTCTGCCTGCCCCTCTGGCCGGTTGGGCGCTGACCAGTCATCTCTCCGGTGCTGCCTTTGAGGGACGCATGGATCGGAACACAACACTCTCCTTATGGGTTGGACTCGCTGGGCTCGCCCTGGCTCTCGTCGTGCTCGCTCTCTTTCTCTATTGGGAGCAGGCTCGAGACCGACGGGAAGCTCTGCAACGGGTCACCTTCGTCAATCAGGTCAGCCATGAACTAAAAACGCCACTTACCAACATTCGAATGTACGCGGAATTATTGGAGAATAAACTGGACGAGGAGGATGTCGGGGCTCGACGCGACCTGGACGTCATCGTCGGGGAAAGCCAGCGTCTCAGCCGGCTGATCAACAATGTTCTGGGCTTCGCCCGGCAAACCCGAGGTCATCTTCAGATCAATCGCCAATCCGTGGTCCCCGATGATTCGATCGCTCAAGTCCTGCGCGCCTTCGGCCCTGCTTTGGTTCGGGCAGAAATCAAGGTCGAGACCAACCTCAATGCCGCGAAAGCGGTCACCATCGACCCTGATCTCCTCGGACAGGTGCTGGCGAACTTGGTGAGTAACGTCGAAAAATACGCAGCCAGCGGTGGCTCGCTTCGGGTGGAGAGTCACCTACGAGACGACCAACTCGAAATCCGTGTTTGCGATCGTGGGCCTGGAATACCAGCGTCGTTCCGTGGCCAACTCTTCGACCCCTTCAGCCGAGCCGACAACTCGCTGACTGAAGGCGTGAGCGGCGCTGGAATCGGCCTCGCTCTGGCTCGGGAATTGGCTGAACTCCATGGGGGTGGCCTCCGTCTAGAGCCGAGCGATATCGGAGCGAACTTTGTGCTCGAACTCGCGCTGAAAGAGAGCAACTCATGAAAGTACTCGTGGCAGAAGATGACAGCTTAATTCGCCAAGGACTCAAAGAATTGCTCCAGGGCGACGGCTACCAAGTGGTGGAGGCCAGAGATGGTGCTGAAGCTCTGGAGCGATTCCGAGATTTCCGCCCCGACTTTATCTGCCTCGATGTCATGATGCCTCACATGAGTGGTTACGACGTCTGCCGCCAAATCCGCCAAGAAAACAGCGATGTTCCCATCATCTTCATCACCGCAAAGTCCGAGGAAATCGATAAAGTCTTGGGCTTAGAACTTGGCGCAGACGACTTCATCACCAAGCCCTTCGGTGTGCGGGAGGTCCAAGCCAGAATCCGGGCCGTCAGCCGGCGCTGCCTGAAGCGACAAAAGTCGACACCGGACCAAGCCCCTTTCGAGATGGCTGATCTCGTGATTCACCCCTTGGAACTCCGCGCTCGAAGAGGGGATGAGACCATCGACTTAAGCTTACGGGAGTTGTCCATCCTCCGCCTGCTGTACAGCCGAGTTGGTCAGGTGGTGGATCGACAACTGATGACCGACGAGTGCTGGGGTCACGACTATCTCCCCAACAGTCGACACCTCGACCAACAGATCAGTCAGCTGCGAAAGCGCATCGAGTTGGATTCGAAAAACCCAAGGATCATCCGGACCGTCCATGGTGCCGGTTACCGCTACGAAGGTTAATGCCCAACAGCAGGAGCATCCAAGCAAAAGCATCCCAGGGTCCTCCTTCACCATGGCTGCATGAGCAGCCCTGCTCCACTGGAGGCTCGGGCACGACAGGGACCGTCCGAAATGGAATCGAGACCGGCTCGTCGAGCACATCGCCATCATAGGTCTCAAGCCCTTCAGGCAAGACGAATTGAAGGCGCTCTGCTGCCGGCCATTCCGTCTCTGGGTCAGCCACCACGACATGGCTTCGATCGCGATAAAAGAATGCACTACTGTGGGGAACAACCGAATCTCCATCACGGACAACGCTACCGAATTCGGAGAGTTGGGCAGCCCGGTCGATCGCCGCACTGAGAATCACGGCAACGCGAGATTCAGGCACTCCGCCCTGACGGTGACTCAATGCCTCGCCCTCCCGAGGCCAGGAAAAGCTCACTGGCAGGTCGTTGAAGGACTGTTCCCCTTGGAGAACCGCCCACAGAGCTTGCCATTGGGCTGCGACTGCTTCGGCGATCACCGGTGGACTGCCTGAGACACCCTCATCGTCGATGTGCTCGCCGGCCCATGGATAGGCAATGTGGGCGGTGGCGATCTCGGAGGGGTTCTGGGAACCCGTGGCCACCAGCCATGCCGCTGTCTGAAGCAACTCCTGGCCCCGTTGGATTTGATCTGCTTCCACCTCGAGGTCCAGGACATGATCGAAAATATGAAGAATCGGTTCCATGGGTAAGGTCGCGCTGGGCTCAAGGCGATGACCCGATGCGGCCGCAAAGAGCACATCCGTCTGGGTGTCAAAATTGTCATGGTGGTCGAGATCGTCGGAACGAGCATCATGGACTCGAGACGCAGCAAAGAAGGTGGCGTCGTAATACTCATCGGCCAGACCATGAGAGGTGAGCCCCATCAAGAAGGCGACATGTGTCGCGGCAACCGGGTCGTCGTAGGGCGCATCGAATTGCTCTTGGATCCACCGTAAATAGGCTCGATGAAAGGGTGCCCAGTGAGCCGCCTCTCCATAGGGATGATCAATGGCGTAGCCACCGTCCGGAAACATACTTCCATTCACCAACATCTCGTGCTGCGCAGGATCGGACAACAGTCGTCGCAGCGGACTTTCCGGCAGCAGTTCTAATGCTTTAAGACTAATCCAGGTGTGTGTTTGCTGGCCACAGGCTTCTGCCTCTTTCGCCCCTGCGTAAAGAAGACAACAAAACAGAGACAGAAAAAATACCGAGTTTCTCACCGGCTTGTAAACATCGAGAGTCGATGGCTGAAGGTCACGAAGCGAGAGTGAGCGTTCATCGTGTGCCCCTGCCATGACTTTCGCCCATGAGGACCGACGGGTCAACGCAAGGACTTATCGACACTCGCATGAGTGACCGACCGGATTGACCGCCGGCTGATCCCGCCTTTTGAACACCAAAAAAGAACAAGCGCCCCAACGAGTGGAGCGCTTATTCAGAACAAATCGAACCTGATCTGTGTTCAGATTCTAGGGGTTGCTGAGAGCGACCCCGTAATCTCCTGTTGCTTCTGCACCCCAAGCTCGGATGTGCAAGAAGTACCGGCGACCTTGAGTTAACTCAGCGTCGATCTGACAGTTGAGTCCCTCGCCACCGTCATCATTCTGAGCAATCTCGGTGCCGTCCGAATCCAACAGGCGACAAATAGTGTCCAAGCCGCCGGAGGTTGCAATCCGGTAGGCGCCGTCCCGACCCGCAATGAACTGCATGTAGTCGTTGTCGCCGCCATCTTCGATGTTGCCTTGGATGTTTGCATCATCCTGGATCTGAGTCGCAGCTTCTGTGCTGTCGCCGTGATCATCACCTGCATCCACCGCAGGCTCTTCTCCCGGAGGTGCTGCGCTGATGGCATAGTCATCCATGCCAGGACCCCGTCCACGGGTGATCCGGATGAACACGATTTCACCGACTTCGAGTTGGCGAGTCATCATGCAGTTGAACAGAACACCACCGTTGTCATTGCTGTCCAACTCTTCGCCCTCGCCACCGAACAAGGTGCAGACAGGGTCGGAAAAGCCGAGGGTCATGAAGGTCCAGACGCCAGAGGCAGGTGTCACGAAGGCGAACCAATCCTCGTCGTTGTTCTTATCGAAGGAGCCACTCGTCGGCATCAGAGGAGGCAACAAGGTCGCACGCCTCTCATTGTCACCATGGTCATCTGCGTTGGGGTCTGCTTCGCCTGGGTCATCGTTGCCGGGCAGAATTCCAACACCACCTTCAGGGCCTGTGATCACCAGCGTGTAATCACCCGAACGCTCTCCAAAAGGCTCGACCAGCACATAGTAGGTTGTACCCGCTTCGAGAGCCTGAACGATCAAGCAGTTTTGCTCTTCCCCGTCATCATCGTTGCGAGCGATCTGCTCTCCCTGGAGGTCGAACAGGGTGCAAACCGTGTCCATTTCGGATTCAGTCGTGATGGTCCACTCCCCGGCAACGGTCGCCCGAAAGCGGAACCAGTCATCGTCCTGAGCCCCCGACTGACCTTCAAAGCGCCCACCACTGCCAGCATCCGTGGCGTCCTCACGACGATCGCCGTGATCATCTGCCTCAGCAGCTTCCAGACTCACGCCAGTCCAGCGACTGGACACGCCCGAATCCTCGTCAGTTAAGCGCAGGTGGTAGTTTCCGGCCCGCAGCCCACGACTACTCTGCCAGCGATAGCTGACCTCACCGTTACCATCGGCGGTCAATTCAACGGGGTCGAGAGGGTCCTCACCGCGGAAATCCAGGGTCACTGCACTGTCAGCGGTGAAACCGCTACCCGTGATATTAAACGTCGTTCCAGCGACACCATTGGGTGGGTCGACTTGAATCTGGGGATCAATCACAGCTTCGCTGCCGGGAGCGATACTCAACGTGTACTCACCGGTGACGGTGTCAGCATAAGCACGAACCATGACGTAGTAGGTCCGGCCGGCGCTCAAGGTCTGCACGATCTTACAGTTCAAGCCCTCGCCGGCATCGTCATCTTCAGCCAACTGCTGATTTCGATCGTCATACAAGTAACACCGGGTGTCCAATGACCCATTCGTGAAAATTTCATAGTTGGGTGCCTCTTCAGCGACGAAACGGTACCAGTCCTCCTCTCCGGCGGGATCGATGCCATCGTTGATCACATCTCCGGGCTGGACGGGAATGGCGTTGTCGTAGCTGTTGCCATCTGGCTGTTCCCCTGTTCCCTGATTTGGATCCGCAGAATTAGGATCTGTTGTATCAGAGCCTGTGTTTTCATTCTGCTGACCCGGGTTCGACTCAGCGTCACGGACGGGTTGGTAGGCATCGTTACGATCGATACGCTGTGTGGCATCCGAGATGGACGGGTCCGAACCACAAGCGCTAACGCTCAAAGTGATGATAGCGATCAATGAGTTGCTTCGAATGGACATTGCAAACTCCTTCCTATGTTGACGAGGGAGTTCTCGGCAGGCCACCGAAGCGGTCGCTACGTCATTTGACCGAAAGAGGGGATGCTCGGACAGATGACGGATAGGCCTCGCCTCGCGGGCGACGCGCACGCGGGGGACTTATTAACGAAAAGAAGTCGTCCACATCCCCGATCGACTCAGGTGGACCGCTGCAGCACACTCAAATAACTCGAAAGTAACCATTTGGGCTCCACCCAACTGATTCCCTTCGTCATGAATCGAAACAAACGGGAATTTTCAGTCATCGTCTGCTGCTGAAGACCCACAAAAGTCGACTGGTGAATGGAGCGCCCCCCAAGTTTGCTCCAAAGCGTCATCACTCGCTCGGGTGCCGTCTCTGGAGACATGAAAGTAGGGAAGGGGCCCCGGTCGTCTCGCCCCGCAGTCAGTTGCTGCAAATAAAATCGATAATACCAAATATGGACGAGATGGGGCGTATACTTTGTCACCTGCGCCCAAAATGACCGATAGTTTGGCCCCGCTAATACCAACAGTCCCCCTGGCTTCAAACCTTCGTGAAATCGACGAATCAATTGAGCCGGCTGCTCCACATGCTCCAATACATCATGGCATATGATGACGTCATAAGTTAATGGAATCAGTGGGAATTCTTGGAGATCAGCGCAAATCGCTTCATCAAGATGCTCGCATCGATCGAGTTGCTTCTGAGACTTATCAACCCCAACCAAATGGACCTCATCAGGTGAGACCCAACGCGACTGAGAACCACAGCCTGCATCCAGAACTCGGGGATTGGACCGCCGACTTAGAAAGCGTTGGATCAGGCCATACACGAGTCGTGCGGATGTCGTTGCAGAAGATTCAGGGTCCATGATTCGGCGACGATTCAACCGCTGTCTGCCTGCAACAACAAAAAGGCTTCGATGAAGCCATCAAGATCACCATCCAGAACTGCTTGGGGCTGACTTACCTCATGACCCGTCCGCAGATCCTTCACCATCTGATAGGGCTGCAGCACGTACGACCGAATCTGACTGCCGAAGTTAATTTCCCCCTTCTCACCGGCAAGTTCTTCCCGAGTTTCTACCTGCTTTTGACGTTCTAACTCGTAAAGACGAGCCTGAAGCACTTTGAGCGCTTTGGATTTATTTTTGTGCTGACTTCGCTCCTGCTGGCAAGCGACGACAAGCCCTGTGGGAAGGTGCGTCAATCGGACTGCTGAATCGGTCTTGTTCACATGCTGTCCACCGGCGCCACTGGAACGGTAGGTGTCCACCCGCAAATCTTTGTCGTCGATTTCGACATCGATATCGTCGCTCAACTCCGGCATCACGGCGACCGCTGCGAAGCTTGTGTGCCGTCGAGCATTCGAATCGAACGGACTGATACGGACCAAACGGTGCACACCTGTTTCAGCCTTCAGGTAACCATAAGCTGATTCCCCTTGCACCTCGAAGGTCGCGCTGGACACGCCGGCCTCCTCCCCAGCCTGGTAGTCGATCATGCTCACTTTCCAGGACCGAGACTCGCAATAACGGGTGAGCATACGCAACAACATGCCCGCCCAGTCCATGGACTCGGTCCCGCCTGCGCCTGGCTTGATTTGAACGATCGCATTGGCAGCATCGTGGGGACCGCCAAGCATTCGTTGGAGTTCCGTCTTTCGGATCACTCGTTCAAGTTCGACCACATCGCCATCAATGACTTGCAGGGTCTCCTCGTCAGCTTCCAGTTCCGCTAATTCCAACAATTCGAGGTTGTCTCGAACGCTTGTTTGCAGTCCCCGCAAACTGTCTAGTCGCTCAGAGAGACGAGTCCGCTCCTTGTTGACACGGGTCGCTTGGTCCACATCATCCCAAACCCCAGGCGAGCCAATCTGCGCATCCAGTACCTCAAGGCGCTCGGTCAATGCCGGGAGATTCTCTGCGTCCACCAAGGCAGCAACCCGCTGGCTGAGCCCTTCAATTCGATTGCTGCGTTCGCTCATGGCTTGTCCGTAGCCTCGGGATCCCGCCGACGCAACCTGGCGAAGATCAACAGGAAGGGAGCGACAGCAAGTATGAACCAACTCGGCGCTCCTCCGAGGCGTACATAAGGGGTATCAACCACAGCTCGATTCACGTTCACGATTGTTGCTGATTCCTCATTGAGGGCGGTCAAGTCGTAGGCGCGCCCCAAGGGATCAAACCAACCGCTGATGCCACTGTTTGCGACGCGTAGGATCGGTCGACCCGTCTCAAGAGCTCGCATCCGATAGAATTCGAGGTGTTGCCAGGGCCCACTGGTGGCGCCGTACCAAGTGTCGTTTGTTGGGTTCACAAGCAGACTCGCCCCCTGTTCGACGAGGCGAAGGCTCGCCACCGGAAAGACGCCCTCGTAACAGATCAAGCCGCCGATCTTACCCAACGGCGTTTCAATGGGTTGAATGGTCTCAGCAGGGCGCATCCGACCCGCCACGGGAACCAACTTATCGATTCCCAACAATCCCAGGACCGACCGACCAGGAACGTATTCTCCAAAGGGAACAAGATGGTACTTATCAGCACGCCCAAGCATTTGCAGGTCCCGATCCAATGCAACAAGGCTGTTGTGGATAAGGTAGTTTCGGCAAAGCCCCTGACGACATGACTCGCCCCGGTTGCAATCATCATTTGCCTGGCAAGTCCCCTCGCTCTGCTCCCAACCCACCATGGCACCGACTAAGCTAAGTTTCGGAGGTGGCGCGCCGGGGCCATAACCCAGCTGTCGAGCGCCCAAGCGTGGCGCGTCCCGATTTAAGGCGAAGGGGTATGTCACCTCAGACCAAATAATGGCGTCGGGTTGTTGGGCCGCAAGTTCTGCACTCAATCGTCTTTGGACATTGAGCATGTAGCGACCTCGATTACGCAAATCATTCTTCAAGTCCTGGCTCAAGTTCCCTTGGATGAGACCAAATTGATGAGTCTTTGCTTGAGTCATCGCTTGATTGACGTGGTGATGCCAAGCGCCACTCCAAAGTGCTGGCACGCCAACCAGGATCGTTAAATTCAACACGATTTGGCGTCGATTGAAGCGACCTTGAACCGTACGAAGCGCCACCAGGTTAAAGGCAAAAACCCAAAGGGCAAGCAGCTCGATACCTCCCAAACTCAGGAGGGGTCTCAGCCACGGATTTTCGGCTTGTGTGGCAGACACGTGCGCCCATGGAAAACCACTCAGCGGATAGCCGTAAATCCAGGCTCCCCGAATCGCATCCCCTACCAGCCAAAAGAAAGGCAACACCAGGGCACGAGAGCACTTCATTCGCTTCGCCGCCCAACAGCCAGAAAGAACGGCCAAGGCCAAGTAAGTGCCAGTGATCAACGCAATCGCCGAAATGGCGAGTACCGATACGATATGGGGCAAGCCTCCATAACGATGAATAGCGACATCGAGCCAATAGACCGAGACCCCCAGTTGGAGTCCGAAGCACAGGTAGGTAGAAACGATGATCGTTCGCTTCTTTTGGGCGGCCTCTAACGCAGCCAAATAGGGAACAAACGCAACCAGAGCCAGCAGAGCACCGACGATCGGCAGGTGAGGTGGGCCGGAATGACCCGGAGATACAAAGGGATGACAAAATGCCAGCACAAGACCACTCAAGGCAGAGGCCTTGTAGGGATGTGTCTCACTCCACTGAATCAACCCCATCGTCCCCCCTTCTGCGGCATCGGCTAACAGAACAAGGGGTCATAAGTCTTGAATCTTTACCTTCGAACGGTGAAGCGAACGAGGGAATGTGGAGATCAACACGATGCCAAAACCTAAAGAACGGGATGATGAAGAACGTACTGCGATTGAAGCCGCTGTCTTTCGGCGACTGGTCCAACACCTTCAGAATCGAACAGATGTCCAGAATATCGACTTGATGATTTTGGCCAACTTTTGCCGCAACTGTTTGGGCAAATGGTATTTAGCAGAGGCTCAGCAGAGAGGGGTCGAGATCAGCGACCCGGAAGCCCGTAAGGTAATTTACGGGATGCCCTATTCAGACTGGAAGAAGCGGTTTCAGAAACCCGCCTCCCCGGAGCAAATGGAAGCGTTTAATAAGC
>MDTA01196498.1_pt1 | contig 12756 bp, 7 predicted proteins | sample 811151 | NCBI WGS metagenome assembly MDTA01 (sample SAMN05326648, study PRJNA326480) | marine metagenome | isolation source: seawater | place: Indian Ocean: South | collected 2010
GACGGGATCGAATCCCGGGTGGAAACTCCTTTCGGTGTTTCTTCACTGTTCCAGGCGGGAGTTTATCGGCTTCGACCGAACGAACTGCGGCTTGATCCTCTCCTCGACGATTTCATGGGACCCGGGAATCCGTGGGGTATTGCCTTTGACGATTATGGGAAGTCCTTTGTGATCGATGGAGCGGGTGGGGTATCCTACCTGACCCCGGCCTCGATCCCTGCCAAGCGGCGTCTCCGTCTGCCGAGAATCGGCAACCCGGGAGGTTACTGCGGAATCGAATGCCTGGGGGCGGGCAACCTGCCGGACGAGATGCAGGGCCAGTTTGTTATCGGGGACTACAAGAAGAACCAGGTCAGTCGTTTCGAGACCCGGGAGGACGGGGCTGGTTTCAAGTTGGAATGGAAGAGTCCGCTTCTGAAATCAAAGCACCGGAATTTCCGACCCATTGATGTCAAGATGGGTCCTGACGGGGCGATTTACGTGGTGGACTGGTACAACCCAATTACCTGTCATCAGGATGATTTCTACCGTCATCCCGAGCGCGATAAGACTCATGGCCGGATCTGGCGGGTAACTCCGAAGAAGGGTGCGGTCAAGCCGCCGTCCCTGCTGGACGCCAAGCTTGCGGAATTGCTGGAGGCCCTCAAGTCACCTGAGCGTTGGACCCGACTCAAGGCCAAGCAGGTTCTTGTCAGCCGCGAGGGCGGGGAGGTGCGGACTGCTGTCAGGGAATGGAGTGCAGCCCTGGGAGGTTCGGAAGATGGACGACACCTGCTGGAGGCGGTCAGCGCCCTGGAGTGGTTGGAGCAACCGGACCAAGTTGTCCTGAAGCGGCTGCTTGGTTCTCCGGATCACCGGGCGAGGGCCTACGGAGCGAGGGTGGCGGGACGCTGGAGCGACCGCCTGGAGAAGGCCCACGAGTTTCTGGTCGCAGCGGCCCGTGACTCCCACCCCCTGGTCCGCATGGAAGCGATCCTGGCAGCGGGGCAATCCTTGGAAGCAGAATCGGTCCTCGTTTCTGCGGCTGCCGCCGAGTCGAAGCGTGATCGTTGGATCGAATATGCGTTTTCACAGGCAGTTCATCACAGCAAACGCTACTGGTTGCCGGCCCTGCGAACCGGCAAGCTGGATTTCGCCGGGGCCCGGCGGGGATTGGCCGCGGTTCTGGGTTCCTCGGGGTCCAAGGGGGTTCTGGATGAGATCAGAACCATCCTGAAAGCGGGGGAAATAGAGGGGGAGGCTCGGAATGCCCTGGCCCTGGCTCTCGTGGCTGTCGGCGAGGAGGAGGATCTACGAATGATCCTCAATTCGGACCAGCCCGGAGCAAGCCTCCTCAGGATCCTGAAGGATCGGGAACGTCCTAAGTTTGATATCATGCCGCCGCTGGGCCGTGCCTTGTTGCATCCTGAGCCGGAGGGACGAATCGCGGCGGTGGAGCTGGCTGCTCACTGGGGGGTAAGGGAGCTTTACCGTCCCATTCTCAAGATTGCAAATGACACCAAGGGCGATTCGGATCTGCGCAATGCCGCGTTGCGGGCTCTTGGCTTCCTCGGGGGCAAGGAGACGGTGTCCATGCTCAAGTCTCATGTGGGGACGCCGGGCAGGGTGCAGCCCGCTGCCCTCGCGGCAATCCTGCAACTTGATCCGGAAGAGGGAGCCCGGAGCGGAGCCCTGGTCCTGCGGAAGCTGGAGGATGAAAGGAAGATAGCCGCGATCTTCAGTGATTTTGCCCGCCGGGAGGGCGCTCCAGCATTGCTGGCGAGGCAACTGAGCTCACAAGCTCTTGAGGAGGAGCAGGCTGAGCGGCTACGGCAGGCCTGGGTAGCTACCGGATTCGTGGACCGGGATCTTGGGGAGGCCCTGGATAAAATGGCGGGTATGACGGCCGGGAAGGAATATGATGCCGGGCGGGTCAGGAAACTGGTGGCCGCGGCGCAGCGGGGGAATCCAAAGAAGGGAGCAGATTTGTTCCACTCCTCGCAGGCCGGTTGCTTCGCCTGTCATCGTGTCGGGGGCAAGGAGGGAGGCGTCATTGGTCCGGACCTTAGTGCGGTAGGTAGCGGGTTGTTGCCGGATCGTATTGTCACGGAGGTGCTCTGGCCGAGGCAGCAGGTCAAGGAGGGCTATGCCCTGAGCCGGATTATTACCAGGAACGGGCAGGTCCAGCAGGGCTATATCCAGGCCAGCCGGGATGAAGGTCTCGTCCTGCTGCGGGACTTTACCACCAACGAACTTCACGAGATTTCCCGCAGCCGGATTGCCAGGCAGGAAGATATCGGCAGCCTCATGCCTCCTACTGCTCAGGACTTCACGGAAGCGGAGCTGGCGGACCTGTTTGCCTATCTGTTTTCACTCAACGGGGGGCAGTAAGAAGATCCGTCCCGCGATAACGAAAAGTCATTACTTCGGGTGGCCTTAAGTGCCCGAAACCGGGAGAATCCCAAGGGGTCTTATAGTTCTGGCTTGTCATGGGCTAGCTCGCGGCGTAACGCCCGGGTAATCACAAGGCGGAGATTTCGAGAATAATCGTTCCTTTTGGCCCGTCCTATCAGATATTCAAACCAACACAGATAACATGAAGTTTCTCAAAAAAATGATGACGGGCCTCGCAATGGCTGCCCTGGTGAGCAATGCGCCGGCAGCTGACAAGGTTGAGCTAGAAGGTGCCAAGGTGGGCGTGTGGACAATGGACTTTGATGCCGCGGTCAAGCTGGCAGGGGAGAAGAAACTTCCCCTCATGCTTAATTTCACCGGGTCGGACTGGTGCGGGTGGTGCAAGCTGATGGACAAGGAGGTCTTTGCGGAAGAGGTCTGGAAGACTTATGCGAAGGAGAACGTGCTGCTGGTAACGCTCGACTTTCCCAACGACAAATCAATCGTTCCTGAGAAATACGTGGGACGGAACAAGGAGCTGCAGCAGAAGTTCGGTGTTCGAGGCTATCCGACCTATGTGGTGCTTGATCATGATGGCGAGACCAAGCTTGGACAGCTCGGTGCTGGAAGAGGCAAGACTCCGTCATCCTTTATTGATGAGTTCAAGGGAGTGATCAGGATGAGTGCCGGGGCCATCGAGGCCTTCGTTAAGGCCAATCCTGACAAGGCGGACGACTACAAGGGTGCCATTGCCGAATTTCAGGCTGCCAAGAAGGCACTCATGGACTGGTTGGAGACCAAGCCGAAGAGAACTGACGAGAACACGAAGAAGTTCGAAGGGTTCAACAAGCGTATCGCGGAAGCGGAAACGGAGCTCAAGTCCTTCCACTGATCCTCTACGGTTTTTTACTCCTGAACTATCCACGGGGAAGGCCGCACCGGTGCACCGGTGACCATGGTCTTCTCCGTTTTTCTGTACAGTCGTTCCGGGTTTGCCTGCTTTTGTCGGAGAAGATCCCCTTTTCGGGTCGCACGGAAGGGTGATCCGGATCGGGACGATGTTGGAATAAAGGTCTTTTCGAGATCCCCTTAATGCGCCTTGATCGGGCACCGAACAGAACCACTCATGAAAACGACAGCTTCATTCTTTTCCACGATCGCAGCATCGGTCGCACTCCTCGTTCCGGCAGTTGCAACGGCTGCAGATAACAACAAGGTCTGGACCGATCCCGCGAAGGCCGCCAAGGAAGATCCCGATTTCGTCATTCAGGGGGAATACACTGCCAAGGGAGTGGGAGCCCAGGTGATTGCCCTGGGTAATGGTCATTTCCACGCGGTCCTCTATCCGGGTGGTCTTCCGGGAGCTGGCTGGGACGGGAAGGGCAAGAGCCTTCTTGATGGCAAGCTGGACGGAGGGAAGGCCTCCTTCGTGGCGGCCTCGGGAAAGAAGCGCTACATGGCAGGCGGTGGCACGGAATTCAGCGCTACCCGTAAGTTTCCGCCGGAAGGGCACAAGGAATACAGTGGTGAGATCGCCAACGGAGTGTTCAGCCTGAAGGCCAAGAGTGGAGGGGAAATGTCCCTCAAGAGGGTGGAGCGCAAGAGCCCCACCCTGGGAGCGAAGGCTCCCGAGGGAGCCGTGGTTCTTTTTGATGGCAGCAATGTCGATCACTGGAAGAACGGTAAGATCACTGATGGCTTGCTGGGAGCCACCAATGCGATCAGCACCAAGCTCTTCCGGGACTGCACGATCCATGTTGAATTCAGGACTCCATATCGGCCGCATTCGCGTTCCCAGGGACGGGGCAACAGCGGAGTCTACTACCAGGGTCGCTGGGAGACGCAGGTGCTTGATTCATTTGGCCTGGAAGGGCTCATGAATGAGTGCGGCGGGATTTACTCCATTGCGGCATCCAAACTGAACATGTGCCTGCCTCCCCTGACATGGCAGACTTATGACGTGGAATACACCCACGCGAAGTTCGACAAGGATGGCAAGCGGACAGCGTGGCCCCGGATGACAGTCAAGCTGAACGGGGTTACGGTTCACGATGACCAGGAGATGGGAAAAACCCACACCACGGCGGCTCCGGTAGGGGGACCTCTCAAGCCGGAACTCGGGGGGCCGATCTTCCTGCAGAACCACGGAAACCCGGTATTTTACCGTAATATCTGGGTTCTGCCCAAGCAGTAGAGAGGGGCGAGGCCAGGCCAACCTGGTGGTGGCCCCTATTTCTCTATCAGGATCTGACAGCCGATTGCCTTGGTGACCGGGTTGGTGACCTTGCTGCCTGAAATAATGGCGGAGAGGGCGTCCCTGAGATCGTGAGTGGTTGGACTGGGCCTGCGTTTCCCGTAGGTCGTGTAGGTGTCGTCAATGCGGCCACGGTAGACACAGGTGCCATCCCGGAGGTAGACATGCGCCTCCGGGGTCACCTTGGCGTTGTGAAGTCGGGCGTAGTGCTGCTTGTTGTCGAGGATGACCGGGCTGATGACCTCGAACTCCCTGGCGTGCGTGGTGAGATCCTCCTTTGTCCCGTCAGGATCCGGGTGAAGCTGGAAGAACCGTATGCCCCGGGGTTCAAAGGCTTTTGCCAGGCGGCGCAGGGTGGGCTGGTAGAAGTTTGCGATGGGACAGGTGGTGTCGACGTATACGAAGACAGTGGCTATGGTCTTCGCTGACTTTACCGGTTCGTGAACCGTGCCGGTGACATCAACCAGCTTGAGATGATTAAGTGAGGATGGCCCCCGATTCCTCCCTGGCTCACCCCAGGCCGTCAGGCAGAGGAAGCAGGACAGGGAGATGCCCGTAAGCAGTCGCATGACAGAAATCGCGGGCTAGCGCCGGCGGAATCCCCCGAGGAATGAGTCGAGGTATTTCTGCACGGCCACCTGCTCTTCCTTTTCGAGGATCTTGTTCTTGTTGGTGTCGAAGCGGGAGAAGATCCTGGAGCGCATGCGGCCCGGGACTTCTTCATACTGAACGAGGCCATCGTTGTTGTCGTCGTAGTTCTTGACGTTGAGGAAGGTCTTGCTCGCCTGCTGAATGGCCTGGGCCGCGCTGCTGATAAGCTGGTTGCGCTGGGCGTCGGCGATGGTCTGGATCTTGCTGTTATCCTCTGGCACCACAATGAGGGTGACACTTCCCATTTCGTCATCGGATTCCTGACCCCAGGTGATACGGCGGGGAGGACTGTTCGGGTTCTCGGGGTTGCTGGCGGAGTTGTCGTAGACCAGACGGGTCTTGAGGACCGTTCCGGCCGGGAGATCAAGTGGCTCCTTGAACTGATAGCGGTCCTGCCAGTCGAGATCCCAGTCGTCGATGTCCATCAGGGTGATTTTCTTGCCGTCCGGGAGGGTGGCGGTCATCGACATGGTGCGGCAGATGTAGTGAGCATGGCCTCCCACCGAGACGGCCTTGACCGGGACGGGAAGGGTAATGCTGTCCTCGACAACATAGTTCTGCTCCCCTGCGGGAATGTTGATGGCCTTGGTTGCTCCAAAGAAGGGGGGAATCTGGATTGGCACGAGGTTCACCTCAGGAGCCTTCTTTGCGAAGTAGAGAGCCAGCTCTGCCTCCTCGACTTCCTTCTTACCCGATGGATGAAAGTGCGTCTGCATGACTACGTCCGATCCTTTCGGAAGGAACATGGCTAGATCGCCGGGGAGTTTTGCCGGGGTTGCACCGGGAACGTGACCGCCCAGTCCTCCATTCCCGCCGCCGAAGGCAGCTGCTGGATCGGTGACGCCACCCGCCTGGCGGAGGAATCCCATGCCGCTGATCCCGGCCTTGCCGTCGCGGCCATCCATTTTCCGGGCCGCTCCATTCGAATCAATGAAGAAGAGGGCATGGTGAACAGCGGACTTGGCCTTAGGCCTGAGTTCGACGGCTTTTACCCACTTGTCCTCTGGAAGCTGCAGGGGGAAAACGAAAGAGCGGTAGATATCCTTTCCATCGGCGGGAACCTCGAACTTCCCCTTCATCTTGATCACGAGGTCCGGCTTCCCGAGATACCACCCACTGGGATATTCTGGAAGTTTCGGAGCCTTCTTTGAATCCCCCTCCGGAGTGCCCGCCTTTACCCATTCACCGAAGAGGTCGATTTCCTCTTCGCTGAGACGGCGGTCGTTGGCATAGTGGAGATTCCCGTTGACTGGTTTCCAGGGAGGCATGTAGCGGTCAAGAATGACGTCATTGATCGTGAGAGCGCGTTTCTTCACGTCCCGGTAAGTGATGAGTTTGAAGGGGCCGGTCTGCCCAGGTCGGTGGCAGCCGGTGCAATTCTCATGGATTAGAGGGGCAATATGCTCGTTGAAGGTGACCTTGGCGGATAGTGGCATCGCGAGGCCGGAGAGGAGCAGGAGTGCTAAAGAGGGTCTGGTCGTCATGGATGGGTGGGGCGTGGGATATCATAGAAACACCGTCACGGGAACAGAGTTTTGGTTAATCTATCGGGCAAATTCTCGAAATGGACGGTAAATTGAGCCGAATCTGCTCTCAATTCCGGTGTGGTTGAGGGGGGTCTCAGTGACCCTTTCGGAGATTGGTCATTGAATGACGGGCCAAATGAGGGAAAATGAAGAGGTTCCTTCACCCTTAAGGTTCCACCCTTCATGAGACGAGTTGCGCTTGCAGCATTAGTGCTGTGCTCTCTGCCCGGATCCTCTCTGCCTGTCTCTGGCGCGGAGGGTTTACTGGGTTATTACCGGCAGGCAGCCCTGCATGGAGACACCATTGTGTTTAACGCTGAGAGTGACCTGTGGAAAGTTCCGGTTGAGGGCGGGACCGCCCGCCGATTGACCACTCATCTGGAGCGTGAACGCTTTCCCTGTATCAGTCCGGACGGGAAGACCGTTGCCTTCACCGCCTCCTATGATGGAACTCACGAAATTTACCTCATGCCGCTGGAGGGTGGTCGTCCGGTGCGCCTGACCCATGAGGGTGTCAGTGGCCGGAGAGGGCCGAAGCCGGTCTCCTGGAAGTCAAATCGTGAACTGGTTTATGCAACCTGGTACTTCGCTGTACGCGATACCCACCAGTTGGCGATTCTTGATATTGAAAGCGGAAGGAAGCGGGTAGTTCCCCTGTCGCAGGCCAGTGATGGAGAATTTTCTGATGATGGTGAGACCCTGTTCTTCACCCGTCTTCCCCGGCAGGCCAGTTTCGCCAAGCGCTATCGGGGGGGCTTCATCGAGAATCTCTGGCGCTTCCGAACAGGGGAGAGTGAGGCTGTTGCCCTGACGGCGGATTATGAGGGGACGAGCCGGGATCCCATGGTGTGGAAGAAACGACTCTATTTTACAAGTGACCGGGATGGGACAATGAACCTCTGGTCGATGAACCAGGAGGGAGCGGACCTGAAGCAGCATACCCGGTTTGCAGGCTGGGATGTGCTCTCTCCTTCGCTGCATGAAGGCCGGATCGCCTTCTGTAACCGGGCAGATATCTGGATTTATGATGTCGAGCGCGATTCCGTTCGCAAACTTGATATCAGACTGGCCTCCGACTTTGACCAGAAGCGGGAACGCTGGGTCAGTAATCCGATGTCTTATCTCAACTCCTGGTTCCTCTCCCACGATGGTAAGCAGGTGGGGCTCACCGTCCGGGGTCGTGGTTACGTTCTTCCAGTGAAGCCCGGGCGGGTAGTCAGCCTGAAGCAGAAAACAGAGAGCCGGACGCGGGACCTCCGTTTTCTTCCGGGAACTGAGGATGTCATTTACATGTCTGACCAGAGCGGGGAGATGGAGTTCTGGCGGCAGCCTGCCAATGGCCTTGGGGAGCCCCTGCAGATAACGAAGGGAGGAACAACCATGCGGCACGACGGGATTCCCTCGCCCGATGGCAAGTTGCTCGCTCATACGGATCGAGACCAGATCCTCCGGGTCAGGAGGATCGGCACGGGGGAAGAATGGGAGGTTGCTCGCTCGGGGGAAGGGAACGAGTGGGATTATATTGATCTGACCTGGTCTCCTGACAGCCGTTGGATTGCGTTTACGGATACGATGGAGAACCAGACCCGGAGAATCTTTCTCTATGATACGGAGAAGAAAGCGGGACCAGTGGCAGTAACCACGGCCAGATTGGATAGTTATAGTCCGGCCTTCGGGCCCTCAGCCAAGTGGCTCTACTTTCTCTCGGATCGTACCTTCCGCTCGGTTCAGGGGTCTCCCTGGGGTGCCCGGCAACCGGAGCCTCTCCTGGACAGGACGGCAGGAATCTACGCCCTGGACCTGACGGGTGGCCAGCGCTCTCCATTTTCCGCCCAGGACGAAGGGGAACCTCCCTCGAGGGAGGGCGAGGAGAAGGAGGACGGAGATCTCGACCTTGAGAATCTTGAGAACCGGCTGGCGGTATTACCCGTGGAAGCAGGCAATTACCGCTATCTCACAAGGGCCCGGGGGAGCTTGTACTGCCTCTACTCCTCCCTGTCTCTTAGTCGCAAGTGGTCCCTGGTCTCTTTCCCGATCACCTCCGACCCCACGAGACAAAAGTGGACCACCGTGATGAGCGATGTCCGGGGCTATGAGATTTCCGGTGATGGGACCACCTGTCTGGTACGTAAGGGAGATAGTTTTTATGTCTTTTCCGCTAATGGAAAGCCTCCCACAAGTTCTACGCAGGCGAAGCTCAATGCCAGTGGGATGACGCTTAGTGTCAGTCCGTCTGAAGAGTGGAGTCAGATGTTCCGGGATGCCTGGCGAATGCACCGGGATTATTTCTACGATCCCAAGATGCACCGGGTAGACTGGGAAGCCGTAAGGAGAAGGCACGAGCCGCTTCTCCCCCGGTTAACGAGTCGATGGGAGTTGGATGACCTCATTGCACAGATGGTCGGTGAGTTGTCCGCAATGCACACCGATATTTATGCAGGAGATATTCGTGATGCAACTGATGGCGCGAGTCTGGGCCACCTGGGAGCGCAGTTTTCGAAGACCGAGGAAGGATTTCGCATAGAGCACCTTTATGAGACCGATCCTGATTATCCGGCCGAGGTGGGTCCGTTGCTCAGGGTCGGTGTGGAAATGCGGGTGGGGGACGTGATTCTCTCGGTCGACGGACATTCAGCGTCCCGGGTCCGTGAGATTGGGGAATTACTGAAGAACAAGGCAGGGCGGAAGGTGCTCCTCGAATCCCGGAGAATCGGGGTGGGAGGAACTCGCAAGTCCATTGTGGTTCCCCTGAGTGTCAGCGGTTTTCGAAACCTGAAGACCAGTAACTGGGAATACACCCGGCGTCTGGAAACGGAGGAGAGGGGCAAGGGTGCAATTGGGTATTTTCATATGCGGGGTATGTCGGCCTCAAACTACGCGGAGTTCGTGAAGGGATATTATCCCGTGTTCAATCGCAAGGGTCTCATCATCGACATGCGACAGAACTATGGTGGTAATATCGACAGCTGGATTCTTGGCCGCCTGATCCGCAAGCCTTGGATGTATTGGAAGACTCGTACCGGGAGGCCATTTGCCAACATGCATTTTGCCTTTAACGGGCATATGGTTGTTCTGGTTGATTCCCACACGATTTCCGATGGGGAAGCTTTTTCAGAGGGGTTCCGGCGACTGGGACTGGGCCCCTTGATCGGAACGCGGACCTGGGGAGGGGGAATCTGGTTGCGGGGCGCCACCCGGCTCATGGACGGAGGGATGGCGCGTAGTCCGGAGACCGGGGTCTATGCACCCGATCGAACCTGGATTATCGAGGGCACCGGACTGGAGCCTGACATGGTCGTGGACAACCTGCCCCATGAGACTTTCGAGGGGAGGGATGCGCAACTGGAGGCAGCTCTGGCCTATCTCCAGAAGAAGATCGAGGAGGAACCACCTGTGAGGCCGGAGGCTCCGGAACGGCCTGATAAGTCCTTCCGTTATCCCGTGCGCCCCTGACCCGGGAAGAGGGTCAGATGGTCCAGCCCTAAAGTTGATAGGCGCGCTGGCAGGTCTCGTGCAGGATGGCATTCTGCTCCCCGACGCTCAATTCAGCCACGTAGGCGCGGACAGAGTTTGCCCAGTGGACATATGACTCGATGCGCAGGAGGCAGACAGGCCAGTCAGTACCGAAGCAGAGGCGCTCGGCACCGAACATTTCGAGTGATTCGTCGAAGTAGTTCTTGAGGGTGGCCTCGCTGATATTGTCGTTGGTTACCTCGGTGACCATTCCGCTGATCTTGACGGCGGTGACGTTGTCCCTTTCGGCGAGGGCGGCCATGCCCTTGCGCCACTCGTCTTCAATTCGTCCGTTATGAATGACGGGCTTGGCGATGTGGTCGATAATAAAGGGTTGATCAGGATGGCGGTCGACAAACTCGATAGCAGGGGAAAGGTGCTTCTGGAAAATGAGGATATCGTAGGCCAGGTTATAGGACCGGAGCTTGCTTATTCCCTGGTTGAATTCATCGCCCAGGATGAAGTTGTCGTCCGGTTCATCCTGTACCACGTGGCGAACGGCCTTGAACTTGCGATGGGCACTCAGCTTTTCGAGGTGTTCTTCCACTCCAGGGTTCGCAAGCGGGACCCATCCAACCACGCCCTGGATTCGGTCACATTCGTCAGCGAGACCCAGAAGCCATTCGGATTCCTCCACAGTCTGACGAGCCTGGACAACCACCGTTCCGGATACCCCGGCGGCATCGGTGCTGGTCAGCAGGTCGGGGAGGAGGTAATCCTGCGCGAGCACGGAACCGGGAGTGATCCAGGGATATTGACCTGGATCGTAAGTCCAGAGGTGGTGGTGGGCGTCGATCATGGGGAGGAGTCTTGACGGGAGCCGGGGACACACGCCGGAGAAGGGTCTTCAATCGCCGAAGAGAGGAACCATGTGACGTTCGTAGATGTTCTCGCAGACGTTCTTCCCGATCACCTCGGAGTTGCCCTTGAGAGCATCGAGATAAGTATCTCCGAGCTGGGCGGCTACCTTGAAACCAACGTGGAGAAGTTGGCGGAAGTGCTGGTTGTAGGCGGGATTGGCCTGGTCGTGACGAAGAGCGTCGGTGTATTGCTCACTGGTCCAGCCATTAACCTCCCCGGAGTCAGGGAGTTTCGAGTCATCGACGTCGATGACGGTGGCGTAGGGCTCGCAGAGGGCCTCCTTTTTTTCGAGGGCGGTTGCGTAGATCTGTTTGGCGAGAACGAGGGCATCGCCACCAGCTTCGGCGAGGCCGATGAGTTCCTCCAGCCAGGTGGTGCCAGCAGTCTTTATATGGAGACCGGCACCGGTGCGGGCGAGGGCACGCTTGATGGGGCCGTAGATGGAGAACTTGTCGGATCCGGAGTGGACGCTGAGTTTGAGGGTCTCGGGGAGGCCGTAGGACTTGACGGCATGGGCGATGACGGCGAGATCGTCGTTGAACTCCTGTTCGAATTGAGTGAGGTCTCCCACGTAGTCGACTCCCTTGTTGAATCGCCCGGTGAATTTCGGCGCAATGGTCTGAATGGGAAAACCCTGGTCTGAAATTGCGGCGAGAATGATGAGCATCTCGGGAGGGGTCTGGGGGTCATCGGTCTCGTCCATGGAAACCTCGGCAATAAATTCTTCACTGCCCTTTTCGGAGGCGATGTGCCGGTAAATCCGACCGGCAAGCTCGCAGGCCTTGAGGAATTGCCGGGCAGTTCTTTCGACGTCTTCACGTGAGATCTCAAGAGGATCCTCGATACCTTCAATCACAACGGTACCGACCAGTTCGGGATGGCGATCGATAAAGGCTGAGATTTCCTCAGGCGCGGCGGGAGTGCCGATGTCGTCTGCAACGTCGATGGTATAGAAATCACAGTGAGGAAGATATCGATCCACGGTTTCCAGGTTAATGTGATCGGCATCGAGAAGATAATCGGAGCTCCACCCGAGTTTTGAGACCGCAGCATCGGCGGCAGCACGGGTGCCCGCTGGTTCGGAGCCTACGATGAGGTGTTCACGATTGGACTTGTTCCACACGGGGGTAACCTGAACCCCCTGGTCGGCGAGTAACTGAAAGGCCCGGAGTTGAGCCTCTGCCTGGTGCGCGAAGCGGTCACCCACTCCAAATGTAAATTTATCGATGGTTTTCATTGGTGAAATTTGCGGTCCCCACGGGCGCCTGAGTCCTGATGTGTTTCTTATGGAGCAGGTTCCGGGTCAGCGGGAGCTTAGTTGTTTTCCGGGAGGCCCTCAAGGTGGCCGATATTCCTGACGGGTTCAAAAATATTCAGGACGGCGGCAAGGAGGTCCTCCGGGATCGGTTTTTCGAGCCATTCGGCCCATTTGCGGACATTATCAGGATTAGCTGATCCCGCCACGCAGGTGGCAATGTCCTCGTGTGAACAGGAGAACTGGAGCGCGAGCTGGGCTATATCAACGCCCTCCTCGCTGCAGATTCTGGCTGCTTCCCGGGCGGCGGCCTTTACTTCCTC
>MDTA01060448.1_pt1 | contig 12755 bp, 15 predicted proteins | sample 811151 | NCBI WGS metagenome assembly MDTA01 (sample SAMN05326648, study PRJNA326480) | marine metagenome | isolation source: seawater | place: Indian Ocean: South | collected 2010
CCGGATCGAGGAGTTCTCAGCTTTGGCTGGCTATGAGCTGGCCCATCTGGGAATGACGAGTCGCGATTTGACCGAAAACGTAGAGCAACTGCAAGTGATTCGCTCTCTCGATCTGGTACGCGTCAAGGCGGTTGCCTGTCTCAACAAATTGGCTGAAAGAGCGGTGGAGTTTCGGGATCTAATGATGACGGCCCGCACGCACAATGTTCCGGCCCAGGCGACTACGCTGGGAAAGCGCTTCGCCATGGCCGGACAGGAACTTCTGGTGAGCATAGACCGTCTTCACGATTTGGTGGAACGCTATCCGGCGAGGGGCTTAAAAGGAGCGGTAGGGACTCAGCTGGACCAGCAAACGCTCTTCGAAGGCGATGCGAAAAAGGTGGCTCAGTTGGAAAAAAGTATCGTTAAGCATTTGGGTTTCGGTAAAGTGTTAAGCAGCGTTGGCCAAGTCTATCCAAGGAGTGTTGATTTGGATACAGTTACCGCCTTGGAGCAGTTGGCTTCCCCTGCCGTAAATTTGACTACGACAATTCGGCTAATGGCCGGGCAGGGCCTCATGAGTGAAGGCTTTTCTAAAGGGCAGGTTGGTTCCTCGGTTATGCCTCACAAAGTCAATTGTCGAACGAGCGAGCGTGTACATGGCTTTGGTACGATCCTGAGAGGCTATGTGGCCATGGCTTCCGGGTTAACGGGAGGCCAATGGAACGAGGGCGATGTCTCTTGTTCCGTAGTGCGCCGGGTGATGCTTCCTGATTCCTTTTTCGCGATAGACGGGCTCTTGGAAGGTTTCCTAACGATCCTTCGCCAATTCGAAGTATACGAGAAGGCCATACAATCCGAGAATTCCGTTCAATTGCCATTTTTGGCAACGACGACGATTCTTATGGAATCCGTGAAAGCGGGAGCTGGTCGAGAAGAGGCTCATTTGGCTATCAAGGAAAATGCCCTCGCAGCCAGCAGAGAGATTCGGGAGGGGCGACCGGACAAGGCGGATTTACTTGGTAGATTGGCTAAGGATGACCGGATACCTTTGTCGCTCAATCGACTGGAATCGCTCGTTTCCCAGACAAATCGGTTCGTCGGAGCGGCCCCAAAGCAAGTGGATCAGTTTCGTCGGGACGCATCCAGGTGGGTGAAGCGTTTTCCCGAAGCCACCAAAGTGAAGCCGGGCAAGATGTTGTAGTCGGCTCGGAACTTAAAATAGGTTTCCAGCCTGCTATCTCAACATCTTTCTAAAGGCAGGATGCCTGTACTACCTCTCGAGGCGATTTGCCCACCTTCGGTGCCCAAGTAAGGTAGCGGACGATCTCCGAGCGCCCAGAAAATGGTAGGGCTGACTGTCCCTAGTCAGCCGAATTAGGGGACGTTCACCGGCCTGGCTGACTGGGGACTGTAAGCCCTACCATTCTCTAAGCTAACAAACCACATTTTGGAAGCTAACAGAAGCCTCCCGGCTAGCCAGGAGGCTACCCGAGTTTTTTCAGGGCTGGTTTCTAGGATACCCATTTTCCCTATGTTTTCCGAGATTACTGCCGAATATAGAGAAAACTATGGAATGCCTTTAATGTCCAATAAGCTTCCCAAAGATTGTAGCGATTGTCCGAACTCGAAGACCGTCCACTTAACGCAAATTGTTGGTGGAGCGGTTGAGAAGCTCGCTGTGTGCAGCGCATGCAAAGTGGCGTCCGAAGCAGACAGCCCTGAAACGATCGATATTGTTTGCGAAATGACGGTGCCCACCGTTCCCGTAGGGGGAGGCGCAAAGGCTAAAAAGAGCGGCCTGGCCTGCCCGTCTTGCGGATTCACGGAAGACGCGTTTAAGGAGTTTGGCAGGTTGGGCTGCCCGAGCTGCTACGAAGTATTCTCTGGCGATTTAGTACCGGTCTTGCGAAATGCTCATCGAGGATTGCAACATCAAGGAAAAACTCCGGAAGGGAAGGGCCAGCCAGTCGACCCGGTTGAGATAGAAGCCTTGAAGGTGTCATTGAAAGAGCACGTAGCCAAAGAGGAATACGAGAAAGCTGCGGAGCTTCGGGACCGGATTTGGGAATTGGAATCCAAGCTTTGAAATCGGTAGTACCCCGACGTTTGCATTCGAGCTGATATCGATCAGTTCCAGCAATCAATCATATGTAAATATACGTAGAAGAGGTGAAGGTTTGCACAACATTGCCAATCTAAGATTCAGCGGGATCGGAGGTTCCGACTACAAGCCATGGCAACGCAGCGAAAAATCGTCGTTTTGGAGGATGACCGCTCTACTGGAGTTCTCATTTCCGCAATTCTTGAAAAGGAAGGTTATCACGTCTTGCATGCGCTTGAAGGCCGTACCGCAATCGAGCTGGTGATAAGGGAACGTCCATCGTTTTGATTTCCGACGTTCTCGTGCCGGATATGAACGGAACCGAGGTTGTTAAAGAGCTGCGTAGTCCGAGTATTGGAGAGTTTTTGCCGACGCTGTTTTTGACCTCCTTGCTGGACAAGAAAGGACAGCAAAGTAGCTACGAAGAAAAGACGCTCAGATTGGAGGGGGTAGCCTACCCAGCTCTAGCGAAGCCATTCAGTCCAGGGGTCTTGATCGAAGTTGCCAGACGATTGGCTGTGAGCTCGACGAGCGAAGATTCCGTTCAAGCTGAAGTAGAAGAATCGATTGAAGAGCAAGTGAAGGAAGCGGGGGCCGCCATCGAGTCTCGAGAAGTAAGCCCGCCGGCTGGCAAAGCGTCGAAAGAAAGTTAAGCCCTCCGCGGATACTGCTAGTTTCGGGCGAGCGTTATTACGCATTCAAGATGTTTTGTCTGCGGGAAAAGGTCGAAAGGCTGGATCTCCTCGATTGAATAATCTTCTCGGGTCAATGTCTTCAAGTCGCGCATTTGCGTCGCTGGATTGCAGGAAACGTAGACGACTCTGGCCGGCCCGAATGCGATGAGCTGATGGAGAAATTCTTCGCTCGCCCCCTTGCGCGGCGGGTCGATCACCACAGCAGAGTGAGCTCCCGCGATATCGATCCGGTCAAAAAGGGATGCCGCGTCACCGAGAACGAATGAGGCATTTTCGATCCCGTTGGCAGAAGCGTTCTGAGTGGCATACTGTACGGACAACTCCGATACTTCGATTCCTATCACGGATTCGAACAAGTGGGCAGAATTGAGGCTGAAGAGGCCGCTCCCGCAATAGGCGTCGATTAGATGTCTAGTATCTCCTTGGCTTGCCTTGCGACCGACATAGTTTGTGAAATCTTCCAGTATGCTAGGATTGTTCTGAAAGAACTCGCCTGCAGGAAACGAGAAGACAACTCCGGCAACCTGCTCCCGAATTATCTCCTTGGGATCGGTTGATATCCCATCCAAATGCTCCCGGAGCAGCAGTGTGGCCCCTTTCTTGAATGGCTTTTCCCGATGCAGGTTCTGCGTGTGCTCCCTAAGGCGCTTCATTTCCTGATTCATTGTCTCGGAAACGAGAGGGCACTGTTCGATTTCGATATATTTGGAACGCATGCCTTGTTTTAGGAAACCGATCACAATCGGCTTTCCTGGTTTCGGCTTCGGGAAGTGGGGTGTGAGCTTGGACCGATACCCATAAGTCTTGGGTGACTGGATAGCGGGTAGTACTTCTGACTCGATTCGAGCCATATGCCAGAGCAACTCCTTTACTTGGCGAGTCTTCCATTCCAGCTGGCTTTCATATTTGAGATGTTGATACTGGCAGCCGCCACACTTTTGAAAAACCGGACAGACAGGATTGATTCGGTCGGGCGATCGCCGTAGAACCTGGACGAGATCCGCCTCAGAATAGCTTTTATTGTTTCGATAGATGCGGACCTGGGCCCGCTCTCCGGGAAGCGCGAATGGAGTCATGACGACCCAACCGTTGTCTCGACCCACACCCTGGCCCATGTTAGTCAGGGATTCGATCTCGATCTCGATTTCTTGATGGTAGGAATAAGGTTTTGGACTAAATCCCCTGGGTACCCGGCTTTCCTGTTCGCGGTTGATTGCCATTGGCGTAAACGAAGCAAGGGGGAACATCGCTTGGCAAGGTCCCAATTCAATTCTTTTTTGCTAGAGTTGGCAATGGATAGGTTTTCTTGGGGGAAAGCGAAACTGTTCGAAAGGCTCTGATTGACAGGGTCGGCTCCTGCCTATTCGTGGTACCAGATCTGATGAGTATTGAAGCGAAAAGGGACCAAATTGTAGAGGAGCTGATGCCGTTCGACGATCATTACGAGCGTTTCGCCTATATAATCGACCGAGCCAAGAGCCATCCGCCCTTAGATGAGGCCTACAAGATTGATACCTTCTTGATCGAGGGTTGCTTGTCGCAGTTGTGGATTTTTCCTGAGTTCAAGGACGGCAGATGCTATTTCCACACGGACTCTGATGCTGCTATTACGAAGGGTACCGCGGCGCTATTATGCGAACTATACAGTGGGGAAACGCCGGAAGACATTATTCGCTTAGAGCCCGACTTTTTAGCTGACGTGGGGATTACTCAGCACCTTTCGCCTAATCGTCGAAACGGATTGGCGAATGTCCGAGCGAAAATCAAAGCTTACGCGGAGCTTTGCCAGGAGAATGGAAGCTAGTCTTTCTCTAGCTCGGCCTCGAGGCTAGGCGATCGTGTTCATAGCTCTAACTTCGTCACAATCTCGCTCAGTTCAGGTCGAGGTCGTTCCCTAGGGGGCTCGTGTTCACTTCCGATGTAGATGAAGCCGATAATTTCCTCGTGTTCGGGAATTCCTATTAACGCTTTGACTTTACTATTGTAGGCGAACCATTCGGTGAGCCATTGGCTTCGGTAACCGAGAGCGGCCGATGCCACTATAATGTTCTGGCAAACGGCAGCTCCGGAAAGGATCTGTTCGCTCTGGGGAGCCTTGTCCGACTCGATTTTCGAGGAAACGATCAGCAAGAGAGGGGCTGTCTTAGCTTCCTTGCTATTGGTTTTTTCCAGGCTAGCCGGGTCTCCTTCGTGAAGTTCCGGCAGCTTCGCGTGAAGCTTATCCTGGTTGGCCCGGTCGACGACATGGATGCGCCAAGGGTTTAACCCTTTATGGTCTGGCACGCGGGTGCCGCAGCGGAGGATTGTTTCCAGCTCGCTTTGCGAAGGGCCGGGAGGAACAAGGCTTCCGGCGAGCAAAGATCGGCGTTTCAAGAGCAAATCGATAGTTTCCTGGCTGCGTATCATTGCTGGGATGAGGTAACGAGCTTGGCTACGAATGCGACTAAAAATCGTCGAGAAGATTGAAGAAATCTGATCGGATTGTGGCCCAAATTTTTGGGAGCATGTATGGTTGCTTGCCGTGGATTAGAGAATAAATAGTTTGGCTTGGAAATATGTTGGAAGGCCAGGAGCACGAGAGGTATATGAGGGAAGCGATTGGTGAAGCCCTGTTGGCTGACCAGAACAACGTGTATCCCAATCCGAGAGTGGGGGCTGTTATTGCAGAGAACGGCGCTATCGTTGCCAGAGCCCGGTTTGAACGCGATGGCGGGATGCATGCGGAGCGAAAAGCCTTAGCCGCTTTAGAGCGAGCGCCGCTCCCGGAAGCAATAATGTATGTAACTATGGAGCCTTGCTCAACTCACGGAAGAACCGGAGCCTGTACCGATGCCATTATAGCATCAGGCTTACGTAAAGTGGTTGTTGGCGCGCTTGACCCGACTTCGGGGCACAGAGGACGGGGAATAGATATTCTAAGGAAAGCCGGCATCGAAGTAGTTTCGGAATTTCTGCTAGAAGAGTGCGCTGCCTTGAACCTAGGTTATTCCGGAAGAGAAACATCGCGGCAGGAAGATTCTAAGAAGGGATAGCCTTAATGTCCGCGCTCTCCAAACTTTTCGTGAAGCTGATCAGAATCTATCAGCTGTTTTTGTCGCCGCTAAAGTATGTTCTTTTCGGACCCAATGCTGGTTGCCGATACCAGCCAACATGTTCGAATTACGCTATTGAATGCTTTAAGGAGCATCCGTTTTTCAAAGCGTTTTGGCTGGCGACAAAGCGAATATTATGCTGCCAACCGTGGGGGGGATTTGGATACGATCCGGTGCCGAAGGCCAAGGTGCAAGGAAATCAGAGATCATTTAGGAGGATTTTGTAGGTAAAAGCCGGGCAAAATGAAGATAGTGGGCTGTAGGGACAGACTGCAATTGGGCTTTGCCTTCGTTCGGCACATTGAGAAAGATGGCTCGATAACGTATTTGTCCTAAAAATGTGTCGCTTGAATAATGGAAAATGGATGGGTCGAGGATTGAAATGGCTAGTGGTCGTTTATGCGATTATCGTCGGATCTATCCTATTGAGCAGGGATTGGAATTTGATTCTTGGCCGAAATGAAAATCGGCATATTGTAAGCCATTTTGGAATTTTCGGATACGCGATTTACGATTTGGCAAGCTTGCTTAGCTCTGAATTGGAGGAGTCTCGTATTAATTGAATCGATACGGGCCCTTTTAAAAAATTTCTTTCCGACCTGGATACCAGCCGATACAGGGCGATATCATCTGATCCTGTCAAACAGAACGTCATATTCCTGCAATTGGAGTCCGTAGATGGGTTTTGCCTTTGGGCGGATTTCGAGGGAAAGCCAGTAATGCCTCGTCTGCGAGAACTCGCCGGGAAGGGGATCGCATTCAGGAATGCGATGGATATGAGCCATGCAGGGCGTACGGTAGGCGCGGAAATGTTGGTTTTGACTTCCACGCTTCCAATACGCGGTAGGCCGATATTCGTGAATTACGATCTTAATCAAATTCCTTCGCTGCCTAGAGTGTTAGGGGAGTGTGGCTATTCCACTATGTCTTTCCATGGTTATGACGGATTTTTCTGGAACCGCGAGAACGCTCATCGATCTTTGGGCTATGATGTCGATTTCTTTCGAAATAGTATCGAGGCCGAAGAATATATTGGCTGGGGTGTTTCCGATAGAGAGGTGTTGGATTTCGCTTTTTCCTAGATCCGACAACAGACAGGGCCCGTATTTGCCCATATCATACTTCTGACGCACCACCACCCATACGACCACGTAGGGAGAGCGATGGGAAATATCGACGAATCGATCGAGGCGAATACCTTGAAATCCCTCGCTTATGTTGATGCCGAAATTGGCGCTTTTTATGATCGACTATTAGAGGCGGGGGAGCTGGAAGACACGGTTTTAGCTGTATTTGGCGATCATGACAGCGGGATTACTTTACCATTGGCGGACTATATTGGATACAGTTTACCCCCAGTCTGGGATTCCGTTCCGTTCTTTATTATCGGTCTGGACGAAGAGCGGAAAGTGGTCGACGAGCTCGTCGGGTTGCAGGATCTACCGGTAATCGTGTTGAATGAATTGGGAATTGCGATACCACCAACCTATATTGGAGATTCCCTTGAAACAATCGGAAATCCGTTGTCATGCGATGGATACAGGAAATCGTTAGTAGACGGTAATCTCGTTAGTGAGCAGGTTCCAATCGATCTCGAAGTTCTAACCAAACTGGCTTTGATTAGGCCAGGGGATCTCCATCACAATTAATGGCAATATTGCGTATCACAGCGTTTGTGGCCTTTTGCATCCTGATGGCTTCCTGTGGCAGGAAGACTGATCCGCACCGCGTTCCAACGCCGCCCTTTGAAACGATTTCAGATTATGAGAGGTCGGGAGACCTAATCGATAGAGCGGAGTTTGCTTACGTAGGAAAGCAAGTTGAATTGGTAGGCGTTATTGAAATAGACAGAAAGACGGATACAATATCTTTGAAAGGCGAATACATAACGCGACAAGCGTTGCGTGAGGGGGCCCAGCTGGCGATTCAGATTTACAACGAAAACGGAAAAATGCTGGCACGCGATTTGCCACGGATTCCGCTCGAAAAAGATGGGCAAGAGACGCTCGTTGCCAGTTTGAATGAAACGTTCGGGCCGTCCAACTGGGGGTTGGGATTCGAGGATGATGACGTTTTGATTCAATTTAATTATATTCAGGAGGGCGAATTCTGGTATGATATTGAGTACCCAGATATTGAATTACCAAGTATAGTAGCGCAGAATATAAATTCGTTGGAAAGATTCGATGTGCGATGGGAACTAATTCCTCGAATCATGCCTCGAGGCGTCGTTAATTATCCTCCCGCTGTGATAGATGCGAAAAATCGGGGGACCACGCCTTTCCATTACCTCACAGCAGTGGAATCCTTTACGGCGACCGATTTGGAGCGTATCGAACAGCTAAGAAACCAAATTGAATCTGGATGCTCGCTTGTCTCAGACAAGAAACTGATGATGAACAGTCTAAAGGTAGACAGAACGGGCAGCTATTTTGTCCGCAATGGATTTGTTTGGGACGGAGTACGTTGGGATGGGTCTGCGCCGCCTGAGGGCTACAAGCGAATCTGGATTGTTCCTAGTTGGGTCTACTTGGCGGGAATAGCCACGATCTTAGCGACACTATTCTTGGTGTGGAATAGGCTTGGTAACGTGCGTAGTTTGCCCGCGAGATCAGGAATAAAAGTCGCCATATTTCTCGGAGCGTTATCGCTAGCGTTGATTGCGACTACCAATGGGATGATTGGACTATTTACGATGCTCTTAGAGGCGCCAGTGATTGCCTATCGGAGATGGCCAATCAAAATTCGACGCTATGTATTAGCGGTTGGCTTATTCTCATTATTGGAAATCTATTGGGGTGGCTTGTTCGCTAACAGCGAAAATACCATTGGAGCCATCTTGATATCGGTGGCCCTTTATTGCCTGGCCGCGCTTCCCCTTCTCTACATCCGAAAACATCTTTATTCTTTCGCGATATTCGTTTTGCTCACGATTATCGTATCAACGAATTACGCCATCCAAGATCTATACTACACCTTCTTCAACGACTACGCCTCTGTTCGAATGCTGGGCTACGCTTATCAGGTGCCGCAGATCGCGGATTCTATTGTGGAATTGCTTGGGGACGACCATTGGATCATGGTTGTTATCGCCGCTTGGTATGGCGTTTGTGTGTGGGTGTGTCCGATGGGCAAAAAATGAACCAATGGATTCGACTGTCCAGAGACGCGTGGTGGATCTAGTTTAGTTCTTCGTCGCCTGTAGTGCCTTCATTTCCGCCTGCATCTGAGCGGGGTCGTAGAATGCTAGCATCTCTACTACCTTGCCCTTTGAGGTTCTAAAGTCCATATGCATTCGAAAGGAAACCTTGTTCCCAGTGGTGCGACCAACACCGGCAAAAACTCCCCATGCGTTAGTCCATATTGTCTGTTCGTTTGGTTGGTGCTCACCGAATGTTTGGTCCTTTGTCAGCAATGCCTCTGACGAGAAATAATTGGTATGAACATGAAGTTCCTCGAACTTGATGTCTTTGAACATTTGATTTCGAATGACATCGAGTCTCTTCAAGTACTCGTCCTTGCCCTTGATGTGAAGGTCGTTGATGTAGACCTCAAGTCCTTCGCTGAAGAAGGATTCCGCGAAGGAACTACTCTCGTCGGAGGTGCTCTCGAAATATTTATGCACCTTCATTGAAATATCATCTCTCGTTAGCAGATACGATTTTTCCTCTTCTGCGGACATTGGAGGGACTACGAGAACAAGCGTGAGGAGAAGGAGCGTAATAGATTTCATATGGTTATTAGTGTTTAGGCGTTAATGATTGGGAACAAGGTGTGATTGATACTACTGAAACTAGGTATGATCTGTTTTGTGGGTTCGTTTTTGGCAAATCCAAAAGGGACACTTTATGGGATACGCGAGTGCAATAAAAACCCCTGCAACCCCCGTGATTACTGGGAATATTGGGTATTAAAATTGATTCTTCCACATCATCGATTCCATGGGAAGAGGCGAACGGTCGATGTATTTGGCGGACGACTTCTTGTTGTACATAGTTTCTACGTCGCCCTGTACGTCGAAATAGATAAGCTGGCCGATCGGCATCCCCGCGTAGACGCGAACGGGTTGGGAAACGGAAATTTCTAAAGTCCAGTGGTTGCAAAATCCGACATCCCCTTTGCCGGCTGTAGCGTGAATGTCGATACCGAGCCGGCCAACGCTGGATTTTCCCTCTAGGAAGGGAACGTGGCAGTGCGTTTCCGTGTACTCGAGCGTGGTGCCGAGATAGGTCGTGCCTGGCTTGAGCACGAAGCCCTCATCACCAATTTCGAAATGGCGTATCTGATTGTGCTGCTTGGCATCGAGCACATCGGCAATATAGGTAGCCAGGTGCTTGCTTAGATGGACATCGTAGCTATTCGTGCCGAGCGCTTCTCGGGAAAAAGGCTCGATTACGATTTCACCTAGCTCGATAGACTTCAGAATCGCTCGATCGGACAGAATCATCCAAGGAGCTCCTTCAAGGCTCCCGCGGCGCGAGATAGGTTTTCGCTGGTCAATCCCGCGACGTTGATTCTCCCGCTATCCACAATGTAGATACTGTAATCAGCTCGGAGCTTTTGAGCCTGCTCTTTGGTTAAACCTGTGAATGAGAACATGCCTTTCTGCTTGATTAGAAAGCTGAAATCTCGAGCAACGCCAGCGTTAGATAGAGCGGACACGAATTGATGTCTGACGTTTTGGATACGTTCGCGCATGGAAGCTACTTCAGCTATCCATTTTTCTTTCATTGTTTCATCATTAAGGATCGTTTCCACAATTGCCCCTCCGTGGGCAGGGGGATTCGAATAGTTAGTTCTCACTGAGATCTTGACTTGGCTCGCGACCCGCTCTGCTTCGTCGCCTCCATCAGTAAGTACATGGAGAGCGCCGACGCGTTCTCGGTAGAGCCCGAAATTCTTGGAAAAGGATTGGCAAACGAATAGCGGCAGTCCTGTCTCCGCGAGGCGTCGCGGTCCATAGGCATCTTGATCGATATCCGAGCCGAATCCCTGATAGGCAAAATCAAGCAGAGGGATCCATCCCCTATTGGAAGCGATTAATGCTACCTCGTCCCATTGCTCAGGGCTAAGGTCCGCGCCAGTCGGATTGTGGCAGCAAGCGTGCAGTACAACCAGATCGCCAGCGGGAATACTGTTAAGCGATTCGATAAAGGCTCCGTAGTCGAGAGAGAGCGATGAGCTATTGAAGTAGCTGTAAGTTTTGATTTGGAATCCGGCGGCTGAAAAAATTCCTTTGTGGTTCGCCCAGGTCGGATTGCTGAGCCAGACATCGCTTGTATTCAGATTATTCTTAATGAATTCGCCGGCAACACGAAGGGCTCCGGTCCCACCGGGTGTATCGGCGGTGATAACGCGATTGCTCAAAGACGTGGCTGAGGCTTCGCCAAAGCAAAGCTGCTGTGTCAGGCTGGCATATTGTGGTGTCCCCGTGATCGGCAAATAGCTCTTTGTCTCGCTTGTTTCGGCCAGGCGTTTTTCGGCAGATCGAACGGTCTCGAGTATGGGCGTGGCGCCGTGATCGTTGACGAAAACCCCAACGCTCAAATTGATTTTTTCGGGATTGGGATCGGCTTTGAACGCCCCGGTCAAACTGAGAATGGGATCTGGCGGAGCTAGTGTTACAGAATCGAATTGCGACATAGTGATTTCCTAGATGCTTCGTTATCCATTCGAAGCTCAGCTCACGCTAGGTTGAGCCGCAACTGTGTCAATGACTCGATAGGAGATGGGGCAGTTCTTTATTTCCTTCGGAGGGGTTTGGTCCATTGCCTAGTGGCTGGTTGAATGAAGCTGGATATCGAAAAGCTATCGTTGGAATCGCGGAACGTGTTGCGGGCGTCAGCTCTGTTGGGGGAGCGATCTTCCATTCCAGTCTTGCTTCAGGCGGGATTCGAAGCGGTCGTTTTGGATCCGCTTTTCGGCAGTGGCTTGTTGCTGGAAGACAAAGGATCGCTGGCCCGCTTCTCTGATCCCAAGCTAGTCACGGAAGAGAAGGATCGTACTCCCTGGTCAATGAAGCGCCAATCTCAATGAATTCCCGTGCCGCCGGCACACGGCTCTCACGCAACAGGACGGCGCGGACTTTACCTTTGCCGCGAGCCCACGCCGGGCCCAGAGTTTTCCTTCCAAGGCGATCCCCAGGGCCTTGGGCTTGAGCATCTGGTCGGCCAGGAGCTTCTTCAGCTCCGTGTTCTCCCCCTAGGGCTCGCGTAGCCTCTGCCCGGCTTGTCTTCTTCATCGATGATCTTCCTTTATTTGATCGTCGAGAATCGCTCCATCAAAAGTGGGCAAGTTCAAGGGTGCCCAGCCAACGGCACTTTCGGCCTGAATGATTCACCATGTACCTTTGAATTGGATACCCTATTTAATCTAATACCAGAGCCCTTCGGATATTCGTGTGGACCTTCAAAATCTTTGTACTCTCGCACGGCTCAACATTGAGCAAATCATCTAGAAACCGCAAGTTTTTTTTGGTAGGAAAGCGGTAGGTGATTGTTTACCCTTCCCTTAATAACTTATAGCCAGCGTTTTAAATGGCGGAGAGAGCGGGATTCGAACCCGCGGTACAGTTTCCTGCACACACGCTTTCCAAGCGTGCTCTTTAAACCACTCAGACATCTCTCCGATAGTCCAGGTTGGAAGGGTGAGACGAATGGGGAAAAATCGGATTTCGCGCAACCGAAATCTCATTCTTTCTTGTTAGGCTGTTCAAGGCCCGCTCGCCGAACGATTTCTTCAAAATCCCGCTTGCATGTTGGAGACCCCCCTTTACGTTCCATCGTTCGTAGCTTTCCTAGTTATGGTCTCTTCAAATCAAGACATCGGATATAACAGCAAAGTCGAGGGCGGGGTCGTCGTTTCCAAGGTGGATGCGGTGATAAA
>MDTA01013862.1_pt1 | contig 12753 bp, 17 predicted proteins | sample 811151 | NCBI WGS metagenome assembly MDTA01 (sample SAMN05326648, study PRJNA326480) | marine metagenome | isolation source: seawater | place: Indian Ocean: South | collected 2010
CAGTTATAAAGCTACCTAAAGATGCTACACCTATAGATTTTGCTTACGCTGTTCATACTCAAGTAGGTGATACCGCTATAGGATGTGAGATAAATGGAAAAGATAGTGCTCTGCAAACATCCCTAAGAAATGGAGATAATGTAAAGATTATTACATCTAAAAAAGTATCACCCTCTTTACATTGGTTAACATCTTCCAAAACAGGAAAAGCAAGAGCAGCAATTAAAAGATATTGGCAATATCGAGACAACCAGAAAAATTTGAAACCAAAGCAATATAACACAACTTTATGGATATCTTTAAAAGACCAGCCTGGGAAACTAGGAGACGTAACTACTATGATAGGGACAAATAATGTAAATATATCAAGTGTAGAAATGGTAGAAAAAACTAAAAATAATATTAATTTTAGGTTTAATTTGATAATAAATGACCTGAAAAACTTTACAAAACTTATTAGTGAGCTAAAACAAAAAGAATATAAATTCAAAATAATAAGACATAAAAATAAAAAATATGCTTTCTTTCAAAAACTCTTTAGCGGTTTTAAAAAGAACTAATGCTTTAGTAGAAGGACATTTTGTCTTATCCTCAGGTTTACATTCCTCAAAATATGTACAATGTGCAAAATTATTAAGCAAACCTAATTTGTCTCATAAAATATGTGTTTCTTTAAGCAAGAAAATAAAAAAAAAATTTAAAAATATAGATATTATTTTATCACCAGCTATGGGTGGTGTAATTATTGGATACGAAATTGGCAAATTATTAAAAAAAGAAACTATATTTTGTGAAAGGGTAAATGGTAAATTCAAATTACGAAGAGGGTTTTTAATCAAAAAAAATTCTAGAGTACTAATTGTCGAAGATGTAATTACTACAGGGAAATCGGGCTTAGAATGTTCTAAATTAATTAAAAAATATAAATCTAAATTGGTTGGTTATGCATGTATTATCGATAGATCTTCTAGTAGTAAACTCAAAATACAAAAATCTAAAATTGTTTCACAAATTAAATTAGATGTACCGACTTATACAAAAAAAAATCTCCCTAGTAATTTAAAAAAAATTCCAGTCACAAGCCCAGGTAGTAGAAGATTAAAATGAAAAGATTGGGTATAAATATTGATCATATAGCTACAATTAGAAATGCAAGAAATGAAGGTCACCCAAACGTATATCAAGCAGCAAAAGAAGTTGTTAGGTGTAAAGCTGACTCAATTACTATTCATTTGAGAGAAGATAGAAGACATATTAAAGATAAAGACTTAAAAGAAATTAGTCAAAACAAGAAAATCAAACTTAATTTAGAAATGGCCGCTAATAATACTATGCTTAAAATTGCACTTAAATATAAACCTGATTATGTTTGCCTTGTACCAGAGAAGAGACAAGAAATAACAACTGAAGGTGGTTTAAATCTAACAAAAAACAAAAACAAAATTTCAAAAATTATAAAAAAATTAAATAAAGCTAAAATAAGAACTAGTTTATTTATAAACCCTAATTTAAATGATATTAAAATTTCAAACTCAATTAAAACAGATTGTATTGAACTTCACACAGGTAAATTATCTAATCTTATTAAAAGAAAAAAAAATTACAAAAAAGAATTATCAAAAATTAAAAATTGCTCAAAGTATGCTAAACTATTAAAAATCGAAGTACATGCAGGTCATGGCATGGATTACAAAACAGCTGCTGTTTTAAAGAAAATTAAAGAAATAGAGGAATTTAATATTGGTCATTTTATTATTGGCGAATCAATCTTTATTGGTATCAAGAAAGTTATAAATAAATTTAGAAAGATAATTAATTAAATGCAAATTAAGGGTAATGGTGTTGATATAATAAATAATAGTAGGATAAAAAAAGCAATTAAAAATGAAAATTTTATTAATAGAGTTTATTCAAATATTGAAATAAAAGGTTCTAAAAAAATTAAAAATAAAACAAATTATTTTGCAAAAAGATTTGCAGCTAAAGAGGCTTTTGTTAAATCCATAGGTATAGGCTTTAGAAAAAATATTCAATTTAAAGATATTTCAGTAAAAAATAATCGTCTTGGAAAACCTCAAATTTTCTTAAGTAATAAAATAAAAAAAATTCTAAAAAAAGATTTTAAACTTACTAAGTTCAATATATTCTTGTCTCTAGCTGATGAAAAACAATACTCAATTGCCTATGTAGTGATAGATTCATGAAAATATCAAAAAAAAATATTATCGAAAATTTAAAAACATTGTTTTATGCTTTAATAATTGCAGTTATTATTAGATCACTATTAGTACAACCTTTTTATATTCCTTCATCGTCAATGGAACCAAATCTCTTAGTTGGTGATAGACTTTTTGTTACAAAATATTCTTATGGTTATAGCAAACACTCACTTCCATTTAGTCCAAATTTATTTCAAGGCCGAATATTTAATTCTAAACCAAAAAGAGGTGATGTTGTAGTTTTTAAAACACCTGCCGACAATAGAACCGATTATATAAAAAGACTAATTGGATTGCCGGGTGATACAATTCAATTCATTGATGGGGAAATTTATTTAAACAACAACCAAATACTTAGAAATAAGTATAAAAAATTAGATTATGTTTATTGTGGCAATATGAAAGTTAAAGTTAATTTTTTTGAAGAAAGTATATCGAAAAATAATTCATATTTAACAGCATATAATAATTATAACTCATACATGAATTCAGATAAATTTATTGTTCCAGAAAATCATTTCTTTTTTTTGGGCGATAATAGGGATTGTTCTAAGGATAGCAGATTTCTTTCTGAAGTCGGCTATGTTCATGAAGACAATTTAGTTGGAAAAGCCCAATTTCTTTTTTTTTCATCTGATAGAAAAGTAGGAAGTATTTTTGCATTTTGGAAATGGAATAAAAGTTTAAGATTTGAACGATTTTTAAAAAAAATTATCTAATATGATAAAAAATTTACAAAAAATACAAGAAATTATAAAAATTAAATTTAAAGATGAAAAACTATTAATAAAAAGTCTTACGCACAAAAGCTATGATTCTAATAATAATTATGAAAAATTGGAGTTTTTAGGTGATAGAGTATTGGGCTTGGTAATTTCAAAAAAATTGTTAGAATTATATCCAAATGATAAAGAGGGAACTCTAGATAAAAAATTAGCATCTTTAGTAAATAAAAATAAGTGTCTCGAAATAGGTAAAAATCTTAAATTAGATAAATATATTTTAGTTGGTAATACTAAAAAGAAAAATTTTTCCCATGTAGAAAATAAAGTTATATCTGATTGCTGCGAAGCATTAATCGGTGCAGTTTATATAGAAAAGGGTTTTGAAATAGTCGAAAAATTTATATTAAGAGTTTGGGATAGTAATCTCAAAACTTCTGGCTTTACTGAAATAGATGCAAAAACTCGACTTCAAGAGTATTCGCTTAAAAAATTTAAAATTTTACCAATATATAAAGTTATATCAAATACAGGTCCTAGACATAAACCAAATTTTAAAGTTGCTGTTAAATTAAAGGATTCAAATTTTGTAGAAGCCACGGGAAATTCAAAGAAAAATGCAGAACAAGCTGCGGCTACTTCATTACTTAATATTTTGAATTTATGATTTGGGAAGATAAAGGATTTTTAATATATAAAAACAGATACAATGAAAATTCTGTTATAGCTGAATTTTTTACTGAAAATAGAGGTAAAATTTCCGGTGTTATTTATGGAGCAACATCTAAGAAAATTAGAAATTATCTTCAAATAGGAAATAAGTTTCATATAAATTTTCAATCCAAAAACAATAATAAACTTGGTTATTTTAAATTGGAGATTGATGAGATAACAACCCCATATTATCTTGATGATAAATTGAAATTATATGCAATTATATACATATTTAATTTGATAAAAATTCTAACTGTAGAAAATCAAGAAAATAGAAATATATTCAATATTGTAAAATTGTTTTTTAAAGCTCTCCAACAAGATAGATGGATTAAAAGCTTAATTTTATTGGAGTTGGAAATATATAAGGCTGTTGGTTATGATATTAATTTTCAAAATTATGTAACTAAAGAAAACGTAAATGGTGATAAAAAATATTTTACAAATACAATATTAGAAAAAAGAATTATTCCAGAATTCTTAATAGACAAAAAAGAAGATCCAAAAACAAAAGAGGAAATATTATTAGGTATCAATTTAGTTGGTGATTTTTTAGATAAAACCATATTGAAACCTAACAATATTAATTATCCAGCGGAAAGATATGATTTTGTTAATTTATTGAAAGATTAACTGAGTTTATCACAAATTTTATCTGCAAAATATGTTATAATTGCATTTGCTCCAGCTCTTTTAAATGATGTTAATGTTTCAATTATAACTTTTTCATTTATTATTTTTTTTTTAATTCCATTCATAATTAAACTATATTCTCCTGAAACTTGATATGCAAAAACAGGTATTTTGAATGTTTGCTTAACATTCCTTATCACATCCAAATAGGGCATTCCGGGTTTTATCATTACTATATCTGCCCCTTCTTTAATATCTAGAGCCACCTCTCTTATTGCCTCAAGAGAATTGTTATAATCCATTTGATATGTTTTTTTATCACCTCTTAACATGCTTTTAGAACCAACTGCATCTCTAAAGGGACCATAAAAACTGGAGGCATATTTTGCAGCATAAGATATCAACTGAACATTTTTATAATTTTCTTTATCAAGAGCTTTTCTGATCTTTAATATTCTTCCATCCATCATATCGGATGGCGCTATTACATCACATCCCATTTTGGCTTGTAACAAAGCTTGTTTTACTAAAATATCAATGGTTTCGTCATTTAAAATTTCTTTGTTTTTTAAGATTCCATCATGACCATGAGAAGTATAGGGATCTAAAGCAACATCACACATAATTCCTATTCTGTTATTATATTTTTTCTTAATAAATTTTATAGCTTTACATACAAGATTATTTTCATTTAAAGATTCAGATCCAATTTTATCTTTTAATTTTTTATTTGTGTATGGGAATAGGGCAATTAAAGGTATTTTATATTTTACTGCTTTATCTATAATTAAAGGTAATTTGTTAACACTATATCTATGTACACCTGGCATAGTTTTTATGGGTTGTTTTATGTTTTTTCCCTCAGTTATAAAAATTGGTAAAATTAAATCATTTACTGATAATTTATTCTCTTGAACTAATCTTCTTGACCAATCGCTTTTGCGATTTCTTCTAAGCCTTAAATTTGGATACTTTCCAGTGATAATCATTCTCAATTAAATATTTATATGCGACAATAGATATATGTATTATAATAATAAATAAAGTATTTATTTTAAAAATGACTCAAGTTGTTTCAATTACAAAAAAATTAAATAATAATGCTAGCGAAGATTTTCAAAAGCAAGATATCAAATTTGATATTAAAAAATTAAGAGATGCTTGTAATCAAGTACTTAAGATTAGAGGTTTTGACACTAGTTTAGGCATACCTCACTTTGCTGGTATACCTTTAAATCAAATACCTGGCGATCCTGAATCAATCACAGGGAATAAAGTAAGAGGCGTATATTGGACTAAGCCAGACTCTTCCGGTAGAGAAGTTGTTAGAGATGTTAGTATCAAAGAACATAAATACACAGAATTTTTAAAAGATTTTGAACACACTTACTTTAAAGAAGTTTTCGATGTTTTGAGCAAAAAATATAAATTAGGCAGAGTAAGACTTTTACTAAAAGAGCCAAGATCTACATTAAGCTGGCATAGAGATCCTGAGCCAAGATTACATATACCAATTTTCACTAATCCAGGGGCAATAATGGTAATTGATGAAAAAGCCAAGCATATGCCTGCAGATGGATCAGTATGGATCACAAACAACAAAAAATACCATAATGCTTTTAATGGTGGTGAAGAAAATAGAGTTCATTTAGTTGCTTGTGTTTTAGACTATAAATTCAACTAAGAATAGTTTATAATTAAACATTGAAAAAAATTTACATTGCATCAGATCATGCTGGTTTCAATTTAAAGCAAAGAGTAATATCTAAATTTAAAGGACTTATTGATTTAGGTACAAATAAAGAAGATTCCGTTGATTATCCAGATTTTGCAAAAAAATTATCAAAAAAAGTATCTCTAAACAAAAATAGTTTTGGTATTTTAATATGTGGATCTGGCACTGGTATGGCTATTGCAGCAAATAGACGTAAAAATGTAAGAGCAGCTATGTGTTATAGTGCTAAAAATACGCAATTATCAAGATTGCATAATAATGCAAATATCATTACATTGGGAGAAAGGCTTATTGATAAAAAAACAGCTTTCAAATTAATTAAAATTTTTTTAAATACTAAATTTGAAGGTGGTAGGCATTTAAAAAGAGTAAAAAAGATTTAAAATTTATGTCAAGTGAAAAAAAATATATAAACGAACAATATAAAAGTTTTTTTGAAGATAGTTTAGAAAAAACTGATCCTGATCTACACAAAGCAATTAGAAATGAGCTAAATAGACAACAAGAACATATCGAATTAATTGCATCTGAGAACATAGTTTCACAAGCTGTGCTTGAAGCTCAAGGATCTGTTTTAACAAATAAGTATGCAGAAGGTTATTCAGGAAAAAGATATTATAATGGATGTGAACATGTTGATGTTGCTGAAAATTTAGCAAATGAAAGATTAAGAAAATTATTTGATTGTAAATTTGCAAACTCACAACCACATTCAGGAGCACAAGCTAATGGTGCAGTATTTTTAGCATTATTAAAACCCGGTGATACCTTTATGGGCATGAGTCTTAATTCAGGGGGCCACATTACACATGGTTTAAAAATAGCAATGTCAGGTAAATGGTTTAACGCAATCGGTTATGACGTTGATAAAAAATCTGAATTAATAGACTATGATGAAGTTGAAAATTTAGCAAATAAACATAAACCAAAATTAATAATTGCTGGAGGAAGCGCATATTCAAGAGTGATTGATTTTAAAAAATTTAGACAAATAGCTGATAAGATAGGCGCTTACTTAATGGTAGATATGGCACATTTTTCAGGACTTGTTGCTGGTAAAGGCTATCCAAATCCAGTAGAACATGCTCACGTAGTTACTTCCACAACTCATAAGGTTTTTAGAAGTGCAAGAGGTGGAATAATTTTAACAAACCATGAAGATTTAGCAAAAAAATTTAATTCTGCAGTTTTTCCTGGTTATCAGGGTGGACCATTAATGCATATAATTGCTGCAAAGGCTGTAGGGTTTTTGGAAGCTTTAAGGCCTGAGTTTAAACAATACATTAAAGATGTAATATCTAATGCGAAAATTCTCTCAGAAACATTAAAAAATAATGGGTTTAAAATTTATTCTGGTGGAACAGATACACATCTAATGCTTGTTGATTTAAGACCATTTAATGTTAAAGGAAATCTTGCAGCAGAAAGTCTTTCAAAAGCTAATATAACTTGTAATAAAAATGGAATTCCTTTTGACACAGAAAGTCCGATGGTTACTTCTGGAATTCGTTTAGGATCACAAGCTGCTACTACAAGAGGTTTTGGTTTAAAAGAATTTGAAAAAGTTGGAGAACTAATCACAAAAACAATAAAAGGTTTATCAGAAAATCCTAATGATAATAGTAAGATAGAAAATGAAGTGAAAAAAGAAGTTGTTGAACTTTGTAATAACTTTCCAATATATAAGAACTTGTAGATTAATGATTTGCCCAATCTGTAAAAAAGGAGAGACTTCAGTGGTTGATTCACGTCCAACAGAAGATGGTACTGCCATCAGAAGAAGGAGATTATGCGAATGCTCTGAACGATTTACTACATTTGAAAGAGTACAATTCAGAGAACTTATGGTATTAAAAAAAAATGGTAGAAAGACACCCTTTGATCGAGAAAAATTAGCTAAATCAATTTATATAGCCCTTAAAAAAAGGCCTATTGACTCAGATACTGTTGAAAAATTTATAACCAATATATCTAGATCACTGGAAGAATTAGGACAAAATGAAATTTTATCAACTACAATCGGCACTATGGTTATGGATGGGTTAAAGGAATTAGACCCTGTTGGATATGTAAGATTTGCATCAGTTTACAGAAATTTTAGAGAAGAAAAAGATTTTGTACAATTTGTAGATAAGATTGATGTATTCAAGAAAAGATAGTTTCAGCTATAAAGATAAAAAATTCATGAAACTTGCAATTAATCTTGCAAGAAATCATTACGGTTATACAGGCTCTAATCCTTCTGTAGGATGTTTAGTTGTAAAAAAAAATAAAATATTATCTTTTGGAGTAACTAGCAAGAATGGTAGACCTCATGCAGAAAATCGGGCTTTAAAAAAAAATATAAATTTTAAGGGTGCAACTATGTATGTTACTCTTGAACCTTGTACACATTATGGAAAAACACCTCCTTGCACAGGTCTTATAGTTAAATCAAAAATTAAAAAAGTTATTTATTCTATTGATGATACCGATCAAAGAACTTCTGGGAAAGCTAAAAAAATTCTTAAATCAAAAAAAATTCTTGTCAGAACTGGTCTTTTAAAAAATGAGGCTAAGTTATTATACAATGATTATAATTATGTAAAATTGAATAAGATACCATATATAATTGGTAAGCTAGCTTGCTCAAAAAATAATTTAATATTTAAAAATAATACTAAAATAACAAATAACTATTCTAATGCTGTATCGCATATTTTTAGATCTCGTTGTGATGCTATTTTAACATCATCAAAAACAGTTAATATTGATAATCCTTCTTTAACTTGTAGACTGCCCGGCATGGAAAATATGTCTCCCAAAAGGATTATTCTTGATGCTAAACTACAAATCAAATTGTCATCTTATGTAGTTAAAAATTGCAAAAACCCAAAGACAATTATTATCCATAGCTCAACAAATATAAATAAAATAAATATTTTAAAAAAGTTAGGTGTTCAGATGATTTTTGTTAAAAGTTCAAAAAATAATTATTTCGATTTAAAAAAAGTATTTAAAAAACTTTACTCCATTGGTGTATATCGAATAATAGCTGAATTTGGTAAGAATTTGACTATGGCAATGATAAATAAAAATATGTTTAATGAATTTTATCTTTTTAAAAGTAATCAAACATTAACAAAAAATAATACGATTGATGTAACTAGTATAATAAAAAAGTTAAGATATTTATATAAAAGAAAACACAATATAAATACTTATTTAGATAATGAAGTAATAGAGAGTTATAAATAATGTTTAATGGAATAATTTATAACAAAGGTAAAGTCGTCCTAGTACAAAAAAGAAAAAAAGGAATTAACTTATTTATAAATTCAAATTTAAAAGTTTCAAAAAAAGATATTGGTATATCAATATCATGTGATGGTGTTTGTTTGACACTTATATCTTTAAAAAAAAAAATATTTGAATTTTATTTGTCAAATGAGACCTTAATAAAATCTAAATTTAAGAATGTAAGAGTTGGTGATTGTATTAATCTTGAACTTCCATTAAAATATGGTCAAAATATCTCAGGTCATATATGTCAAGGCCATGTTGATACTGTAGGAATTATTCAAAATATCAAAAAAATTGATAAATCACATTTATTTAGATTTATGATAAATAAAAAAATTTCAAAACTTCTTGTAGAAAAAGCATCTATTTTAATTAATGGTGTATCTTTAACAATCTCAAGAGTAAAACCAGGTTTTTTTGAAGTTTGGATAATACCTCACACATTAAAATTAACTAATCTGTCAACTTTAAAAAAAAAGGATATTGTTAATATTGAAATAGATATTCTATCAAAATATATAAAAAAATTTATAAATGAAAAAAAATAAATTCTCAAATATAGAAACAATTATTAAAGTTGCTAAAAAAGGTGACATGTATATTCTTGTAGATGATGAAAATCGTGAAAACGAAGGCGATTTAGTCTTTTGTTCATCAGATGTTAATCCAAAAAAAATTAATTTTATGGCTAAGTATGGAAGAGGTTTAATTTGTTTAACTTTAGATAGTAATCAAGCAAAAAAGTTGGGATTATCATATATGGCTCCAGTTAATGAGTCTAGAAACCAAACTGCATTTACAATTTCTATAGAAGCAAAAAAAGGTGTAACTACTGGTATATCAGCTCAAGACAGGTCAAGGACTATTAGAGTTGCTACAAAAAAAAATGTTTTAAAAAAAGATATTGTCTCACCAGGTCATGTTTTCCCAATAATTTCAAAAGATGGAGGAGTTCTGGTCAGAGCTGGTCACACAGAGGCATCAGTAGACATTTCAAAACTAGCAAAAAAAAATACCTCTGCAGTAATATGTGAAATTATGGATGAAGATGGAACAATGGCTCGTGGTGAAAAGTTACATATTTTTGCAAAAAAACATAAGCTAAAAATAGGTAGAATAGATGACCTTATTGCTTACAGATTAAAGAAAGAAAAGTTAATTAAGCTTAAAAAAAAATCAAATATAGAAGTTAAAGGAAAAAAATATTTAATTAGAATATATGAAAATTTATTAGATGGTTCTGAACATTTCGCTCTCATAAAGGGAAAAATAAGAAAAGGTATAGTTCCACGTGTTAGAGTTATTTCTTCAAACGTTGTTCAAAATTACTTGTTAAATCAAAATTTACCTAATTCCTTTAACAACACACTGAATCATTTCAAAAAATATAGTAATTGTGTTCTTATATTTATAAGAGATACTAATTTAAAATCTGTTACTCAAACTTTACGTGACTATAAAAGCAAAGGATTTTATAAAAAAGGAAAGGATAAACTAATTAAGAATTATGGTATAGGAGCACAAATTATTAAATCTTTACAGATAAAAAAAATGATATTAGTAACTAGATCTAGAAAGAAAGTAGTTGGTTTAGATGGCTATGGAATTAAAATAACTAAGCAAGAAATAATTAAATGAAAAAAATATTGATCGTTCACGCAAAATATTACAACGATATCTCCAAACGTTTGTCTGCTTCTGCTATTGAAGTTTTAAGAAAAGAAAAAATTAAAAAATGGGATTTAATAGAAGTGCCCGGTGTTTTTGAAATACCTGTAGTAATTTCTAAAAACATAAAAAAATATGATGGATTTATCGCTCTAGGATGCGTTATTAAAGGTGAAACACCTCACTTTGATTTTATTTCTCAAGCTGTTACTAACGCAATAATGAAATTGTCCATTGATTATAAAAAACCTATAGGAAACGGTATAATAACCTGTTTAACTAAAAAACAAGCTTATGAAAGAAAAGAAAAGGGTGGTGAGTCAGCAAAAGCTGTTATCTCAGTTTTATACTTATGACCTTGCAATTTAGTCCTAAAAATAATCCAAGAGTAATAGTAATACAGAAAATTTATGGAAAAATTATAAATAAGGACGAAAATCTAACTTTTCCAAAACATAGATTTAAAAAATTTATTAAAGATATTGTCAATGGCACCATTGAAAGAGACGATGTAATTAAGGATGAAATTTCAAATCACCTTAATTCAGATCTTGATTTAAAAAAATTAGATAAAGTATTTCAAGTTATTGTTAAATGTGCAATATTTGAATTCTTATACAAACCAAAAATATCTTCAAAAATTATTATAAATGAATATCTTAAAGCATCTAACTTTTTTATAGAGGAACAACAAACAAAATATTTAAATGCTCTATTAGATAAGATTTCAAAAAAATTAAGAAATTCTAATGGATGAATTTAAATTAATAAAAAATTATTTTTATAAACTATCAAGAAACAATCCAGGAGCAAAAAATTTAAACGATGATGTTTTTTATGATAAAAAAAATAAACTAGTTATTTCAGTTGATACCTATAATGAAGGAATTCATTTTCCAAATTTTGAAAATCCAAAATTAATTATTAAAAAAATACTAAGATCTTCAATTTCTGATTTAATAGCAAAAGGTGTTAAACCAAAATATTATTTTATCTCTGGAACAGGAAATAAAAAAAATTTTACAAGAAAAAATTTAAGTTTAATCTCAAAATCATTAAAAGAAGAACAAAAAAAATACGATATTAAACTTTCAGGTGGTGACACAACTAATTCTAATAAAGTATCTTTTTCTATTACGTGCGTTGGTTTCTCTAATAAAATTATTGAGAGAAATAAAGCTAAATTAAATGATGATATATATGTTACAGGAAATATTGGCGATAGTTTTCTTGGCTTAAAAATAATTAAAAAAAAAATTAAACTAAAATCATATTTTAATAAATATTTTATTGAACAGTTTTATTGTCCATCATTACCTTTTAAACTTATTAAAGAAATTCACAAATTTGCAAATACCTCAATTGATATTTCTGATGGATTAATTGCAGATATAAAAAAGCTTATCAATAATCAATATTTATCTTTTGAAATTAATTTAAATAAAGTTCCTATTTCAAAAAATTTAAATTTTTATCTAAAAGACAATAATAAAAAAAGAACTAATTATTTGTTTAATGGTGATGATTATCAAATATTATTTACGGCATCCAAAAAAAAAAGAAAATTTATTAAATCAGTTAGTAAAAGACTGAATCAAAAATTAACCATAATTGGCAAGATAAATAGTGGTCGTCAAAAAAATTTAGTTGAATTAGACAATAAATCTCAAAATTTGTTCAAAATTAAAGGTTATTCGCATAAGTTTTAATAAGTTAAAGATTGCCTTTTATTCTTTTTTTTGTAATGTCCGATTTTTAATATTTACTAATTAACTAACAA
>MDTA01103082.1_pt1 | contig 12751 bp, 11 predicted proteins | sample 811151 | NCBI WGS metagenome assembly MDTA01 (sample SAMN05326648, study PRJNA326480) | marine metagenome | isolation source: seawater | place: Indian Ocean: South | collected 2010
ATCGAAAATAAAAAGATGCCTTTCATTGTAGTTGTTGTTGATGAGATGGCTGACTTGATGATGGTTGCAGGAAAGGAAATTGAGCACGCGATTCAAAGACTGTCACAAATGGCAAGAGCAGCCGGTATCCATTTAATTATGGCCACACAAAGACCAAGTGTTGATGTGATTACAGGAACAATTAAGGCTAATTTTCCAAGCAGAATTAGTTTTCAAGTAAGCTCGAAGTTCGACAGTCGCACAATCTTAGGTGATGAAGGAGCTGAGAGACTATTGGGCAAAGGTGATATGTTAATGATGACTGCTGGTGGGATTACATCAAGAATACACGGTCCGTTTATTTCAGATCAAGAGATAGAAAACATTGTTAGCGCACTTCGAAAACAAGGAAACCCTGAGTATGACGAGGAAATATTAAAAGAAGAAGAAATTGACAATGATCTCGGTTTAGTCTCAGAAGATGATCACGATAATTTGCTGCAAGACTCTCTGGATATTATAAAAAAAGAAGGTAAAGCATCTACAAGCCTGTTACAAAGAAAGCTACAGATAGGATATAATCGTGCTGCAAGAATTATGGATCAACTTGAAGAAAGCGGATATATAAGTGCTGCAAATCATGTAGGTAAAAGGGAAATTAATTTTGAAAAGTTTAATTCCTCATGAAGCCATTAATTTTAACGATCTTCCTATTTTTTTTTATTGTCAAGAATTCTTCATCTAATCCAATTATTGCAAGCATAGAAAATAATTGGAATGAAATAAAATCGATGTCAGGTCAGTTCGAACAAATTGATCAGGATGGAAATATCTTTAACGGACAATTTTTTTTTTTAAAACCTTTTCAATCAAAGTTCAAATATGAGGGTAGAGAAGAGGACATAATCACTAATAAAAGTTTGATGGTAGTGGTGGATAAAGAAGGGCATCAAATTGATAGCTTTCCGATTGGCAACAATATCTTGAAAAAACTTTTATCAGAAAATATTCTAATAGAGAGTGAATTCGATATCATATCCTTGACGGATGAAAAAAATTTTTACCATTTATTACTTAAAGTTAAGGACAATAAATCTGATGATCAAATCAAATTTGTATTTGATCGACAATCTCTAGATCTAAAAAAATGGGAAATTTTTGACGAATTTGGCAATAAAACTGTTTTTAAGTTTACAAAAATAAAAAAAAATATATTTATTAGTCAGAATTTATTCGTGGTTAGATATAACTAAACCACAGGCAGGTTTTATAAAATATTTCAATAGCAATGACGGTTGGTTCTAACAGTGAACTTAAGCAGTGGCTTGAGTCAAACAAAATTTCTGAGGTCGAATGTATTTTTCCTGATATGGCTGGTTCCTCAAAAGGAAAAATTCTTCCTGTTCAAAGATTTTTAAAATCATTGGAAGATCAAGGCCTCAAACTTGCAGACTCAGTTTTTGGTCAAACCGTTTCTGGTAAATGGGTGTATGAAAGTGAAGTGATAGATTATGTTGAGGAAGATTTATTTATGTCTCCTGACTTATCAACCTTAAGAAAAATTCCTTGGAATAAGGAACCAACAGCACAAATTATTTGTGATCTTAAATATGGCACCGGTGAAGCATCAGAAATTGCACCGCGCCAGGTTTTAATCAATGTTATTGAATTATTAAAAGAAGATAATTTAAAAGCAATTGTTGCACCTGAGTTAGAATTTTATTTATGTGAGCAAAATCTTGATCCTGATTTACCTCTTAAAACACCAGTGGGAAAGTCTGGTCGTAGGGAAACTGGCAGCCGTGTATTTGGAATTGACGCAGTAAATGAGTTTGATGCTTTAACTGATGATATTTACGATTATTGCGAATTAATGGATATAGGCGTGGATACACTGGTGCATGAGTCTGGCCCATCTCAAATCGAGATAAATTTAAATCATGGTGATCCTCTGGCTCTTGCTGACCAAGCCTTTATGTTTAAAAGAGCAGTACGGCAAGTGGCATTGAAGCATGGAATTCATGCGACATTTATGGCCAAGCCATATCAAGGTCAGCCTGGAAGTTCAATGCATATTCACCAAAATCTAGTTTCAACCCAAACAAATAAAAATCTCTTTAGCGATCAAGAAGGAAATAATTCCAAAGAATTTTTGCATTATATAGGAGGTCTTCAAACATATTTACCAGATGCAATGCTTTTATTTGCACCATACGTTAATTCATACAGACGATTCGTCATTGATGCATCAGCTCCAATTAATACACATTGGGGTATCGAAAATAGAACAGTTGCCTTTAGGGTTCCCACATCATTACCTGAGTCTAGAAGAATAGAAAACCGAATACCTGGTGCAGATACGAATCCATACCTTGCTCTTGCCGCATCACTAGCTTGCGGATATTTAGGCTTAAAAGAGAAATTAGAGCCAGAAAAACCTACTGCAGGTGATGCGTTTGAAAGAAGGCATAATATTCCTAAATACCTTCCTGACGCTCTAAAAAGACTTAAAGTTAGTAACGAATTATCAGAAACTTTAGGAAAAGATTTTATAACTCTTTTCACTGAAATTAAACAAACAGAACACGATGCATACCAAAATGTAATAAGTGCTTGGGAAAGAGAGCACTTATTATTGAATGTTTAATATCATAAAATTTTTTTATTTAAAAAATATCCTTTGTTTTCTTCAAATATAATTAAGTTTCTTAATAAAAGTATTTTATCAATCTTTTTTCTAAGGGAATAAATATGTGTTTCAAGAGTATGAGTATCAATCTTGTCGTCATAGCTCCAAACCTTTTTTAATAACATCTTTTTTGATTGGTAAGTACTGCTATCCAGAAGACACTGAAATATTTGGGCTTCCTTCTCAGTGAATCTCAAAGATGAGTCTTTATTAGATAGAACTCTCATTTTTGGATCATATGAAAAAGAACTAAATTTTAATTTTCTATCTTGTTGAATACTGTCTTGCTTTATCAAGTTAATAATTTGTGTAAAGAATTCAGAAATCTTAAAAGGAGTCTCTGTAATAAAAATTTCATTATTGTTAACATTTTGGATAACATTTTTATCAGTTGTTTTTATGAGAAAAATTTTTTTTGATTTACTAAGCATATGAATATTTTTTTCAAAATAAATATCGTCTGCTATGAGAATTCTAAATGACTCATCCGATTTATTATTTTTTAATGAAAATTCTATTTTGTTATCAGAAAATGAATTAATATTGCTGAGAATTTCATTTAAATATGAAAATAATTGCGTGTTCTGTATAAAAATCGGAATAGTTGTTTTTTCCATAAATTACTGCCTATAATAAAGAATATGAAACTATTAGTAAAAAATAATTTTTTATATGTGGGTGAAAAATCTTTTCAATGTTCTGTTGGTCTAAACGGTTTATCAGCCGTTAAATATGAAGGTGACCGGTGTACTCCTTTGGGGGAGTTTAAATTCAAAAGTGTTTATTATCGCGAAGATAAAATAGGAAAATTAGATTTTTTATTACCGTCTCATGTCATTTTGAAAAATGATGGTTGGTGTGATGATCCAAAAAGTATTCACTATAATAAACATATTTCATTTCCATTTGAGGAAAGCGCGGAACATTTATACAGAAATGACGATATTTATGATGTCGTTTATATAATTGATTACAATACTAATCCAATAATACCTGGAAAAGGAAGCGCAATCTTTCTGCACATATGTGACTCAAATTTTAAAGGTACAGAGGGGTGTGTAGCGATTAAAAAGAAAGACATGATGAAGCTTATAAAAATAATTAATACAGAAACAAAAATAATAATAAGCAATTAGTGACGTGGTCCAAAAATATTTGTACCGATACGGATATGTGTAGACCCACATTTTATTGCTTCTTCATAATCACCTGACATCCCCATACTCAAACAATCTAGATTAAAGTTTGTTGACAAAGCCTTGAGTTCCTTGAAATGTTTCGATGGTTTTTCATTACTTGGCGGAATACACATTAATCCAATAATATTTATTTCAAAGTTAATAAGACATTCATTTATAAATTGGTCAGCATCGGTTAATAATACTCCAGATTTTTGTGGTTCGTTGCCAGTATTGATTTGAATAAAATACTCTCTTTTTAAATTGCTAAGTTTTTCAATATCATTAAATTTTCTGACAATTTTTATACGATCAAGCGAGTGAATTACATCACAAGATTCGTGTATTGCAGATGTTTTTCTACTTTGAATACTGCCAATAAAATGAAGTCTAGTTGATGGTTTCGTCTTCTTAATTTCGCTCCATTTTTCATCTACTTCTTGTATTTTGTTTTCTCCAAACGATAAGTGATTTTGATCTATCACTTTCATAATTTCCTTAGAAGATTTGGTCTTACTAACTGCTATTAATTCAATTTGTGAAATATCTCGATTTGCAGAATTAACTGCATTTTTAAACTGCCCTAAAAAATCTTTATATTTAGTCATAAAGTGAATAAAAAAAACGCCTTGCACATGATGCAAGGCGTTTTAGTAAAGTATAAAACTTCAGTTGATTAGAAACCAACTACATACATGAAGTTCCATTCGTCTGTATCACCAGTATTGGTGTTAGCTACGTCAGTTTCGGTATAATCAAGACCGAAAGATGCAGCACCCATACCTTTTGATAGAGAAACTCTCATGTAGTCAACGTCAGTTGCTAAATCAGCATCAGCGAATGTTACACCAACATTCATGCCCATTGCTGAAGTACCAACACCCATTTGAGTCTCTTCACCACCGTTATCGCCATCATACATAGCGTAACCAAGATCAAGACCTGCTATAGAATAGCTTGCAGTCATGAAACTTGGATCGGTGTCAGCTGTTGAACCTTTGTTATCAATTTGAGAAACACCACCTTTTAGTGTTAATCCCATGATTGAAGTACTTGCAGCGTAAGACATTGTAGCCTCACGTCCTTCAGTAGAGTCTGTACCTCTTATTCTAGTATAAGAAGAGTTGTGCGCTGTCGCACAATCTTGACCTGCTGGTATAGCTTGTATTGTACCACCAGTTGACATACATGCACCTGCTGTAGAAGCAGTACTATCAGTTTCCATACCTCTAGAAATAGCGAATGTTACGCCACCCATAGAGTTTTTATAACCGATTGAGTTTCCAGATGCTGCATCACCATCAACATAGTTAGCGTTTAATGCTGAAGCACATGCATTTAGTGAGAAACAAGCTGGAGATCCGTCCATGCCATCAACCGCAGAGTCAACACCGTTACCAAGCTGGATAGTACCCATGCCAGTATCGAAGTTTACATCGGTTTTTAGGCCAGCAGCTGTCAGAGACATTGCTACAGATACACCCATACCGTTATCCATTGAGTCACTGTACGATACATAGACTGAGTTAGTAGAGAATGTATGTGTTACCCCACCGTCTGAGTCTTTTACCGTACCAGCGTATAAACCGCTAATAGACATTTCAGCATGAGCCGCACTTGCAGCCATAACCGATGCCAAAGCAGTTGCGCCGATTAGTTTTGATCTATTCATAATAATTTCCTTTCATATGATAATTGATCATAGTTAAATTTAACTGAGTATGGTTTTACCAAAAAAATGACTAAAATCTAAGAAAATAATATATATGCAACATTTTATTATTAGATTGTGTTATATATGCAACATTGGATATATATTGAAAAAATAGGGAAAATGCGGTAATTGATGAACTTAATCAATTTTTTATTATTTCATGAGTAAAAATTATAAAAATACGAAAATATTCCTATTTATGTTCATTTTTATGGTTTTTCTTGCATCTTGTGCCCAATTGCAAGAAATGTCAGAAGATCCAGAGGAATACTCTTCTCAAAGACAAAAAGTCATGACTAAGCAGGTCGAAAAAAGGGACATGAATCTTCCTGAAGGTAGTACAATCTTAGATGACGACTCCGCGTTTAATTTGGGTAATATTTTTGACGGCTTCTCGGGTCAGAACGACACTGCCTACAAAGTAAATTCAATTGTTTTTGACGTTGCTTTAGATCAAGTTTCGTTTATGCCGTTAGCGTCAGTAGATTCGATCGCTGGCATAATAGTTACGGACTGGTATAGCCTTTCTGATGGGAACAGTAGAGTTAAAATTAATATAAGAATTGAGAGCCAGGATTTGACAGATGAAAGTATTACGGTTTCACTATTTACTCAGTCACTTGAAAACAACAGGTGGATTGATAATGGTATTAACACTGAACAGAGTCTTAAAATAAAAAAAAGTATCTTATCAAAAGCCAGTTCATTAAAAATAGCATCAGAGCTGTAATAGCTCCTGATCATAAGTAAATGCCTGTAAAGTATAATCATAAAATTATTGAACAAAAATGGCAAAAACATTGGGAAGCAGAAAAGCTATTTGAATCAAAAGTTTCCAATGAAAAACAAAAATACTATATCCTTGAAATGTTTCCGTACCCATCAGGCAAGATTCACATGGGTCACGTCAGAAATTATACATTGGGAGATGTAATAGCTCGATATAAAAGAGCCAGAGGTTTTAATGTTATGCATCCGATGGGGTGGGACGCATTTGGACTGCCAGCTGAAAATGCAGCAATTGAAAATCAAACTTCACCAAAAGAATGGACTTATAAAAACATCGACACAATGAAAAATCAATTAAAGCAAATGGGTCTTTCAATTGATTGGTCAAGGGAATTGGCAACTTGTGATGAAATTTATTATCATCAACAACAAAAATTATTTTTGAAATTTTATCGTGAAAATCTTATTTATAAAAAAGAGTCACTTGTTAACTGGGATCCGGTCGAAAATACAGTATTAGCTAACGAACAAGTAATTGATGGAAAAGGTTGGCGATCAGGTGCTGATGTTGAGCAAAAAAAATTATCTCAATGGTTTTTTAAAATTACTGATTATGCTGAAACGCTTTTGGATAGTCTTGAAAAAATGCCAGGTTGGCCAGACAAAGTTAAGACAATGCAAAGTAACTGGATTGGTAAATCTCATGGCTGTGAAATAGATTTTGAAATTAAATGTGAGAGTAAGTTATTTAATAAAAGAAAAGTAAAAATATTTACCACTAGACCCGATACCATATTTGGCGCAACATTTTGTGCTATCTCACCTTTCCATCCTTTGGTTGACGAAATGATGGAGGTTGATGATATATTGGAAAAGCAAATAAGCCATATGAGGTCTCAAAAAATAAGTGAGGAAACAATAGCAAAAAATGAGAAAATCGGACTAAAAACAAGCTTATCAATCAAACATCCATTTATAAAAAACAAGCTGCTACCCGTATACATAGCTAATTTTATTCTAATGGATTATGGATCAGGCGCAATATACGGATGTCCTGCACACGATCAAAGGGATTTAGATTTCGCAATTAAATATGAACTTGAAATTATTCAGGTTATCGAACCAGGTGATAATGCTCACTTTGATAATAAAATGGCATATGTTGGTGATGGTAAGTTAATTAATTCAGAATTTTTGAATGGATTATCTATAGAAGATGCAAAAAGAAAAGTTATAGAAGAAATAAAAAATTTGGGGATGGGCAATCAGACAACAAATTACCGATTGCGAGACTGGGGAATTTCGCGCCAACGGTACTGGGGTTGTCCAATTCCAATTATGTATAGGGAAGATGGACAAGTAATTGAAGTTCCTGAAAATCAGCTTCCTGTAAAACTGCCTGATGATATTGACTTAAGTGCTCATGGTAATCCACTTGAAAATCATCCAACCTGGAAATATACAAAATGTCCTGTAACAGGAATGAAGGCAATAAGAGAAACAGACACGCTCGATACATTTGTTGACTCAGCTTGGTACTTCTTAAGATTTTGTTCACCAAAAGATAAAAAAAATGCATTTGATAATGATGAAGTTGGTTACTGGATGCCAGTTGATCAATATGTGGGGGGCGTTGAGCACGCAATACTACACCTGCTCTACTCAAGATTTTTTACTAAAGCTCTAAATATAAAAAAAATAAGCGAACCATTCGACAGCCTTTTTACACAAGGCATGGTCTGTCACAACACTTATCAAAATGAAAATAAGGAGTGGGTATTTCCCAATGATGTAGAGAAAAAAGAAAACAATTTAATTCAAATATCCACCGGAAAAAAAGTGATTGAAGGTGCAATAGAGTCAATGTCAAAATCAAAGAAAAACGTAATAGATCCTGAGTCAATTATTAGCGTTTATGGTGCAGATTCTGCCAGATGGTTCATGCTTTCCGATAGCCCTCCTGAAAAAGATATTAATTGGTCTGAGTCCGGTATTAATGGCGCCTGGAAAATTTGTCAAAAAATTTGGCATATAGTTGAGAGTAACCAAGAGCACCTCAAGGAAGGTGAGCAGAAAAAAATTGAAAATTATACGGGCAAGTCACTGGAATTAATAAAAGTGGTTCATCAAAATTTAAATAGCATTACGCAAAGCATTGAAAGATTTCAAATGAATGTAGCCATAGCAAAAGTATTTGAAATTGTTAACAAAATTTCAAAATTTGAAGTAAGCGATAAAATGGAAAAACAAGCATTAATAGAAACCTTGAAGATTCTTATCAGAGTTATTGAGCCGATGGTGCCCCACTTAGCTGAGGAATGCTGGACATTTATTAATAGCACATCATCAATATCGAATGTGCCTTGGCCTGAGGTCAATGAGTCATATTTAGTAGACGACAAAGTAGTCGTTGTAATTCAGATAAATGGCAAAAGACGCGGTGAATTGTTAATGCCAAGAGACTCAACAGAGGATGAGGTGTATAAAAATATTGAAAATATTAAGAATATAAAAGATGCACTGAAACAAAGAAATATTATAAAATCTATTTATGTTACGAACAAAATTTTAAATATTGTTGTTAGTTAATGAATAGACACGAGAGAAGAAAACAAAAAAAAAATCAATTAACAAATAGTTTTCATAAAAATTTACTTAAAGCAATTCAGTTTCACTCAAATAAAAAATATGATGAGGCCTTTAACCTCTATATCGATTTAAATAAAAAAGATCCTAATAATTATGATGTCCTAAGACATTTAGGAATCCTTTTTCAAGATCAAGGGGATAATGAAAAGGCATATGAGTATTTTTTAAAATCAGTCAAAATAAATTCTAATGGATTCGAAGCGTTAAATAACCTCGGAACAATTCATGCCGCCAATAAGAATTATGAATTAGCTATAAAATGTTTTGAGAGATCTCTGAATATAAATATGAATTACATACCAACAATCAACAATTTGGCTAATATTTATCATAAAATAAATTATCCACGTCAGTCGCTTGAATATTCATTAAGAGCATTGAAACTGCAACCAGAAAATCCTTATACAAAAAACCAGCACGCTAAGGCACTTGTTATTAATAATAAACCAGAAGAAGCAATTGAGATTCTAAAAGAATTAAATGCGAAATATCCTGACGTTGATGACTATAAATATAATTTAGCTTCAGCGTACAGAGAGATGGGAGAATTTGAAAAAGCAAATAAAATTACAGTTGATGGATTTAAGCGAAATTATAAAATGCTCGCCTATTTGACTGCATACACCGCTGATAAAAAAAATAAATTGGATCCTGAGCACTTAGCTTATTATAATGAGCAACTAGATAATGACGAAGTGAGTAATGATGATAAAGTAATCATAGCACACTCTCTGTTCGGATATTTTAAAAATCAAAAAAATTTCAATAAAGCAGGAGAATATTTGTCACGTGGCAATAAAATACAATATTCGATGAAAGAATTTGATCTAAAACGTGAAGAAAAGTTTTTGGAAAAAATTGAAAATCTATTTAGTAAAAAAAGAAAATTTAAAATAGAAAATAGTAAAAGTAAGGGCATTCCGATCTTTATTTGTGGGATGCCTAGATCAGGAACAACATTATGCGAGCAAATTTTATCATCACACTCAAATGTTGTCGGCGCAGGAGAATTAGCTTATTTAGCTGAAGCCTCAGGTATTAAAAAAATAATTAGCCCTTCAGATCGTGAAATTGAAAACCTTGAAAATACAATAAATGATAATGAAAAATTAATGAGTGCCCGTAATGAATATTTAGCTTTATTAAAATCTCATAATAAGAATAACGTTAGGTATATTTGTGATAAGATGCCGCACAATTTTATTCTTATTGGATTAATTAAGTTAATCCTTCCTGAGTCCAAGATCATTTATTGTAAGAGAGATCCAATTGATAACTGTTTCTCATTATACTCGCACAAATTTATGGAAATGTCCCATCAGTATTCTTATAATCAAAAAATATTGGCGCAGTACTATTTTTTACATAACAAACTGATGAACTTTTGGCTTAATAAGTTCAAGAATGAAATTTTTGTTCTCGATAATGAGAAGCTTGTGAATAATCAGGAAAAAATATCGCGTGATATTATTGATTATTGTGATTTAAAATGGGAAAAAGAATGCCTAGAATTTCATAAGAACAAAAGACAAGTGAGGACTGCAAGCATTGAACAAGTAAGAAAACCAATGAACAAAAAATCAATTGGCGCTTGGAAAAATTATTCAGATTTTTTACAAGATTTAGTTGAAAGCTTAAAAATATGATTATTAAAAACCTACTCACTATTTTATCAGTTTTATTTCTGGTTAGTTGTGGTTTTAAACCAATTTATAAGGTTGCTGAAACACAACAAGACTTGCTGGCTTTTGAAATTAGTTTTAATAACCCAAATCAAATTTCAAGTAATATAAAAGACGAAATAAACCAAATTTTAATTTCTGATAGAAAATCGAATTATAACATCAATATGACAGTTGAAGAAGATCGGGTTCCATTAATTATTAATACTAATGGTACGGTCGCTAAATATAGGGTGAGTGTAATCATTAGTTTTGTTTTGAGAGAAATAGAAAATAAAAACATCATTATCGAAGATTCTGTAAGAGGTCATGCACAATATGATGTAACTAGTTCTGAGATTGACAATGAAGATAAAAGAATACAGATGGTAAGTTCAGCAACAAACGATGCGATGCAGATTATGATGTCCAAAATTCTGAGCAGCATTTCAGCAAATAATGATTATTAAAGAACATCAATTAAATAAAACCATTGATAATAATAGTGAATTAATTGGCATTTTAATTTATGGCCCGAATGAGGGGTTAATTAATGAGAAAATAAAAAACATAATTTCATCACAAAATGACTACGACATTATAAGTGTTACAGGAAAAGATTTAGATAGTGATGAATTCTTTCTCGATCAGGCATTAGGCAATATTTCTTTGTTTGGAACAACAAAAATTCTATTAATTGAAAATTTAAAGGATAAATACATAAATCAGATAAGTGAAATTGATTTAAAAAAAATCGAAAATACAATACTTATAATTAAATCAGGTATCTTACCAAAATCATCTAAGCTAAGAAAATATTTTGAGAGCCATGATAAATTTGCATCATTGGCTTGTTATGAAGATGATATTAGGGCACTGATGAAAACAATCGAGCTTTTTTCAAAAGAAAACTCAATAATATTTAACAGAGAAATAAAGGATTATTTACTACAGACTCTTAGTATAGACAGGATGGTAAATGTTCAAGAGCTAGAGAAAATAAAATTACTTTATGGAAACAGTTCTGAGAAGCCTGAGTTAGAAAAAATAAAAATTGTTTTAAACGACTCTAGCTCATTAAATTTAAATAAAATAAATGAGGCTGTAATGTTTGGAAAGCCAAATAAGAGTTCAAAAATAATTTTCAAGCTTTTTTCTGATGGAACAAATCCAGTAGCGATAATAAGAAGTTTAATAAATTATATAAAGCGATTAGAATCGACGATAATTGAACTAAAAAAAGGTAATAGTTTTGATGACTCTATTAGATCGCTAAAGCCGGCAATTTTCTGGAAAGACAAGGAAAATTTTCAAATACATTGTAGAAAATGGCCACTAAGTAAAATTAGTGAACTTATAGATATGCTTACAGAGGCGGAAGTAAATTGTAAATTAGAAAGTAAAATATCAAGATTCATATGTGAAAGAACAGTATTAAATATTGCTTATCAGGGACGAAAATATTTTTGATATTAAGATTTGAGTTTTGTTGTAACCATTTCTAATTGATCGAGAGATTGATACTCTATTTTAATTGAACCTCCTTTTTTTCCTCTGTGATCTATCGAAACATTTAGCCCAAGCTTCGCGGTTAAATTGTTTTCTAAATCAACAGTATCTGGGTCTTTTAATTTTATTTTCCTTACTCTGGGTTTTCTTTGTTTTGCTAGATCTTCAGCGGCTCTAACGCTTAAATTTTCGCTAACAATTTTTTCTGCGAGCTGCTCTGGAAAAGCACTATTCATAATTGCTCTAGCATGTCCAGATGAAATTTTACCTTCAGAAATCATATCTTGAATTGACTGCGGTAAACCAAGCAGTCTAATTATGTTAGCAATATGACTTCTGCTCTTGCCTACAATTTCTGATAATGCTTCTTGCGTGTGACCGTGATTTTCAATTAATCTTTTATATCCCGCAGCCTCTTCAATTGGTGATAAATCAGAACGTTGAACATTTTCAATAATTGCGATTTCCAAAGCTTCAACATCATCTATTTGTCTTACAACTGCGGGAACTTCGTGAAGTTGTGCAATTTGGGCTGCTCGCCATCTTCTCTCGCCTGCAACGATTTCATATGTTCCAGACTCTGTTGGTGAAGGTCTCACTAATATTGGTTGCACTAGTCCTTTTGATTTTATTGACTCCGCTA
>MDTA01140542.1_pt1 | contig 12751 bp, 16 predicted proteins | sample 811151 | NCBI WGS metagenome assembly MDTA01 (sample SAMN05326648, study PRJNA326480) | marine metagenome | isolation source: seawater | place: Indian Ocean: South | collected 2010
CCATATTCATGAATTGTTGTGATTAATCCTTGTTGAAAGTCCATTTGCTATTTGATGTGCAGAATAGTAGTAATAACTTCGATGATTTATTCAAAGTAATGAAAAATGATTTAGATAGATTTAAGCTCAAAGAACTATTGGATCTAATCTACCATGCTAACAATAGCGAAGAAATTAATTTAGTTTTTTCTCAGTTATTAAAGATACTTGATGAATGTAATATTCAATCTGAAAATAATATTGCAAAAAATATAATTCCATGGAATCAAACTCATTCTGTACTTATAACTTATGCAGACTCAGTGCAAAAGAAAGGTGAGCCAACTCTTGTTACTTTAAGAATAATTTTAGAGGAGTATTTTAAAGAATTATCTAAGGTTATCCATATTCTGCCATTTTTAAAATCAACAAGTGATGGTGGATTTGCAGTGTCAAGTCATAAATTATTAGATGAAAAATTTGGTAACTGGGATGATTTGAAAAGATTAGCCAAAAAGAACATTTTGATGGCTGATATTGTTCTAAATCATGTTTCTTCCTCACATCCATGGGTACAACAATTTATAAAAGGCCAAGAACCTGGTCTCTCAAATATATTTGCTCCCTCAAAAGATTTAAATTGGTCTAATGTAATTAGACCACGAAATAGTTCCTTATTCACGCAAATTAATACTAATGAAGGTCCTAAGCAAGTTTGGACTACCTTCGGATCTGATCAAGTTGATTTAAATTGGCAGAATCCCAAAATGCTTTTGGAATTTCTAAATTTACTCATAAAATATATAAATAATGGAATAAAGTGGTTCAGATTAGATGCTGTAGGTTTTATTTGGAAAGAATCTGGTACAACCTGCTTACATCTTCCTCAAGCTCATCTAATTGTTAAGGTTTTGAGAATTAAAGTTTCTAATCTTTTAAAAGATGGTGTTTTAATAACTGAAACAAATGTTCCTCAAAAGGAAAATCTTTCATATCTTGAGTCTGGAGATGAAGCCCATATGGCTTACAATTTTCCTCTCCCACCTCTCTTATTAGAGGCGGTTATGACTTCTCGTGCGGATATTTTAAATTCTTGGATTTTTAACTGGCCAAAATTATCACCTAATACTACACTTTTCAACTTTTCAGCTTCACATGATGGTGTCGGTTTAAGACCATTAGAAGGTCTAATGAGTGATGAAAGAATAAAAGAACTTCTAATTAATTGTGAAAAGAGAGGCGGACTTGTAAGTCATAGAAGATTATCTAATGGAGCAGATAAACCTTATGAATTAAATATCAGTTGGTGGAGTGCAATGGAAGATTCAGGGAGAGATACTAAACGCTTTCAACAACAAAGATTTATCTTATCGCAGCTTCTTGTTATAGCTCTGAAGGGTGTTCCAGCCTTCTATCTTCCAGCCTTATTAGCTTCAGATAATGATATAAAAAGATTTTCATTTACGGGAGAAAGGCGAGACCTTAATCGTGAAAAATTTGATTTTGATAATTTGCTAATTCAGCTTAATGATATGAACTCTAATGCAAACAAAAACTTAAAAACTTTATCAAATGCTATGAAGATAAGATCTAAACTCCTGGCGTTTCATCCATCTTCAGAAATGAAATGTTTAACTAATTATCGGCCTGATGTTGTTGTAATACAAAGAGGTATTGAAAGTAATTTAATTTTCGCAATACATAATATTACCGATAGCAAATTAAATTATTCTATTAAAGATAATTGTATAGATTTTTTATCAGAAGATAGAATTAGTTTTATAGATTATCTATCTGGGAAAATATATAATAATTTAAATTTTGTTCTTGAACCTTTTCAAGTCTTATGGATAGGATTACATAAAAATGATTAAAAATTCATCGATATGGGTGGTATCTGATGTCGATGGGACATTGATGGATCATGGTTATGATTTATCACCTGCTAAAGATACAATCAAATTTCTAAAGGAATTAAAAATACCAGTAATTTTATGTACAAGCAAAACTGCTGCTGAAGTTAAAATCATTAGAGAGGATCTTAATCTAAATGATCCATACATAGTTGAAAATGGTGCTGCAATTCATGGTGAATATTCTGATGGTAAAGAATGGGAAATAATACTGGGTGATAGCTACGAATCATTAGAAAAAGTTTTAGATAAACTTTCTTTGAGAATTAATTATAATTTAAAGCCTTTAAATACACTTACGGATGAGGAGGCTACTAATTTAACAGGTCTAACAGGAGAATCTTTAACACTTATGAGAGATAGACATTGGAGTATGCCTTTTTTAAATCCACCAGAATATCTAGAGGGGGAGTTAATCAAATATTGTGAAAGATATAATGTCGATATATTCAGAGGAAATAGGATGAGCCACCTTCTCTCGAAAAATTCTAATAAAGGTAAGGCTATCAAAAGGCTTATGAATAATTCAAATAATTCTAATTTAAAGATTATTGGTCTTGGTGATTCACCAAATGATTTACCACTTTTGCAAAAATCAGATATTAAAGTTGTAATCTCAGGAGTTAAAGGACCAAATCAAAGACTTTTAAATAATTTAAATGGAATAAATTATAGAATTTCTAAGAAACCACATGGATACGGATGGAAAGAAGAGGTTTTAAAAGCAATTTCAGATTTATTAAGATAACTTTTATAAAATGAACTTCAAAGAAATAGAATTCCCTTATGAGCCTTTTGAAGAATTAATTAAAAGTATTACAGGGCAAAAACTAAATGAATGGATAAAATTTTGGGAAAAAGAAAAAGAAATATTTGCTACCATATCAGAATTTTATGGAAAGAATTTTAAACAAGATTGGCTCTGGGGACTTATTTTGCCTCTCTTTTCAGATATTTATTTTTTAAAAAAATACTCATCTAAAAAAATTGTTATTGGATTATCGGCTTTACCTGGAACAGGGAAGACAACACTTGGATTATTGATTGAGAAGATTTCAATAAAAATGAATATTAAATTAACAGTAGTTTCAATGGATGATTATTATTTGCCATTTGATGAGATGAATATAGCTATTAAGAACAATCCTTGGAATGTATCAAGAGGTTTTCCAGGCAGTCATTCAACAAATCTTATTGAAGAGAGTATTCTAGAATGGAAAAATACAGGTAGATTCAAACATCCTGTTTTCGATAAATCATTAAGAAATGGCTTAGGAGATCGGACTGGTTGGAGGATAACTTTCCCTGAGATTATTCTTTTAGAGGGATGGTTTTTAGGTGTAAAACCTTTAACCACCAAAAATGTATTTCTAGATGAAGTTGAACCACCTCTTTTTTCTAATGAAATAGCTTATAGATCCAAAATTCAAAATAATTTAGTTTTTTATTTTAAGACTTGGGAATTAATTGATAGGATTTGGCAAATAAAGCCAGAAAAATTCATATATATGAACAAATGGAAAGAAGATCAAGAAAAGGAAATGTTTAAGAAAAAAGGAAATGCCCTTCTAGACGAGGAATTATCAAATTTCCAGCGAATGTTAAATTGTTCGATACCTCAAACGAGTTTTAACGATATAGATATTAACTATAAGGTTGTGTTAAATGAAAATAGAGGGATAAATTGGGTAGGTTTAAAAATTTAATTAAATAATATGATTAATTAAATTCTATTGAATTGTTTGCGACTCAATATTTTTAACTTTAAGAGAATTTTATCTTGATATTATTCTATAAGTTAAGATAATTTTATATGTTTGAGTTTGCTTCTTTTTCAATTGGTGGTTTTGTTCCATCTGCAGCTATAGCAGGAGCATTACTTTTAGTTGGTCTAGCAGGTTTTTTTTATCTTGGCATTAAGGGTCCAACTGATTATTAATTTTCAATGATAATTAAACTCTTAAGTTGTATTGTGAAATAAAAAAAATATTTTATAATTTTAAATATGGAATTAACAACAGTTTTATTTTTATTTAGTTTTCCCTTTGTCTTACTAACAACCTATTTTGGGACTAAAAGTAATTTTTACGAAAGTGATAATTACAAAGGCGATGGTTGTGCTCATGACGTGAAAAGATAGATATATTAATTTTTACCTCCATATATGCATGTCCATTTGCCATCGAATTGCCATACGGGTTTATATATTTCTGTAGTTATTTTTTTGCCAGCTAATAAACATGTTTCTAAGTCTTTCATAGGCAGAGAATAGAGTGATGGACTTGTAATACCACTAACTTCAGGTCTCCCACTAGGTCCTTGCCTATATGTACCAATAACAAGCCAATAATCTGCTCGTAATGGATTCCCCACGATATTTAGTCCTAAAATAAAAAGAGATCTAATAATTAATTTGTTAAACATTTTTCTTTAAAAATTAATATAAAAAAATTTTATAAATTTTAATTCTTATACTAAGTGAGAATGGCTGAATAAAAACCTTCTTGAATTATTTTAAATATTTTATTTATGGCTTAATACAGGGATTTACTGAGTTTTTACCTATTAGTAGTAGTGCACATTTAAAAATATTATCTCAATTTTTCAGATTAGAAGATCCAGGCCCTTCATTATCAGCAATTATTCAAATTGGGAGTGTTGCAGCGCTTTTAATATTTTTTAAAAAGGATATTAACAAACTTATGAATAAAAACTTAAAAAATAATTTATTTATACATAGTAAATTTTTCGTATCTATTTTGGTAGGTACAATTCCACTTTTATTATTTGGAGCAATTTTTAAATTTATAATTCCCGATTTTTATAACTCATTTCTAAGATCAAATTTAATAATTGGTATAATTTCAATCTTTACTGGTTTATTGATGTATCAATCAGAATTAGTAAAAACTAAAAATTTTTCAATTGAAAAACATAAATCATTTAATATTTTTTTTATAGGCCTAGCTCAAGCTTTAGCAATTATTCCTGGAACTTCAAGATCAGGTATTACAATTACGGCAGCTATTCTTTTAGGTTGGAATAGAGTAGACGCAGCAAAATTTTCTTTTCTATTGGGGATACCTGCAATATCAATAACTGCTTTTGTTGAAATATTTAGCTCTTTAAATAATAATTTATTGATCTATTATGGTCCTCTTTTTATAGCTTTAATTAGCTCTTTTATTACTTCATTTTTGTCAATAAGTTTTTTGATAAGATATTTTTCTAATAAGGGTTTAAAAATATTTGTATATTATAAATTATTTTTTGGATTCCTTATTTTGCTCAGTGAATTTATTTTGAATAAAATCATTTAAATTTTATGTTAACCTTTAATTGCTTTTAGTTAATAAATGAATTTTTTTATATCTTTACAATTAGGCGAAGTTGAAGTTTCAAATTTAACTTTAGGAGTCTTAATTTTTTTCTCTTCGTTTACATTTTTAGCAGTTGGCATAAGCTCTTACAAACTTTATAAATCACTTATAAATAGCGAATCAAAAAATTAAAGTCGGAACGGCGGGATTTGAACCCACGACCCCCACTACCCCAAAGTGGTGCGCTACCAAACTGCGCTACGCCCCGCTACATAAGTAATGATAAATCTCTAAAATTGAATTTATCAAAATATTTGACTATTTTATAATTATCTTAATTAAAACTCTATTTATTAATTTTGAATTCAAAAAATTAAAATAATCGCAATTTAATTAAATAAATTATGATTTAAATTATTGGATCATTTGTTGATCGTAAAACACATTTATCAATTTCCCAATTAAAATTATCCCATATTTCATCTCTTAATTTAAAATTAGAACCTTTGAATTTTTCTAATTTAATTTTAGTTGGTGAGGCAGAACAATATTGTCTATTAGCTTTTATAGCAAGATATTGTTGATGATACTCTTCTGCATAAAAGTAATCTTTTATATTGTTAACCTCAGTTACGATAGTACCAAGGTTATTTTGTATTAGTAATTCTTGGTATTTACTTTGGCTATTAAGTATGATTTCATGATGACTTCTTTTAGTAAAATAAATAACTGATCTATATTGTGTTCCGTGGTCATTACCTTGTCTATTTTTCTGAGTAGGATCATGACATTCCCAGAACATTTTTAATAAGTCACTTATATCTATTATCCTATTATCCCAAATAACTTTTACAACTTCAGCATGTCCGGTATAGCCAGAACAAACATCATTATAATTTGGATTATTTAAAGTCCCTCCAGAATAACCAACTGAAGTAGTAATCACACCAGGAAGTTTCCAAAAACATTTTTCTGCTCCCCAAAAACAGCCGCAACCAAAATAGATTGAATCTTCTCCTTCTTGAGGTTCTTTATAAATATTGGTTTTAAGAATTCTATGTTGAAAGATATCTTCTTTACTCAAATTCTTTTTGTTTTTCTTATTAAAAAATTCGAACATTTAGTTTTATTTATAATTATAAATAATTTTATTTCTTTTTTAAAATTTTGAGAAAAGAAAAATTTTAATTTTTTCCTAAGTTACTTACAGCTAACTCTCTCTCCCATAGTTTTTTATATAATCCTTCTTGTTTTACGAGGTTTTTATGTATTCCTTCTTGAATAATCACTCCTTTATCCATGACTAAAACTCTATCGCATGTTGCAGCAACTGATAACTGATGGCTTATCATTATTATAGTTTTGTTTTTATTTTCTCTAATTTCTTTAATTATTAGGGATGCGGTTTTATTATCTACACTTGCTAATGCATCATCCATTACAATAATGGGTGAATTTATTAAAAGAGCCCTCCCTAAAGCTGTTCTTTGTCTTTGCCCCCCGCTAAGTGTTATTCCTCTCTCACCTACAACAGTATCAAATCCCATTGGGAAATTATTAATATCTTCAGTTAAACCAGCTTTATTAGCAGAATTTTTTACTAAATTAAATGAGGCTTGCGGTTCTCCAAATTTTAGATTTTCTGAAATTGTTGAAGTAAAAAGGAATGCTTCTTGAGGAACAATAGCTATATTTTTTCTTAAATATTTTAAATCTATATCTTTTATATCAATATCATCTATAAAAAGTTGATTATTAGGGATATCTATAGTCCTTCCTAATGCTTTAGCTAAAGTAGTTTTACCACAACCAACTGGTCCCACTATTGCTATAAGGTCGCCAGGAGAAATTGTAAGGTTTAATCCATCTAAGGCATTTACTTTTGAACCTTCATATTTAATTTTAAGATCTTTAGCGACAATCGAACCTTTAAATTCTTTATCAGGAACCCAACCATTCTTTTTATTTTTAATTTTTGGTTTGCTTTTAAATATTTCTTCAATTCTATCTAAACTTACTTGGCCTAATTGAAATGTATTTATTGTAAAACCTAATAATGCTGTAGGAAAAACTAATCTTTCAACATAGAGAATTAAAGCAACCAATCCACCTATTGTTATAAATCCATTTTGAAGTTGAGAACTTCCTATAAATAAAATTAATAAGAGAGAGATTGATGAAATGCCTTGAAGGAGAGGAAATAAAGTACTGGCTGTCCTCGCGAGGTTTATAGCAGCGTTTCTGTATGTTTTATTAAATATATTGAATTGATTAAACTCAGATTGTTCTTGAGCATATATTTTAATTGCACTTATTCCTGACAAATCTTCTTGAATTAAGTCACTTAATTTCGATAAGGCTTCTTGCTGTAAACGTCTTTGGTTTACCATTCGGCCTCCGAAAAGACCAACAATTCCAAGAATTACTGGGAATATCATTAATGAGGATATTGTTAGAGTCTTATTAATAGAAAACATCGATGGTATGGTTAATGTGTAAGCAAGAATAATATTGCATAAACTTAATACTGTAAAACCTAAAAGTCTTCTAATATTTTCTACATCACTTGTAGCTCTGGAAATGATATCTCCACTTCCTGTTTTTTGAATCCAATCTGGGTCTTGAATAAGAAGATGGTCAAAAAGCTTTTGTCTTAAATTTACTTCAACTTTTCTTCCTATCCCAAAAACTATTTGCCTTGAAAACAATCTTATAATTCCCATTAAGGTTGCAAGTAATATTAACCAAAATGATCTAGAGATAATAAATTTTAAGGAGAACCCTTCTTGTAATTGGTCTATTATATCTTTTACTTCTAAAGGAATTATTACACTAAAAATATTTACTACTAATAAAGCTAAACCTCCAACAATTAAATCTTTTCTAAAGGGTCTAAGATATTTTTTAATTATATCTATTTTCATTTTTTTCATTAAATTTTTCCAATATGGTTAAGATAATGTTTCATTTCTAAATATGTGAGCTAATTTTATAAATAAATGTTTTTTAATATGGAAGAAGAGCAAATACATCCACTACATGACAATGATAAGAATATTATAGACTCATTAATAGTTAAAGAAAAACCAGAAGATTTGGATCTAATAAACTTAGCTAGATTATTAAATAGATATCAAAATTTCCCAGGAGAAAAAGATATAAAAGATGATTTACAAAAAATTAAAAAATTTTGGAAATTATCAGAAGAAGAACTTTTTTCTAAATCAAGGGAAATTTGGTCTAATAATTTCAGGCCAAATAATGCCCCAAAGGATCTAATTGGTTCTGGTTTTGATACTTCTAATTAAACATTAAAATTAAAATGACTTCCAATTATCAAATTACAGAAATACTTGAAAACATATTAGAGGGAAATGATTTAGATTCAAATATGTCAAGTTATCTTATAAAGTCTTGGTTGAAAGATGAAATTTCACCAGCTCAATCAGGAGCAATTTTAGCTGGTTTAAGAACTAAGAGAGCTACAGGAATTGAATTGGCTACTATGGCGGATGAATTACTAAATGTTTGTGAGCTCCCTATTAATAGACCAAATTTATTTCTTGTAGATACCTGTGGAACTGGTGGCGATGGAGCAAATACTTTTAATATTTCGACAGCTGTAGCATTTGTGGCTTCTTCCTGCGGGGTGAAGATATCAAAACATGGAAATAAAAGTGCAAGTGGCAAGGTTGGTTCAGCAGATGTTTTACTAAATTTAGGTTTAAATTTAAATGCTTCTTTAGAAAAAGTTATCTTAGCTTTGGACGAGATTGGAATTACATTTCTTTTTGCGCCAGTTTGGCATAAGTCGCTCGCTAAATTAGCACCAATTAGAAAAAATCTTGGAGTTAGAACTGTTTTTAATCAATTAGGTCCTCTAGTAAATCCTCTAAGGCCAAATGCTCAAGTTCTTGGAGTTGCCTCAGAAGACTTACTTTTACCTATGGCGACAGCTTTAAATAAACTTGGAATGAAGAGAGCTATAGTTATATATGGTTACGGAGGTTTAGATGAAGCATCACTCGAGGGTGATAACAAAATTATATTTTTGGATAAAGGTGAGTTAAAACCATCATTAGTTAATTTCAATGATTTTAATTTTGAGAATATTAAAAATGATGAGTTGGTTGTATCCAGAGAGTTAAGCAATGAAGATATATTAAGTTCTGTTTTAAAAGGAAAGGGTAAATTAGCTCATACCTATGTTGTTGCTTTTAATACTGCTTTTGTACTTTGGACTTCAGGAATAGAAGAAGATCTTGGTAAATGTATAAAAATTGCTTTATCTTCTATAGAAAAAGGATTGCCTTGGGAAAAATTTTTACAATTAAAAAATTTTATGGAATAAACTAAAAATAAAATAATGAAAGAGCCCTTTGAAAAAAATGCCAAACTCATCTTAAATAATGGAACCATCTTTAATGGTTATTCATTTGGCGCTAAAGGCAAAGCTATTGGTGAAGTAGTTTTTAATACAGGAATGACGGGATATCAAGAGGTAATGACTGATCCAAGCTATTTTGGTCAAATAATAACATTCACATATCCAGAGATAGGTAATACTGGCATAAACTTTGAGGATTCTGAATCAGATAGCAACATTGTTAAAGGTATTATTGTTCGAAATTATTCGAATAATACTAGTAATTGGAGATCAAAATTATCATTAGACGAATGGTTAATAAAAAATAAAGTGATAGGTTTGTATGGAATTGATACAAGGGCTTTAGTAAAGATCCTCAGAGAGAATGGTTCTATGAATGGAATTATTACCACCGAAGATATGGAATTTAATACATGTATGGATGATTTGTCTCGTATTCCAAATATGAGTGGTTTGAATTTAGCTTCTAAAGTCTCCACCAAAAAAAAATATACATGGGAAGACTATGATAAGAGCTTTTTAACAAAGAAATTTTCAAATGAACGGAAAAATAAAACAATGAAAGTAGTCGCTATTGACTTTGGGATAAAGAAATCCATCTTAAACAGATTGAAATACTACGGTTGCGAAATTGTTGTTTTACCCTCAGATACAACATTAGATGAGGTTTTATCTCAAAGCCCTAATGGTATATTTTTTTCAAATGGTCCGGGTGATCCTTCATCTGTTTATGAAGGAATAAATCTAGCTAATGATTTAATAAAGTTGGGCAATATCCCTATGTTTGGAATCTGCCTAGGACATCAAATTTTTGGTTTGGCCTTAGGTGGTAAAACTTATAAATTACCTTTTGGACATCGCGGTTTAAATCATCCTTGTGCTAAAGATAAAAAAGTTGATATTACAAGTCAAAACCACGGTTTTGCCATTGATGCTAATTCTATAAATAATGATATTGCCGAAGTAACTTTTTTTAATCTAAATGATAAAACTGTAGCAGGATTAAAAGTTAAAAATAAACCTATTTTCAGTGTTCAATATCATCCTGAGGCTGGTCCCGGTCCTCATGATTCTGACTATTTATTTAAAGATTTTGTTTCTCTAATGTTAGAAAGATGTTGACATATCCAATTCTTTTGATTTGATAATTACATTAATAAAATATTTTTTGGAGGATTAAATCATAGAAGACTTCCAAAGACTAACAGTCTCTCTTAGGGGAAACATTACTGTAAAAGAAAAAACTATAGTTTTTACTTTTACAGGACAGTTAGATGCCTTCTCTGAGAAACAATTTAAGTCATTCGTCACCACTTATCTTGAACAAGAACCAATGTCATTTGTTCTTGATCTAACGAAGATTGATTTCTTAGACTCATCGGGTCTTGGAGCTTTAGTTCAAACAGCTAAAGAATGTAAAAAACTTAAATTAAAATTTTCAGTGATTGGTAATTCGAGAGTAGTTCAAACAATTAAATTAGTAAGACTTGGTGAATTTTTAAATTTAGAGTCGAATCTAGAAAATGCTTTTCATAAATTAAAAAGTTGAATAATTGGTTACAATATCAAAAACCAATAGAAACTACTTTTGAAATCGGAGTAATTCAGCTTGCTTGGTTGGGAGATTCAGTTTGGGAATTACATCAAAGATTAAATCACATAAATACGCCTGCAAAATCAAAAGATTTGCATATATCTGTAGTAAATAAGGTTAAGGCAAAATCTCAAGCAGAATCTTTGAAATTTTTAGAACCTCTTTTAAATGAATATGAGATGGATCTTATAAGAAGAGCTAGAAATAAAACAAAAAGATCGCCAAAAGCTATTGAACCTTCTGTATATGCAAAATCTACAGGCTTCGAGACTTTAATAGGATGGCTTTTTTTAAATAATCCAAAAAGATTGTCTTATCTTTTAGAACATTTAGAATTAAAATAGTTCTAAAAGTTATGAAAAATAAATACGGTAAATTTACGAATAATTACTCTATGAAAAATTTAGAAAGTAATGATTCGTTCAATAAAAGAAAATCAAAAAAGACGGAAAAGTTTAAAAATAAAAACACCAATTCCAAAAATAATTATTTTAATGAAGGGAATAATGAGAAGAGTTATAAATTAAAAAATAACAAAAAAAATAATCATAAAATATCAAAAGAGACAAAACACTATAAGTCTGGTGATGAATTTAGAGAAACAAATCTCGAAGATTTTATATGGGGGAAGCATTCCGTTTTAGCAGCTTTGGAGAATAATAGATCTATTAATAGAATTTGGGTCACTTCAGAAATAAGATCATCTGAAAAATTTTTTATATTACTTAAGGAAGTAAAAAATAGAGGAACTTTAGTGGAAGAAGTATCCTGGTCAAGAATTTCTCAAATAACACGTGGAGCAGTACATCAGGGAATAGCTTTGCAAGTTGCCTATACGCAATCTATATCTTTAGATAAATTAATAATTCTCTCTAAAACCTATAAAAATAATCCAGTATTAATTTGCTTAGATGGCATTACAGATCCCCATAATGTTGGAGCAATAATAAGATCCGCTGAAGCATTTGGATGTGTAGGGGTCATACTCCCACAAAGAAGATCTGCAGGTATTACTGGAACTGTTGCTAAGGTTGCTGCAGGCGCACTGGAACATATACCTGTTACAAGAGTAGTTAATTTGAATCGATCTTTGCAAACTTTAAAAAACGAAGGATTTTTAGTTGTGGGTTTAACTGAAAAAGCTAATGATAGTCTTTCTAACTTTCAGGAGAATTCGCCTTTGGTTATTGTTGTAGGTTCGGAATACAAGGGTATATCACTTATTACTCAAAAATATTGTGATTTTTTACTAAAAATACCTTTAAATGGTAAGACAGCAAGTTTAAATGCTTCTGTCGCTGCAAGTATATTTATTAATCACGTAACCAAAATGAATAAATAAATCCCTTATTAATACTGATTTTTAAAGTATGTTTATTGCTATTTCAATACAAATCTTCCTAATATCAATCTATTTGTTGAAATATTAGTCCTAAATTGTATAGAATTTAACAAACTTCATACGGTCCTATGAGACCAAATAAATTGATTAGAAAACTAGGAAACAAGTTAGGTTTAGCTTGGTGGGCTAAAGTAGAAACTCATAGTCCTGATGTAA